>JACCDJ010005492.1_pt1 | contig 78945 bp, 78 predicted proteins | sample 7444481 | NCBI WGS metagenome assembly JACCDJ01 (sample SAMN15323435, study PRJNA562643) | freshwater metagenome | isolation source: river surface water | place: USA:Blue River Watershed | collected 2017-08-15
GCTGCAAGTTTGTCTTCAAACTTTCTCCAAAGCAGCATGTCTTCGTACCACTTTAAATAAACTTCTTTTGTAACTTCTTTCATTTGAATAATGTTGTGTTATCAATTGTACCTAATAACGCAAAATAGTTTCCTCACACAAATTTGCGAAGTGCAAAAATAAGACATTCCAACTTAGCACTAAAATTAATATGCTATTTTTTGAGTATTTTACAGGAACTTTTTATCAAAAAGAAGTGGTAATAAGTTTTTAAGGGAATCTGATTTGTATATGGAGCCAATTTCTCCCATAAAATAGATTTCTATTGGGGTATTTTGTTTTATCTCGTATTCAGCTATTGATTGTCGGCAAGCACCACAGGGTGGAATTGGAGCACTTGTGGTAGTATTGTCAGAAGAAGCTGAAATAGCCATTTTTAGTATTTTGGCTTCGGGGTATTTCGTTCCAGCATAAAAAACAGCAACTCTCTCTGCACAAAGACCTGAAGGGTAGGCGGCATTTTCTTGATTGGAACCTACAATAATTTCTCCGTTGTCCAATAGAATTGCCGTTCCTACTTTAAAGTGTGAATAGGGAGCATAGGCAGTTTTTCTAATCGCCACTGCTTCATGCATTAAATTTTGAATGTCTGTTGGAAGTTCTTGAATTGTTTCAAAAACATCAAAGTTGGTTGTGATAGTTACTTTGTTCATTTTTTATTTGGGAAAAAAAATCCAAATTTCATTTGAAATTTGGATTGTGATTTTTAGTTTATTCTATAGATTAATTGAGTCCGTAATTGTCTCCAAAGTTAAAAGTCAAAGAAAAGCGAAGTGTATTTTCTAATGGATTTTTTATTTTTGAAGTCGAGAATAAATAGGAAACATCAATTCTTGTAGAGGTGTATTTGAATCCTGCTCCCATAGAGAAATAACTTCTAGCTCCTTTATCTGGATTCTCATGGAAATATCCTGCACGTACCATAAATGAATCTTTAAATGCATATTCAGTACCAATTGCATATGTGATTTCTTTTAGTTCTTCACTAAAACCATCTGGAGCATCGCCAAAAGATTCAAAAATTCCCGATACCCATCCTGTATTTATGTAATTATTCTTTGTTTGCTCGTTCTCCAAGGTGGTAGTTGTCCCATCCCCATTTATATCAGCATTTTGGGGAGAAGGCACTAATAATTTATTCAGTTCTAAATTGGCTGTTAACTTATTGTTATCATCAAAAATAAATTCAAATCCCGTTCCGATTTTTAAGTTGGCGGGTAAAAAATAGCCGGTATTTCTATCATCGGCGTTGTCATAATTTATTTTTGGACCTAAATTTTGAATATTAAATCCAGCTCTCCAAATTCCGTTAAAATGGGTATATACCTTTTCTTCAGATTGATAAAATCCTGCTACGTCCACAGCAAACGAAGATGCTGATGTGGCATCATTATTTTGTGTTGGAAAATTTAAATTGGAACGAATATAACGTCCAGCTACCGCCATAGAAAATGTTTTGCTTATCTGTAAGGAATAGGAACCGTCAAGTGCTAGTTCGTTTGGGGAAACTACATTAGCTTGTTCATAAGGGTCGTTACGCAATTCGATATTTCCAAGACCAAAATACCGTAAGCTAGTTGCCCATGCACTTCGGTCATTTATTTTATTGAAATAGGAAATTTGTCCTAATGAGATATCATTAACTAAATCAGTCAAATAGGGTGTGTAGCTTATTGAAAGTCCTTTTTCTGATGCTGCAAATGCAAATTTTGCAGGATTCCACTGTTGAGAAAAAACATCAGATGAAGTAGCGATACCTATATCTGCCATTCCTGCCGATCTTGCATCAGCAGCGACCATCAAGAATGGAGTGCTTGTCGTAATTACTCTTTGTTGTGCATTACTAATCGAAAAAGTAAGAATGCAAGAAATTAAAAAGATATATTTATTCATTTTAAAATGATGTTTGATAAACAAAAGTAATTTTTTTTAAATTATTTTCAATACACAAGGTAGTTAATTCCAACCATGTAAAAGACTTTTTGTGCGGAATTAATTTTTTTAATTTCTAAGTGTATAACATTATTTTTTATTTTTTATTGTGATTTAATTCGAAATAAAAAACGGAATCATATAAATTGAGTCATTTACATCTCGATTTAGAAAGTAAAAAACTAGTTCAAAGTTTAATTTTAATAATAAAAATTATAAATTTGCGTTTTGTTGTCTGAAGTTAGCGTTTAAAAGCTATTTTTGAATTAAATTCTTCAAAACAATTTATTTCGTAGAGATCTGATGACAAACTTATTTTATAAATAAACATGAAAGTGAATACTAGAAAATTTTTCCAATTAGTTCTGTCTTTAGTAATAATATTAGGTGTTACCAGTTGTAATAAAAAGGCATCGGGTTTAGGCAAAAGCGGTTCGAGAGCTACTGGATGGAACGTACTTAATAAAAAAAGTGCATCGAAAAAAATGAGTGAGCAGCCTGAAGGTCCTGGGCTGGTATTTGTTGAGGGTGGAACTTTTACTATGGGAAAAGTTCAGGATGACGTAATGCACGATTGGAATAACACACCCACTCAGCAACATGTGCAATCATTTTATATGGATGAAACTGAAGTGACGAATTCAATGTATCTAGAATACTTAAATTGGTTAAAAAATGTTTTTCCGCCAACTGAAGAAAATTATAAAAACATTTATGAAGGGGCTTTGCCTGATACTTTAGTTTGGAGGAATCGATTGGGTTATAGCGAGAATATGACTAACAATTATTTAAGACATCCTTCATATTCTCAGTATCCTGTTGTAGGGGTAAATTGGATTCAAGCAAATGAGTTTAGTAAATGGAGAACTGATCGTGTGAATGAAGCTTTATTAGAAAAAAACGGTTTCTTGAGAAAAGATGCTAAAACTTTAGACGTAACAGCAGAAAATTCATTTAATACCGAGGCCTATTTAAATTCACCATCCTCAGTTTACGGTGGAGATGAAAACATTGTATTGAAAGGAAGAAAAGGCTCTGCAAAAGCAGCTAAAACTGGTAAAAATGGAAAAGTAATTCCGCCTAAGGATATTTATATTAAACGTTCATCAGGTTTATTACTGCCAGAATATAGATTACCAACAGAATCGGAGTGGGAGTACGCAGCAGCAGCTGATGTAGGACAAAGAGAGTATAATGTTTATAAAGGACAAAAGAAGTATCCTTGGTCTGGACAATATACACGTTCTGGAAAACGTAAAACAATGGGAGATCAATTAGCTAATTTTAAACAAGGAAATGGCGATTACGGAGGTATTGCAGGATGGTCAGATGACGGCGCTGACATTACTAACCAAGTGAAAAAATACCCTGCAAACGATTTTGGTTTGTATGATATGGCTGGTAATGTGGCAGAATGGGTAGCCGATGTGTATAGACCTATTGTAGATAATGAATATAACGATTTAAATTATTTCAGAGGAAATCAGTACACAAAAAATAAAATTGGTAAGGACGGCAAAGTAGAATTAGTTACTCAAAGTACTATAAAATATGATACTCTAAGTAATGGAAAAATAATTGCGCGTTCATTACCAGGGCAAATAGTTCAAGTTCCTATAGATGAAAATGAAACCTATTTAAGACAGAACTTCGACAGAAGCAATAATTTAAATTACAGAGACGGAGATCAACAATCAAGTAAAGAATATAAGTTTAGCACTACAGGTTCTAATAAAGATGCAAAAAACATGTATAATTCTCCTAAAAATAATGTAACGGTTGATAGTTTAGGTAGAATGGTTAGAAAGTTTGATAACTCAAACAAAAGAACTACTTTGGTAAATGACAATGTTAGAGTATACAAAGGTGGTTCATGGAGGGATAGAGCCTATTGGTTGGATCCAGCCCAAAGAAGATATTTCCCTGAAGATATGGCAACAGATTACATTGGTTTTAGATGTGCTATGTCAAGAGTGGGATCCAAATCACAAAATAAGAAAAGACCTAGAAATTAGTTTTTATACCATTCCAATTAAAAGCCCTTCTTAGGGCTTTTTGTTTATAAAATTTTCAAGTATATGGATATCGCAAAAATTCATGAGTTATTTTTAAATTGTACATCGGTTTCAATTGACACCCGAAAAATTCAGCCTAATTCATTATTTGTGGCTATAAAAGGAGAGAATTTTGATGCCAATACATTTGCTAAAGAGGCACTTGAAAAAGGGGCGGCCTATGTTATAATTGACAATTCGAATTTTCATATCGATCATAGAACTATATTGGTTGAGGATAGTCTTCAAGCGCTTCAAGAGTTAGCCAAGTTCCATAGGAATTATTTGAAACTGCCAATTATTGCGTTAACTGGAAGTAACGGTAAAACCACCACCAAAGAGTTGATATATGCTGTACTTTCTTCAAAGTACAGAACTAAGGCTACTATTGGAAATCTAAACAATCATATTGGCGTTCCTTTGACATTACTTTCGTTTACTACTGAAACAGAAATTGGGATAGTAGAAATGGGGGCTAATCATAAAAAAGAAATCGAGTTTTTGTGTGATTTAGCTCAGCCCGATTTTGGTTATATTACTAATTTTGGAAAAGCACATTTAGAAGGATTTGGAGGCGTTGAGGGGGTAATTCAAGGAAAAAGTGAAATGTATCATTTTTTATCTGACAATAGTAAACTAGCCTTTGTGAATTTAGACGATGCTATTCAGGTAGAAAAAACGAGAGCTATTAATCACTATACCTTTGGAGTTAATAAATTAGAAGCCAATGTGACTGTATCAGAAGTCACTGCTAATCCATTTGTGACGGTGACGCTACAAGATTTGAAAATTAAATCACATTTAATTGGCTTATACAATGCTAATAATCTTAATGCTGCCATTGCTATAGGGAATTACTTCAAAATTCCGTACGAGCAAATAAAATCTGCTTTAGAAGGGTATGTCCCAGAGAATAATCGATCGCAATTGATAACTAAAGGGACAAATCAAATCATTTTAGATGCTTACAATGCTAACCCGAGTAGTATGGCTGTAGCAATTGAAAATTTCAAACAACTAGATAATTCGAACAAAATAGCAATATTAGGCGATATGTTTGAATTAGGCGAAGAAAGTTTTGCAGAGCACAAAAACATAGTGGATTCATTGTTAAATCAAAAAGAAATTGTTAGTCATTTTGTTGGTGCTGATTTTTTTGCAAATCGCTTAAATGCTGAAAATTTTCATTTTCATGCAACTTATGAAGATTTAGCAGCTTATATAAATGAACAAAAAATCAATCATAGTACCTTATTAATTAAAGGATCTAGAGGAATGGCTTTAGAGCGAACTTTAGACCTATTTTAAAAATAGAGGTATTTGTGTATTTAAATTCGCATTAGATACCCTGTTAAACTTTCCTTTTTTTCAAGGTCCAATTTCTTTCTCAAACGATAACGAGCAAGTTCTACACCACCTCCTGAAATATTCATAATTTCAGAGATTTCTTTTGTTGACATATTCATTAATAAATAGGTTGACAAATCTAATTCTCTTGGAGTAATTGTTGGGTGTTTTTCTTTTAATCGTTTTAAAAATTCAAAGTGAACATTTTTAATGTGCTTTTCTAAATCCTTCCAACTTTTATCTGAATTCACTTCTTTAAGGATGCTTTTTCGTAATTTTTCAAATTGGAATTTATTAGTCTCGTCAAATGCGGATGTATCAATATCTTTCAAACGCTGCATTATCCCATTCAGGATTTTATTTTTTTTCACAACCTGAAGCGAGTTGGTAACCAATTCTTTATCTTTTGCTAATAAATTGAGCTGTAGTTTGTCGTTTTTTAATTTTTCAATTTCTTTCTCTAAATTAAATTGTTCTTGACGAATTCGAGCTTCTTTTTCTAAGTACAATCGACGTTGCTCTATCGTTTCGTAATATTTATTTCTTCGAATCTTAATTTTAATTCTATCTCGTATTACTCGAATGGTTGCTCCTATCAAAATAAGATAAAATAGATAAGCAATAAAATGTCTGTACCAAGGCGGGGAAATCGTAAATGGTATTGAAGCGGCATCTGAAATAATTCCAAAACTATTTTTCACTTTAACATTCATAGTATACTTCCCTTCTCTCAGGTTAGTATATTCTTTAATTGTTGCCGACGACCAGTTACTCCATTCCTCGTCAAATCCATTTAATTTATAGGAATATTTTATATTTTCTATATTTTCAAATGTAGGAGATGAAAATCTAAATTTGACAAAATTTGATTCGTAGGGAATTGTGATTTTGTTGTCAAGGGATATTTTTGAACTGTTGTAAATTGTAGCTTCTTGAGTTGTGAAATTTTGAATAAACACCTTTGGTTTAGTATTAATGTTGTTTAATTGATCGGAGTCATAGTGAACTAGTCCGTCAGTTAGTCCAATAAATATATTATGAGAATCAAGTGTATTTATAGATAAGTTATTGTATACTAAATACTGTGTGAAATTTAAAAAAGGGTTACTAGTATTAGTGTATGTCCCGTTATTATTCTTTTTTAAAACCCCTAAAGTTTCTTTAATTACATACCAAATATTTCCAGCTTTATCTTCAAAAATTGTATTGGTTTTAGGAATTTTTTGAAAAATTTTTGTCAGAAATGCATTTGGTTCAAATGTGTTTTTCTTTTCTGAGTAGGTATAAAAATGATTATTGTGTTGAAATACAATAGCGTTTTTAATTCGTTGAACACTTGTAATACCTTTATCTATTTCGGATAGTTTTTTGTGTTTAATTACAGTTAAAAATCTCGAATAATTAATATCAAATTTTAATTGATATAATACATCATCTTTTTTAACCCATGCACTAGTATTGGATACTTCAAATTCACCTACTGATTTTGAAAACCCTTTTATCTGATTTTTAAAAAACAAATTTCCATTTGTAAATTCTAATAGCGAAAAACCATTATAATTGGATGCTATTATTTTATCAGGCTTTCCCGGTACAATTTTAAAACTCCAGTATCCAGTATTGTCTATAGTTTTTACTATTGTGTTTCCACTTAAAATAAATGCTCCTCTATTATGGGCGCATAACAGTGTACCATTAATAAGTTGCAAATTCCAAGCTTGACCTTCCGTTCCACTAATCAATTGAAAATCCTCTTCTTTAAACGGATTACTCCATCTATGGTAAAACACACCTTGGTTAGTTGCTACATACAAAATGCCTTTATGTACAATGGTAGCATAAACAGTACTTAAATTGTAACTCGATCCAAAAAAAGTAAAAGGGGAATTTTCATTAATAAATGAGATACCATTATCTAATCCCAACCAAAGGTTATCATTTTTATCGATGAATGAAGTTAAAGAGGTGTTGTTTTGCAAGCCTTTTTTTCGGTTGATATGCTGTATAATTTTTCCATTACGATCGCAAATTATAACCCCATCTACAACTGAATTCAGCACAACATGATTATTTTTCATAGAAGCCCCGCCAAGACCGCTATTTTTTTTGATGAACAAATTTGCATCAGTTTCCCAAGGGGTTATTTTGTTGTTTTGATAAATAAAGAGTCCTTTATCAAGTGTGGTTATAATTATTTTATTGTCTATTGGAAACATTCCCCATACTTCTGTATTATTGAGTTGAGTTGAGTTAGGAATTGCAATTAAATTACCATCTCTATATTTTAAAATTCCTTTATTGATATCCTGAAAATACAAAGTGTTCTTTACCAAAAACGAGAATTGAAATCGAGTAGGTGCTTTTAGTATTTGTATCCGGTTGTTTTTATAAATATAGGCTGCATTAAACGATTGAAACACTATTTCGTTTTTGAGTTGATGTATTTTCCAGACAATATCAATTGTACTATTATTCTTCTCTTTCAGAAATCTAGACAATGAAAAATAGACTAATTTTCCATTACTATCCGGTTTAAAGTAGCCAAATTCATTATAACCTCCTACAAATATTTTTCCCGAGGAATGGGTTTTTAAAGATCTTACAACGGATTTATTAGGAAGTACATATTTAGACCAAACGGTCCCGTCAAACATGAACATTCCATCGTTATTGGCAAAATATAAATTGTTATTTGAATCTTGGTCTATGTTCCAGTTTTGGGTACCTCCTTTGTAATCCGTCCTTTTGTAGTTTCTAATTTCTGGAATCCCAATACTTTTTACTTGACCCAAAAATATAGAATGAAGCAATAAAAACAATACAAGTAAAGAGCGGTTTTTTAGGTTTTTCATAGATAAATTTTGTAAATCATAGGATATGAAAAGTTCAATTTTTGCTAATTTAATTCAAATTACAATTTGTAAGTTACTTTTACTTTTGTTTTTTTTTGCAAATATATTTATTATATTTTTAAAACATTAATAATCAATTTATTAAAAATTTTTTGATGTGTTTTTGTATTTATAAATATTGACCTTTGATGTGTTTTTGTATAGATTTTTTTTTCTTTTATTTGAAATTAAAACAATAATATTGTGACAAATTACTAATTAATTAACCAAAATTTAAGAAAAATGAAATTAACGAAATTATTTATTTTTTGTTTTTTGTCTTTGTTTTTCACTATTTATGTACAAGCTCAGGATCTTGTCGTAAAGGGGAAAGTGTATGACGAAAGTGGTTTGTCTATTCCAGGGGCTACCGTTTTATTAAAAGGAACAAATAAGGCTACAACAACCGATTTTGACGGTGCATTTGAAATTAAGTCGCCTAGCAAAGGGATTTTAGTTGTTAGCTTTATTGGGTACACAACTGTTCAACAATCTGTTAATGGTAAAAATTCCTTGACTTTTAGGTTAAAATCCCAATCTCAAGATTTAAATGAAGTAGTTGTAGTAGGATATGGTACTCAAAAGAAGAGTGTTGTAACTGGTGCAATTTCTAGTGTTAAAGCTAAAGATTTAGAGAAAGTTCCTAATGGTAGAATAGAACAAACACTTCAAGGTAGAGTTTCTGGAGTTACTATTGCTGCACAATCTGGTCAACCAGGTGCTGCATCAACAGTACGTGTAAGAGGTTTAACTACTTTTGATACGTATGGAGGAAACAATCCTTTATGGGTTGTTGATGGAGTTATTGTTGATTCGGGTGGTATTGGTTTTGTTAATCAATCCGATATTGAATCAATTGAGGTACTAAAAGATGCAGCCTCTTTGGCAATCTATGGTGCTCGTGCTGCTTCAGGAGTTATTTTAGTAACAACAAAGAAAGGAAAATCAGGAAAAATTAGTGTTAATTATACTGGTTTTACTGGTGTATCTGCTCCAGAAAAGACACTTAAATTATTGAATGCAACTGAATATGGAGCTTTGATGAATGAGAAATCTGTTGCAGGTGGTGGTCCTATTCTTTATTCTGATTTAACTGCTTTGGGTAAAGGTACAGATTGGCAAAAACAGATTTTCAGTAATGATGCTCAACGTTCCAATCATGAAGTAAGTTTTAGTGGTGGTAATGATATTTCTACTTTCTTTGCTTCATTTAGCGTTCAAGATCAACAAGGAATTGTTTCTAAACCAATTTCTAATTTCAATAAGAAAAGTATTCGTTTGAATTCCACTCATAATTTGACTTCAAAAATCCAAATTGGACAAACATTGGGTTATACGCATCAAAAAGGAGTAGGTTTAGGAAATACAAATAGTGAATTTGGTGGACCATTAAGTTCAGCTTTGAATTTAGATCCAATTACTCCAGTTGTAATTACGGATCCTATCGTATCCAATTCTTCAATTTATACAAGTAATCCAGTTTTTAGAGATGCCAATGGTAATCCTTACGGAATATCTTCCATAGTAGGTCAAGAAATGTCAAATCCAGTTGCTTATGTAAATACACGTTTAGGTAACTACAATTGGTCTGACGATTTTATTGGAAATGTTTTTGCTGAAATCAAACCAATCGAAAATCTTAAAATTAGATCTTCTATGGGAGGTAAAATTGCATATTGGGGAGATGAGGCATTTACACCTAAATTTTATTTAAGTCCGACTGTATTATCTTCACAGAATAGTTTGACTCGTGCTACTAACCAAACATTTGCTTGGAATATTGAGAACACAGCATCATATACTAAAAATATTGGTTCACATGATTTTACTGTATTAGTTGGACAAGGGGTTTACATAGATAACAATACAAGAGGTTCTTATGTAGCTCATACTAATTTACCAGTTAATGATTACAGAGAAGCATCATTTAATTTCCCATTGCCTACAGCACAACGTGTAGGAGCTTCTTATACTTCTCAAGAACACCGAGTGACTTCATTGTTTTCTCGTTTGAACTATTCATTCAATGAAAAATATTTGTTTACGGGTATTATTCGTAGAGATGGTTCTTCTAATTTCGGTCCTAATAACAAATTTGGAATTTTTCCATCTTTCTCAACTGGATGGGTAGTTTCTAAAGAAGGTTTTTGGAAAGAAAATAAGATTGTTAACTCTCTTAAAATTAGAGGAGGTTACGGAGTAGTTGGAAATGATGCTATTGCAGCTAATGGTTTCTTGGCATTAATTGACGGTGGTCGTAACTATACTTTTGGTAGCGCTGGTTCTACAATTTCTTCTGGAAACAGTCCAAGCGCACCAGCAAATCCAGATTTAAAATGGGAGGAGACCTCTCAATTTAATGTTGGTTTTGATGCAAAATTGTTTAATGATTTGAACTTAACCGTTGAATATTACAATAAAAAAACAATTGGAATTCTACAATATGTTGATTTACCAGGTTATGTAGGAGCAACAGGTAGTCCTTTAGGGAATGTTGCCGATATGGAAAATAAAGGTATCGAAGTAGAATTAGGTTACCGTAAAAAATTGGGAGAATTCAATTTCTCTGCTAATGGTAACGTATCCTATCTTAAAAATGAGGTTACATTCTTAGGACAAGGAAAAGAATTTATTACTAATGGTGTGGCAGGATTTCAATCAATGGGTGAAATTACAAGAACACAAGTTGGCCAATCATACAATTCTTTTTATGGTTTTAAAACTGCTGGAATCTTCCAAACACAAGATGAAGTTAATGCCTATACTAATTCTGCAGGTGGTTTAATTCAGCCTAATGCTCGTCCTGGAGATTTCCGTTGGACAGATACAAATGGTGATGGTGCAATTACTAATGATGATAAGCAATTTCTTGGAAGTCCACTTCCTAAATTTACTTTCGGATTAACATTAAATCTTGATTACAAAGGATTTGATTTGATGGCTTTTGCTCAAGGAGCAACTGGAAATCATATTTTCCAAGGAATAAGACGTTTGGACATTTTAAATGCTAATTATCAAACAGAAGCATTATCAAGATGGACAGGTCCAGGAACTTCTACTACGTATCCAAGATTGACAAACAATGATACCAATGGAAACTTTGGTAATTCTTCTGATTTTTATTTAGAAAAAGGAGATTATATCCGTCTTAAAGTGGTTCAATTAGGATATACGCTACCATCAAGTTTTGTGAGCAAAGTAGGAGCGCAAAAAGTTCGCTTTTATGTAACTGGTGAAAACCTACTTACGTTGACTAAATATACAGGTTTTGATCCAGAAATTGGAGGGAACATTATGGGTGTTGATAGAGGTTATTATCCTCAAGCTCGTACATTCATGTTTGGTGCAAATGTTCAATTTTAATACTAAATTAAATTATGAAAACAATAAATATTAAATTATTATCTTTTGTAACTGCGACAGTTATAACATTAGGTTCATGTTCTAAAGAGTATCTAGAAGTAGAACCTAAAGGTACCAATCTGGAGAGTAATTACTATCAAAATCAAGAACAAGCATTTGCGGGATTAGTAGCCGTTTATGATGTAATGAGAAAAAACTCAGGTGGTTTTGAGAATATGATCACTATGATGAACGCCGGATCTGATGATCATTATGCAGGTGGTGGTGGTGCTTCGGATGGAGCTGGAATTCAAGGTTTTTCTAATTATTCCATTACTGCTAATATAATGCCTTCCAGTTTATGGAATGATCATTATCAAGGGATCTTTAGAGCCAATTATTTGTTAACTAAGTTGTCTTCTGTACCAATGGATGCCGCTTTGATTGATCGTTACACGGCAGAAACAAAAGCTTTGCGTGCGAATTATTACTTTAACTTAGTTAGAATGTTTAAAAACATTCCGTTAATTACTGTTCCAATGAGCACCTCAGAGTTTTATACTGTAGTTCAATCTGCACCTACTGCAGTTTATGCTCAAATTGAAAAAGATTTGACAGAAGCAATTACGAATTTACCAGCAACCGTTTCGGCTGCTGAATCAGCTCGTTTTACTAAAGGTGCTGCGCGTGCTTTATTAGGAAAAGTGTATTTGTATCAAAATAAAAATACACAAGCTGCTGCTGAATTAGCTGCTGTGAATGGAACTCCCGGTGGAACTAGTCAATATGGATATAGATTACTAACTAATTTTGGAGATTTATGGACAGTAAATAATAAATTCAATACAGAATCTATTCTTGAAGTTGCTCACACTAATGCTTCAAGTATTGGTTGGGAAAATTGGGGTAATGGAATAGATGAAGGGAACTCTACCAATGTAATGTGTGGACCAAGAACCTATTCTAAAATTGCTTCTGATGCACCAGATTTACCTTCAGGATGGAGTTTCAACGTATTTACACAAGATTTTTATGATTTTATAAAACTAGATCCACGTTTTGCTACAACGGTTTTAGATATGAAAGACTTACAAGCTAGAGGAAAAGCTTCTTACATTGGAGGTTATCAAGATACTGGTTATTTCTTGAATAAATTCATTCCTAGACGTTCAGATGTTACAACAGGAACTGGTGAGCCAGTATTAAATTACAGACAAAATTCATACGTAATTCGTTTGGCTGATTCCTATTTGATGGAAGCTGAAGCTTTAGGTGGAACAGGTGCTAGAGCCCAAGCTTTATTAGATGCTGTAAGAGCTAGAGTTGGACTTGCTAGTACTCCAGTTTCTTTGGCTGCAATTAAAGCAGAAAGAAGAGCGGAATTAGCTGGTGAAGGACACCGTTTCTTTGACTTAGTTCGTTGGGGTGATGCTGCTGCAAAATTGGCATCTAGAGGATTTAAAGCGGGTAAAAACGAAGTTTTCCCAATTCCATATAAAGAATTGCAAAACACTAAATTGGTTCAGAATCCTGGATATAATTAATAAATTTAGATAACTATGAAAAATATAAAAATTCTATTCAGCTTTCTATTAATGTTAGCTGTAACTATAAGTTGTAGTGTTCCGGAAGGAATTGATGATGACACCAGTTTCTTGAATAGTGCATCCGATCCAGCAGCAGTGTCTGCTTTAGCGACAATTACTCAAAATAACTCGGGTAAAGTAACTTTAACTCCTCGTGGAGAAGGCGCTACTAAATTTGAAGTGTATTTTGGAGATGGAACTGCACAACCTGCTTTAGTGAATGCAGGTAGTTCAGCAGTTCATATCTATAGAGAAGGAGTTTATACTGTTAAAATTGTTGCCTTTGGAATTACAGGAAAAAAGACAGAAAGTTCACAACAAATTAATGTGTCTTTTAGATCTCCTGAGAATTTAGTAGTAACTATTGAGAATGACAGAGCTATTTCTAAAAAAGTAAATGTTCGTGCTACAGCTGATTTTGCTTTGTTTTATGAAGTGTATTTTGGGGATGTTCCTAATGAAGTTCCAGTTCAAGTGAATAACGGAGAATCTACTTCTCATGTTTATGCTAATGCAGGTACTTACACTATCAAAATTGTATCTAAAAGTGGTGCTATCAGGACTACCAACTATCAAGAGGATTTTGTTGTAACGGCTATTATGGCTCCAACAACTGCTGCGCCAGCTCCACCTACCAGACAGTCTGGTGATGTGGTTTCTATTTTTAGCGATTCGTATACTAATATTGGAGTTTCTGAATGGAATCCAGGTTGGGGACAATCAACGGTTTTAACTAATGTATCAATTGGTTCAAATAATATTTTGAAATATAGCGCTCTTAATTATACTGGAATTGTAACGGATTATGGTAATGCGACTAATTTATCCAATATGACTTATGTACATTTTGATTATTGGACACCAGATGCAACAACATTAGGTTTCAAAATTGTAAATACTAGTCAGCCGAATGGCCCAACTAAAGAATCTCAATTTGATTTGTCAACCGTTACTAGAATGAGTTGGGTAAGTGTAGATATTCCATTATCAGATTTTACTACTAACAAATCGGCGATCACTCAAATGTTATTTGCATCTTCTGGTGGAACTGTATTTATCGATAATTTGTATTTCTACAAAAACCCAACACCGGCTTCTGGAATTCAAGGAACTTGGAAATTAGCGCCAGAGGCGGGAGCTTTAAAAGTGGGTCCTTCTGCAACCGATTTTAGTTGGTGGCAAAATAATACTGCTGACGTAACAACTCGTGCTTGTTTGTTTGATGATCATTATGTTTTCAATACAAACGGAACGTTTAATAATGTTCAGGGTTCTACAACTTGGCTGGAAGCTTGGCAAGGTACAGCTGATGCCTGTGGCACTCCAGTTGCACCACATAATGGTTCAGCAAATGCAACCTATACGTATGATTCAGTTGCAAATACAATTACTTTGAATGGTGTAGGAGCTTATTTGGGATTACCAAAAGCAACTAATACTGGAGAACTTAATGCAAATGCAACAGTTCCAAGTTCAAGAGTATATTCTGCAGTGCTTTCTAACGGAAACAACACTTTAGAAGTAGTAATCAATTTTGGAGGTGGTTTTTGGTATTTCAAACTTGTTAGAGTTTAATTTTAAAAAGGATATAAAATGAAAAATATAAAATATTTTATGATGGTATTGATTGCAATTGGTTTTACCAGTTGTGAACAAGATACTTACGAATTTGGTACTTTGACAAGTCCATCTGAGCTTACCGTTGCTGCTGATGTTGTGGGTAAAACTACTGCAAATCCTAACGGTGATGGAACAGGGGTTGTAAATTTTACAATAACTGGAAAGAATATATTAGCTACAAAAGTTGATTTTGATGCTGATGATGCAGTAGATTTAGTAGATGCTCCAAACGGAAAAATCACTAAAAAGTATTCAACTAACGGAACCAAAACGTACCAAATTACAATTGTAGCATATGGTGCAGGTGGTGTAGCAACTACAATTACAAAAGAAGTTACTGTTAAAGTTAGTTTTGCTCCAGCAGCCTCAATTGTAACGGCTTTAACAGGAGATTCAAACAAAACTTGGGTAGTAGATAAGTCAGTTCCTGCGCATTTTGGAGTAGGGCCTGCTGATAATCCAGCACCAATCTGGTGGTCTGCTAATGTTAATGAAAAAGTAGCAACAGCTAATTGTTTCTATACTACTACATTTAAATTCACTAAACTAGGTGCTTTCAATTATACTTTGCAAGTAACTAATCCTGATGGAGCGTTTACAAAAACAGGAGCGTTTACCAGTTTGCCTGGAATTCCTGCTTCTGGAGATGAAGGTTGTTATGCATACGGTGGAGGAACTTCAGCATTTAGTTTTGCAAGTGCTTCTTCTGGTTTTGCAGCATCTACGCCTTCAACACAAACTAGTATTGTATTGTCTGGAGTAGACACTTATATTGGTGTTGCTTCTGTGCAAAAAGAATATGAAATTCTTTCCATCACACCAACAGCAATGCATTTACGTGTTTTAGGATACGGTCCTGAATCAGGAAATGCATGGTATTTAAAATTAGTACCAGCACAATAGTATTAATCTATATAAACTCAGAATCAATTTTGGTTCTGAGTTTATTTTTTATTACCAATAGATTTTAAAATGAAAAAACAATTTACTAATTCCAATATATTTAAGCTTATGTTAAGTGTTTTCTTATCAGCGTTTATGTTTTTTTCATGTAGTGGTGATTCTGCTGGTACAACTGGAGGTGAAACGGTAGTAAAACCATCTAACTTAGTAGTTGTTGCTACTCCTGTGGGTATTACAACACAAAATCCAAATGGGGATGGAAGTGGGACGGTTAGTTTTACTTTTAGCGCAACCAATGCTAAATCCTACAAGATTGCTCTTGGAGATGGAGAAACTAAAGAAACTACTACAGGTACTTTAACTTATACGTATAATGCTGCCGGGACTAATTCATATACCGTTTATGTATCTGCATACAATGGCTCACAATTTATCAGTAGCTCCGTTGCATTAACACTTTATGTTGCGCCAAAAGCAATTTGGGCTGATGAGTTTAATGTTGATGGTGCACCGGATGCGACCAAATGGGCCTATGATTTAGGTACTGGAGATTGGGGTTGGGGGAATAATGAAGCCCAGTATTATACCAATCGTGCTGAAAATGTAAAAGTATTGGATGGAAAATTGATAATTACACCAAAAAAAGAATTATATCAAGGAAGTAATTATACCTCGGCAAGAATCAAAACACAAGGTAAATTTTCTTTCAAATACGGTAAAGTTGAGATTAAAGCAAAATTACCTGTTGGAGGTGGAACATGGCCTGCGCTTTGGATGTTAGGAAACAACATCACTACAGCTAGTTGGCCTGCTTGCGGTGAAATTGATATTATGGAGCACGTTGGAAACACTCAAAATAAAATTTACGGGACCTTACATTATCCTAATTTTTCAGGAGGTAATGCCGTTTCTAAAACCATTAATATTTCTAATGCTTCTACTGAATTCCATATTTATTCACTTGATTGGAGAGCAGATGCAATTCGGTTTTATGTGGACGGTACATTGTTTCATACTTTTACAAATACTTCGTCATTGCCATTTAATCAGAATTTCTTCTTGATAATTAATTGTGCTATGGGAGGTAATTTTGGTGGAGCTATTAATCCTAATTTCACATCCTCTACTTTCGAAGTAGATTACATCAGAGTTTTCAATTAAAAAGGTTTGTTAACTTAGAGTTCTTCATAAAAAGCTTTTATTTGTAAGTTGGATAAAAGCTTTCTTGAAGAATTGATATTGTATGATTATGAAAACCGAAAAGTGGTATTGGATATATATTTTTTTGATTCTAGGAAATTTATCCTATAGTCAAAACTTAAAATTAATGTCCTATAATATTCGCTTGGATGTTGCTTCTGATGGACTAAATGCTTGGCCAGTTCGAAAAGATTTTTTTGGTTCACAAATTCAATTCTATGAACCCGATATTATGGGTGTGCAAGAAGCAATGCCCAATCAAGTTCTTGATTTAGAGCAAATGCTTCCTCAATACAATCAAGTTGGAATCGGCAGAGAAGGGAAAGGTAAAGGAGAATCTTCCAATATTTTTTATAAAAATGAGAAGCTAGAAATAGTTGAAACGAATACGTTTTGGCTTTCGGATACCCCGGATTCAATTTCAAAGGGTTGGGACGCTGCCTGTCACAGAGTATGTACTTATGCACTTTTTAGAGAAATAGATTCTAATACACTATTTTGGGTATTCAATACCCATTTAGATCATGTTGGGATAGAAGCTAGAGTAAAAGCAATTGCCTTAATTCTATCTAAAATAGATCAGTTGAACACCGCTAATTATCCAGTTGTCTTTATGGGCGATTTTAATCTAGAGCCTGAAGACAAATCTATAATTGATCTTAAAAAGAAAATGAATGATGCTCGAGAGCTTGCAATTAAAAGTGCTTTTGGGCCGATTGGGACGTTCAACAATTTTGAATTTAACAAACCAGTTACAAAAAGAATAGACTACATTTTTATTTCCAAAAATGCCAAATTAGAAGTAAAAAAGTATGCTGTCTTAACGGATTCAAAAAATTTGAGATACCCCTCAGATCATTTTCCAGTTTATGTCGAAATTAAATAATTTGATTTACTAATTTATTTATGTTTAAAAATATGATCCTATATTCTTTACTAAGTTTATCCATCAGCTTGTTTAGTTGTTCCTCATCTAGCGAGACAGTATTGCCTGAGGTAACTCCTAAAGTCCCTTCAGTACAAGTGAATGAAGTTGATTATTGGTTAACGAATGGATCTAAAAATATTTTTCTACAAAAACAAACTGGTATTTTGGCATTTGGTTCTACTTATAATGTGTATCCAAATATTGAAGTAGATGTCACACAAACCTTTCAAGCTGTTGATGGTTTTGGATTTACACTTACTGGTGGAAGTGCACAAAGTATCAACAAACTCAATTCTCAAAAGCGCAACGAGCTACTTCAAGAATTGTTTGGTAAGAATGACAATTCTATTGCGATCAGTTACCTCCGGGTTAGTATTGGAGCTTCTGATTTGAACGCATCTCCTTTTAGTTACAACGATTTACCAGCAGGACAAACCGATGTTGCTTTGTCTCAGTTTAGTTTAGGTCCTGATTTAAATGATGTAATTCCGATGTTGAAAGAAATTGTTGCGATCAATCCACAAATAAAAATTTTGGCTACGCCTTGGTCTCCACCAACTTGGATGAAAGCCAATAATAGTTTCATTGGCGGAAGCTTAAAAGCAGAATATTATGGGGTTTATGCTAATTATTTTGTCAAATACATCCAAAAAATGAAGGAAGAGGGCATTGTCATTACGGCTATAACTCCTCAAAATGAACCCTTACATCCAGGAAACAATCCAAGTATGTTCATGTCAGCGCAACAACAAGCAGTTTTTATTAAAAACCATTTGGGACCTGCTTTTGCCGCAGCTAATCTGACTACTAAAATTATTATTTACGATCACAATTGTGATAGACCCGATTATCCGTTAGCCATTTTGAATGATGTAGCTGCAAATCCTTTTGTAGATGGTTCGGCCTTTCATTTATATGCGGGCGATATTAATGTCTTATCTACAATTCATAACGCGTTTCCGAATAAAAATCTATATTTCACAGAACAATATACGGGTACTTCAGGCACTTTTGAAGGAGATCTAAAGTGGCATTTGAAAAATGTAATTATTGGTTCCATGCGCAACTGGAGCAAGGTAGCCTTGGAATGGAATTTAGCTAATGATGCTAATTTCAGACCCTACACACCAGGTGGGTGTTCTACTTGTAAAGGAGGATTAACAATAAATGGTGCAGATAGTTTTGAGCGAAATGTTGGGTATTATATTATAGCGCATGCGTCTAAATTTGTACCTGCAGGTTCTGTTCGTATCGCTTCAAATCAAACGGCCAATTTAAATACAGTGGCTTTTAAAACACCAACGGGAAAAACAGTCCTTATCATTGAAAATGACGGGTCTGCAAATGAATTATTTAACATAAAATCAAATGGGAAATGGGTTACAACTTCTATTGGAGCAGGTGCTGTAGCTACATTTATTTGGTAAACAATACAAACACAAATCATGTTAAAATACGGTTTATTATGTATCGTTATTATGTCCTTTTCAAGCTATGGACAAGAGATACAAAAGTTACATTCTAAAGAGAAATTAATCCAAGTATTTACTACTGCAGAGAATACAGATTTACGCTTGACCCCAACAAATAATTTAAATTTCATTCCATCTCAACAACCTGTTGAAAGTGAAATTTCAGTTTTCGTAAATCCCACTCAATCCTTCCAAAATTTTATGGGTATAGGTGGTGCAATAACCGATGCTAGTGCTGAGGTTTTTGCAAAATTGGGAGCAGCTAAACAAGCGGAGTTGCTCACAGCCTATTATGACAGAAAAAATGGAATAGGATATTCCTTGTTACGAACGTCTATTCATAGTTCTGATTTCGCAAGTGAAAGTTACACCTACATTCAAGAAGGAGATCAAGAATTGAAAACATTTTCAATAGATCATGACAAGACATACAGGATTCCAATGATAAAACGCGCCATTCAATCTGCAGATGGAAATTTGCTTTTGTATGCTTCACCTTGGAGTCCTCCTTCCTTTATGAAAAGTAACAAAACGATGCTTAAGGGAGGAACGTTATTACCCGAATATTATCAGGCTTGGGCTAATTATTATGCCAAATTTGTAAAAGCCTACGAAAAAGAAGGAATGCCTATTTGGGGAATTACGATTCAAAATGAACCCATGGCGACTCAAACATGGGAATCTTGTTTGTTCACGGCTGATGCCGAAAGAAATTTTCTTAAAAACTATCTTGGACCCACGATGCAAAAAGAAGGTTTAAGTTCTAAGAAAATTGTAGTTTGGGATCACAATCGAGATTTAATGAATCAACGTGCTACTGTTATTTTTGATGATCCAGAAGCTGCCAAATACGCTTGGGGAATGGGGTTTCACTGGTATGAAACTTGGTCTGGTGGACAACCTATGTTTGATAATGTTCGCAAAGTGTACGAAGCTTATCCTTCTAAAAATTTATTGTTCACAGAAGGTTGCGTAGAACGTTTTGACGCTAAAAAATATCAATTTTGGGGGAATGCCGAACGTTATGGAACTTCAATGATTAATGATTTTAATAATGGTACGGTTGGCTGGACCGATTGGAATATTCTTTTGGACGAAAATGGTGGGCCAAATCACAAAGGCAATTTCTGTTTTGCACCCATACATGCGAATATGAAAACGGGAGAGTTAATTTACACTCCAAGTTATTATTATATCGGTCATTTTTCTAAATTTATACGCCCTGATGCGAAACGTATAAGTACCGCCTCTAGTAGAAGTAATTTGTTAAGTACCACATTCAAAAATCTCGATGGAAGTTTTGTGACGGTTGTTATGAATTCATCTTCAGATAAGATAAAATACAATTTGATTTTGGGCACAGAAAAAACACTAGTTGAAATACCGCCACACGCTATTCAAACGTTGGTTTATTAATATTTATTTAAAATAAAATACATGAAAAAAGTAAGTTTTATTGGGTTGTTATTCGTTTCCTTTTTAGGTTTTTCTCAACAAAAAACAATTGATCAAAAAGTCGAAGCATTATTGAAACAAATGACCTTGGAGGAAAAAATTGGTCAGTTAAATCAATACACTGGTAATAATCAGGCAACAGGTCCAATTACTATCAATCCTAATAAAGAAGCCGAAATTAAAAGCGGTTTGATTGGTTCGATGTTGAATGTAATTGGCACAAAATATACGCGTCAATACCAAGAATTGGCCATGCAATCCCGATTAAAAATTCCGTTGTTGTTTGGACAAGACGTCATTCATGGGTATAAAACTACGTTTCCCATTCCTTTAGCGGAAGCAGCGAGTTGGGATATGGATGCGATAGCTTTAGGCGCTCGAATTGCCGCTGTTGAAGCATCTGCAAGTGGGATTCATTGGACTTTTGCCCCTATGGTTGATATTGCTCGTGACCCACGTTGGGGTCGTGTGATGGAAGGAGCAGGTGAGGATACCTATTTAGGGTCTAAAATTGCGGTTGCAAGAGTAAAAGGATTTCAAGGCAATCTAGGCGATGTGAATTCTGTGATGGCTTGCGTAAAACACTTTGTAGGGTATGGTGCTGCAGTCGGCGGCCGTGATTACAATTCGGTAGACATGAGTGATCGAATGTTGTGGGAAACCTATTTACCACCATTCAAAGCCGCTTTGGATGCTGGAGCTGCAACCTTTATGAATTCGTTCAACGATTTGAATGGGGTGCCAGCAACCGGAAATAAATTTTTGCAACGTGACATTTTAAAAGGGAAATGGAATTTTCAAGGTTTTGTAGTTTCTGATTGGGGTTCTATTGGCGAAATGGTCAATCACGGGAATGTGAAAGACAACAAAGAAGCGGCACAATTAGCCATTACAGCAGGAAGTGATATGGATATGGAAAGTAATGCCTACCGTTACAATTTGGGACAATTGGTTCAAGAAGGTAAAGTAGATATAGCTTTGATTGACGATGCAGTAAAGCGTATTTTAAGAAAGAAAATGGAATTGGGATTATTTGACGATCCTTATAAATATTCTAATCCAAAACGTGAAGCCAAAGAATTGAACAATCCGTTGCATCGAAAAATCGCAAGGGATATGGCGGCTAAAAGTATCGTTTTATTGAAAAACGAAAAACAACTTTTGCCTTTGTCAAAAGACTTAAAAAAGATTGCCTTTATTGGTCCATTGGTAAAAGAACATAAAGAAAATATGGGATTTTGGGCTGTTGAATTGCCTGAGTTAGATTATAACAAACATGTAGTTTCCCAATGGGAAGGTTTGCAAAATAAACTGGGTCAAAATACCCAATTATTGTATGCCAAAGGTTGTGAAATCGAGGGCACGAATAAAGAGGGTTTTGCCGAAGCTATTGCGGTTGCCAATCAGGCTGATGTGGTAATTGTGAGTATTGGCGAGAGAGGTAATATGAGTGGAGAAGCTAAAAGCCGAAGCAATATTCATATTCCAGGCGTACAAGAAGAATTGGTGCAAGCACTTCAAGCAACAGGGAAACCGGTGGTTGTTTTGATTAATGCTGGACGTCCTCTTGTTTTTAATCAAATTGCAGATACCGCACCCGCTATTTTATACACTTGGTGGTTAGGAACAGAAGCAGGCAATGCTATTGCCGATGTGTTGTTTGGCGATTATAATCCGTCAGGTAAGTTGCCAATGACCTTTCCGAGAGAGGAAGGTCAATTGCCAATTTATTACAACCATTTCAATACAGGAAGACCAGCGCCAAATGAGACGGCTTTTAACTATGTTTCGGCATACACCGATTTGAAAAACAGCCCAAAATTTGCATTTGGACATGGTTTGAGTTATACCACTTTTACCTATGCCGATTTAAAATTGTCTAAAAATAAGATAAGCGATTCGGATACAGTTGAAGTTAGTTTCCAATTAACTAATTCGGGAAAATTTGCTGGGAATGAAGTGGTACAATTGTACTTAAGAGACAAAGTAGGTTCAGTAGTTCGTCCAATTATTGAATTAAAAGATTTTCAAAAGATCTATTTGAATGCTGGCGAAACAAAAACAGTTCAGTTTCGTATTGACAAAGAAAAATTAGCATTCTATAATGAGAAATTAGAATGGAATTCAGAAGCAGGCGATTTTGATTTGATGATTGGAACCTCTTCATCAGATATTCGACTAAAAGCGAGTTTTGAATTGGTGAAATAAAACTGGGGTTTTAATTGAAAAAATAAAGTAGATTGTAGTGTAAGTAGGGGATGCTAATTTGTTTTAGTATCCCTTATTTTTTTGGCTGCTTTTATATTTTGTCTGTTACGGTATATATAGTATATTCGTTGCACCCAAAAACGGCAACAATTCTAAAATCAAATTCATGTTAAAAGAAGTTATTGCAAACAAAGAAAAGTACCAGCCTGGTTTATCTACGGATTGTGTAATTTTTGGTTTTCATGACAATCAATTGAAAGTATTGTTGATCAAAACCAAATACAGTGACGATTGGGCTTTACCCGGTGGTTTTGTTCGTGTTGAAGAAAGTATTGACGATGGCGCGGTGAATGTTTTGCAAAGGAGAACCGGATTGAAAGGAATTTTCCTAAGACAATTTGCCACTTTTGGAAAAGTCAATCGTAATCCGCGAGAATTTAGTGAGAATACGTTGCGTTTTTATAATATACCTAAAGAACAAGCAGAATGGTATTTGGGACGTTTTGTTACCATCGGTTATTATGCTTTAGTCGATTTTTTACAAGCCGTTCCGCAACCTGAAGGCAACAGTGAAATAGTAGAATGGATTGATTGTCATTCTATTCCAAATTTGATTTTAGACCACAAAGAAATTTTTGATAAAGCACTCGAAACCCTTCGAATGGAATTGAATCAGGTGCCAGTGGGTTATAATTTATTGCCCGAAAAATTCACGATTCCAGAATTACAAAAATTATACGAAACCATTTTAGGCAGAAAGTTGGATCGACGTAATTTTCTACGAAAAATAACTTCAATAGGTATTTTAACCAAATTGGATGAAAAGAAAAGTAACGTAGCTCATAAGGCGCCTAACTTATATTCTTTTGACAAAGACAGTTACGAAGCAGTTTTAAAAAGTGGCTTGCACCAAGGTTGGTAAAATCTATCGATAAATAAAAAAGGCTTGTCTAATTAGACAAGCCTTTTTTATTTATAATGTTTTCACTTTGCAATTATCGGTATATTCAATCGAATATTCATGAGTGGTCAGATTGGCTTTTAATTGGGCCATTTCTTCTCCATTTATCCAAATTAAATGCAATTCGTTTTCAGCAGCTTCACCAAATTCTAAACTTCCTGAGAAGGCTTTAGACGTATTGCGAAGACGAAGTAAATCCAATTGTTTTAGGACAACTTCTTTTTTCAATCCTTCCTGAATAGCTTCGGTACTTAAGGTAGTTCTGTTGATTTCTTTGTGACCATCTTTACCTGCTTTTTCTACACCAACATAATCATTGGATCCTGCAAAAATATCCAAATACCAAATTTGAGGAATACCTGGCATAAAGAGTTGGATGGCTCTAGCTAAAGCTAATTTTTGTTCGCTTTCTCCAAGTGCACTGAAGTAAGTGGCATTCACTTGGTAATACGATATTTTTTTACCATCTGCACCGTACAAGTTCTTCACCAATCCGCCACGTTCGATGATGAGGTTCATCAATTCTTCGATTTCGTGATCCTCCAACAATCCTTTTTGGTATACACCATTCACTTCTTTTCCTTTCAAATCCAAAACAGGAATTCCGTCGTGGCAACCTAACATGTTGACTGTTTTCAGGCCTTTGGTAATAATGTCCTTTGCCCAAGTCAAAAGGGCTTTATTGCTTCCTTTTTCAATTGCGTGAATACACAAACCAGGCAAGAAGAAATCGTAAATAGCATAACCTTCTTTGGCTACTTCTTGGTGCAGGTGTAAGCCGTATTCAGCGTGAATTTCTGGTAATAATACTAAGTTGTTTCTTAGGGCAATTTCGTTGATACGGGCCAAATAATCCCATGTTCCCGGCTTGTTAAAGAAATTGCTTTCGCCAATGGCTTTGTGCAAATACGCAAAGGCATCCAGACGCAATATTTGTCCGCCGTAACTCGCTACTTTAGCCAAAACCTCTTCGTAAAATTCCCAAACCAAAGGTGAATTGGCATTCACGTCCATCTGGCCTAAATAGGCTCGTTTGCTATTTACAATATTTAGCACTTCAGCAGTTAGTTCTTTGTTATGACCTAAATTTATAGTTTGAATATCAATATTTTCGTCAATGGCATTATTTATTTTTACGCAAATGGCATCAGCTTCTTCAGCTGAAATACTAGGTAGCGATTGTAAGTCGGAAACACTAATTTTTTGAAACGTAACTTTTTGATAAAAAGTGTTCCAATACGGTCTTTCTTGTCCGTCAGGGAATACAATATTTAAAATCGGTAAACCGGATTTTCGCATGAACAGTTTGTCCAAATATTCTTTGTTTGGCACAATTACTCCGTCTTCGCCAAGGGTTCCGTTGCCTTTCCAGAATTCGTTCCAGTCAATAAAGAAGTCTTTAAATTTCGATTGATCTCCATGGGCAATCAAATCTTTAAATTGAGGAGAAGCTACCGATAAGTGATTCAATACAATGTCAAATTTCAATTGAATATTCAAAGCTTTCAAAGCTTCAATGTCTTGTTTTGATACTAATTCTTCATTGATATCGTAGTCGACAATAGAAAACCCACGGTCTAAGTCACTGTTGAAAAAGGTTGGTAACACATAAAAAAGAGAGAAAGTATCCTTGAATTCTGGTAGTTGCAACATGCTGACGATATCGGTAAGATTTTTTCCAATACTATCTGGATACGCGTTCAACATAACGCCGTTAGAAATGCTTTTAGTTTTTGTAATTGATGACATTGTGTAGTTGTAGATTGTAGTCGATTTAATTTTGCCAAAGTTACTAATAAAAATGACTAACAAAAAGGGGGTAATTCAATTTCAACATAAAGAGTAAGTTGAAACATAAAAAAAACTCCTTAATTTCTTAAGGAGTTTTATCGGTGGGCGATGATAGCCTGTTCCGAGAATCGGAAGGTTCGAACCCCCGACCACTTCCTATGCAATCGGAATGCTCAGAACCAGTTGAGCTATTATTTAGTTGAAATCAGCTCTTGAATTTTTATTCTGCTTTTCCAAGATTTGATTTGAAGTTCGCGTTTTTGTGCTTCTTCTTTGGTATTATAATGTTCAGTATAAACTACTTTCCAATCGTTAGTATTACCTGTAAACCCTTTGCTTTTTTGGTTGTGACGAATCAAACGCGCTTCTAAATTAGAGCTGTATCCTATGTAGTATCGATTTTTCGATTCACTAAAAAGTAAGTAGACTTGGAATAACATGGGGTAAAAATAAAAAAAACTCCTTAATTTCTTAAGGAGTTTCTATCGGTGGGCGATGAGGGGTTCGAACCCCCGACCCCCTCGGTGTAAACGAGGTGCTCTGAACCAGCTGAGCTAATCGCCCGATTGCAATTTGTAAATTTTCATTCCCTTATTGCGAGTGCAAATATACAGCTGTTTTTTGTATTTGCAAGAAAAAAAGGAAAAAAATTATAAAATTTCTCCAACTACAAAAGTACTTCCGCCAACATAGATAAAATCTGTAGGTTGTGCATTTTGCTTCGCTTTTCCGTAAGCATCTGAAACAGAATTATATATTTTTCCATCTAGTCCATATTGTGCTGCTTTTTGAGCTAAGATTGTTGCGTCAAGTCCGCGAGGTATATTGGGTTTGCAAAAATAATAGATCGCATTTTTCGGAAATAAAGGGAGTACTTCGTCCAAATCTTTGTCATTCACCACCCCTAAAACAAAATGGAGTTGATCAAAGGGTTCGTTTTGAATTTGTTTCAATACAATAGATAAACCATGCGTGTTGTGTGCCGTATCGCAAATTATTTTAGGAGACGCTCCTAGTTGTTGCCAGCGTCCTTCTAAGCCTGTGTTTTTTGCCACTTGTGACAATCCTGCTTTCCAATGCGATTCAGTTGTTTTGAACGCGGTATGTTGATTTAAAACAGTAAGGGTTTGTATCACCGTTTTTTTATTGTGTATTTGATAATCGCCAATCAAGTCAGATGGATAAGTAGTTGCAATTGCATCAGAAGCAAAGTAGAGAGGGCTCTGATTTGCTTTGGCTGTAACCAAAAAAACCGGCTGAGTTTCTGATGTATATTCGCCAATAACAACTGGGATATTCGATTTGATGATTCCTGCTTTTTCGCCTGCAATTGCCGCCAAAGTATTCCCTAGGAATTGCGTATGGTCTAAACCAATATTGGTAATCACAGAAACTAAAGGGGTAATTACATTCGTCGCATCCAATCGTCCTCCCATACCCACCTCAATAATAGCAATATCAATTTTTTCTTTGGCAAAATAATCAAAAGCCAAGCCCACACTCATCTCAAAAAAACTCATGTCGTTGGCTTCAAAAAAGGCTCGGTTTTGGTTGACAAAATCACAAACAAAGTCTTCAGGAATCAGTACGCCATTAATCTTAATGCGCTCTCTAAAATCTTTTAAATGGGGCGAGGTGTATAATCCAACTTGGTATCCTGCTTCTTGCAATACAGAAGCCAACATATGAGAACTAGAGCCTTTCCCGTTGGTACCTGCTACATGAATGCATTGCAACTGGCTTTCGGGATGTCCCAAATAATCCATGAGCAAATGAACGTTCGTCAGGTCTTTTTTGTAAGCAGAAGCCCCTTGTAGTTGGTACATCGGGAGTTGATTAAAGAGCCAATTTAGGGTTTCAGGATAGGTCATTTTGTTTGAAAAAAAGTATTTGTTAAAAATATTTTTCGATTTTTTTAGTTTACTATTGCATCGAAAAGTATCTTTATTGCAAATTTGAAACAAATTTTAGAATTAAAGCCCAAAAAACACGAATAATATATGTTTAGTTTACTACAATTACAGTCTGATACCCTTGCTAATGCTGCCTCTAATGTGGTGGTTGAAAAAATCGCTACCAATACTGAAATCTCGGTTTTAGAATTTATATTCAAAGGAGGTTTCTTTTTGATTCCAATTGCTATTTTGTTGTTTTATACTATTTATGTCATTATTGAACGTTACTTATATATCAACAAAGCGGCTACTATTGACAGCCGTTTAATGGTAGATGTGAGAGATCAATTGAATTTAGGTAATTTGGATTTGGCGAGAAGCATTGCAGAGAGAAGTAATTCGGCTTCTGGAAATATATTGAAAGAAGGCATCTTAGTTGTTGGTCGACCAATAGCCGAAATCGAATCGAATATGGATCGTGCTGCTGACATCGAAATCGCACAAATGGAAAGTCGTTTGGGTCATTTAGGATTGATTGCAGGTATAGCGCCTACATTAGGATTTATCGGAACTATTTCAGGTGTTATCAAGATTTTTTATAGCATTTCAGTTACGGAGAATATTAGTATTGGAAATATTTCTGGAGGTTTGTATGAGAAAATGATCAGTAGTGGTTCTGGATTGGTTGTAGGAATTATTGCCTACAGCGCCTATCACTTGTTGAATGGTAAGATTGATAATTTTGCCTTGAAGATCCAAAAACAAATTTTAGAATTTGTCAATATTATCCAAAAAGCATAAGTATGTCAATTAAACGTAAAAGAAGATTTCATGCTGAAGTGGCGACCTCGTCACTGAGTGATATTATGTTTTTTTTATTGTTGTTTTTTTTGATCATTTCTACATTGGCGAATCCCAATGTGATTAAAATGACGTTGCCAAAAGCGCAAGCGAATGAAAAAACAAACAAACAATTCATTAGTCTATCGGTTACAGAAGATAAGAAGTTCTACATAGATAAAGAACCAGTAGCTTTTGAAGCATTAGAAAGTACTTTAATGTCAAAAATGAACGCTACCAAGGACCAAACCGTTGTGGTGCGCATTCCGTTTAATTTACAAGTGCAAGATTTGGTAGATGTATTGCAAATTGGAGTTCGAAACAACTTGAAATTTGTAATTGCAACAAGTCCTAAATAAGTTAAGATTCAAATACAAAAAGCGCCATAATTCTTTTGAATTATGGCGCTTTTAGTTTATAATTAGTTGTTAGTTTAAATTGAAATTGTAAACGATTTTTCCAATCTGTTTTTCAGGGGCATCGCTACTCGCATCCCATTTGGTATTCAATGCGGCTGATTTAGCTTGTTCTAATAAACATTTAGCAGTATTCGTAGTACCCTTAATTCCTGCAATTGCGCTCACTGTTTTTCCGTTTCGATCAACCGAAACTTCTACGACCACTTTTCCTTCTTCGTTACAGGTGTATTTTGGTGCAGGTTTAGAAATTGCTCTTCGATTGCCTAAAGAATAGCCGCCACCAATTCCGTTTCCTGAACCACCACCAGAACCCGCTCCATAGCCACTGCCGTTCCCAATTCCGTTTCCAGTACCATTACCACCGCCAGTTCCACCACCGGAACCGCCGTTGCCATAATAACTGGTAGCACTCAAACTTCCATTTGATTTTCCTTTATTGCCCGCTGTTTTATCGTCGCCATCCCCTCCTTTATTGGAACCTTTCAAAAGACTTGATAAAGCATCGTTAGTGGTGTTAGAAATTTTAGGTTTCACCACTTCGGGTTTTGCCTCTTCTTTAACAACGGTTGTTTTGGTTTCAGTTTTTTCTTTTTTTGGAATGACAACACTTTCTTCGGTGCTGTTTTCTTGAGCAATTATGGCTTCGTCAGGAGTAGTTTCTGTAGGCGTTTCTTTCACTTGATTTTGTACTTCGAGTACTTCACTTTCATAATTGGTACCAGAGCCTAAATCACTGTCTCCAAAATTAACAGACACACCGCCACCACCGCCACCAGTTAGTTCAGCCAAATTGGAAGGTGGCCAAAATCGGATGAAAAATAAAATCAACAACATGGCTGCATAGATCAGCAGCGAAAATGCTAGAGATTTTTTTTGGTCTGTAGAAGGAGTGAAACTCATCTGTTTTGTTTAATGGTAAAATACGTTTTTAAAAACGCCGAAATGTACTAAAAATTGTCAAGAGAGAAAAGAAATACTTGTAATTTCAACTGCTAAATTTTGAACTATAAATGCTAAATTTTCGGTTTTAAAAAGTATCTTTGATAGCTTTTTTATAACAAATTAACCTCTTTATTTTATATTATTATGGATTTTAGTTTAACCGAAGAACATAAAATGATTCAGCAAGCTGCCCGTGATTTTGCACAAACTGAATTATTACCGGGTGTTATTGAAAGAGATGAAAATCAAATTTTTCCAGCTGAACAAGTAAAAAAAATGGGAGAATTGGGTTTTATGGGAATGATGGTGGATCCCAAATATGGAGGAAGTGGTCTTGATACAATTTCCTATGTTATTGCGATGGAAGAAATTTCAAAAATAGATGCATCCGCTTCGGTAGTGATGTCTGTAAATAATTCATTGGTTTGTTGGGGTTTGCAAACCTTTGGTACTGAAGAACAAAAACTAGAATGGTTGCCCAAATTAGCTTCGGGTGAAATTCATGGTGCTTTTTGTTTGAGCGAACCCGAAGCTGGTAGTGATGCAACTTCGCAAAAAACTACTGCTATTGATATGGGTGATTACTATTTGGTTAACGGGACTAAAAATTGGATTACAAATGGAGCTACTGCTTCTTTTTATATCGTGATTGCACAAACTGATATTGATAAAAAGAGTAGAGGAATCAACGCCTTGATTATGACCAAAGACATGCCTGGTTTTGCTATTGGTCCAAAGGAACAAAAAATGGGAATTCGTGGTTCGGATACGCATTCGTTGCTTTTTACTGATGTAAAAGTGCCAAAAACCAATCGTATTGGCGAGGATGGTTTTGGGTTTAAGTTTGCCATGAAAACCTTAGCGGGAGGACGAATCGGAATTGCTGCTCAGGCTTTAGGAATCGCTTCAGGAGCATACGAACTAGCTTTGAAATATTCGAAAGAACGAAAAGCCTTTGGAACTGAAATTTGCAATCACCAAGCTATTGCATTTAAATTAGCCGATATGGCTGTGAGTATTGAAGCGGCTCGTCATTTGTGTATGAAAGCGGCTTGGGATAAAGACAATAATCATAATTATGATATTAGTGGGGCCATGGCCAAATTGTATGCTTCGCAAGTGGCTATGGACACAGCTGTTGAAGCCGTTCAAATTCACGGTGGAAATGGCTATGTAAAAGAATACCATGTAGAACGAATGATGCGTGATGCCAAGATTACTCAGATATACGAAGGAACTTCTGAAATTCAGAAGATTGTAATCTCACGTGCAGTTTTAGCGGATTGATTTTTTAGTTTCGGTATTATCTTCACTCTTTTGTTTATTTTTGCTAGATGAAAAATATTATTGTTACAGGAACGAGTAGAGGTATAGGTTTGGAATTGGCATTGCAATTGGCTACCCAAGGCCACCGTGTATTAGCCATTTCAAGAACGATTCCTCAAGCGCTTTTGGGGAATGAAAATATCAGCTGTTTATCTGTTGATTTAGCTACTGAACCCGATTTACATAAAGTTGCCGATTATCTTGAGTCGACTTGGAAACAAGTAGATGCTATTATTCATAACGCTGGGAGTTTGTTGTTAAAGCCTTTTTCAGAAACAGCACAAGCCGATTTTGAAAACATCTATAAAGTCAATGTTTTTGGCGTTGCTAATTTGACTCGTATTGCTTTGCCTTATTTACAAAAAGGAAGTCATGTCGTTACGATTAGTTCGATGGGCGGGATTCAAGGGAGTTTAAAATTTCCAGGTTTAGCAGCTTACAGTTCTAGTAAAGGAGCAGTGATTACTCTATCTGAATTGTTAGCCGAAGAATACAAAGAGCAAGGAATTGCATTCAATGTATTGGCACTTGGAGCAGTTCAAACTGAAATGCTTGCCGAAGCTTTTCCGGGTTACCAAGCGCCTATTTCTGCAGCTGATATGGCAAAATATATTGTTGATTTTACGCTTACTGGGAATCAATTCTATAATGGAAAAGTATTAGAAGTATCTTCGACTAATCCTTAATTTTCTATAAATTTGAGCGATACCTTAGCCAGATATTTACCCGAACACGCAGTGAAGCCGGTCTTCGAATTGATAGTGGCGAATCAAGTGCATCTTAAAATTGTCAACGAACGGCAAACCCGTCATGGCGATTATCGTAGAGCTTTGACCGGAAAACATGAAATTACGGTCAATGCAAGTTTGAATCAATACAAGTTTTTGATTACGTTAATTCATGAAATTGCCCATCTTGTAGCGTTCGAAAAATTCGGAAGAAATATCAAACCACATGGGGAGGAATGGAAGATTACTTTTCAGCGTTTGATGGTGCCTTTTATTCGACCAGAAATTTTCCCACATCATTTATTGCCTTTATTAGCAAGACATTTTAGAAATCCATCTGCCAGTAGTGATACCGATACTACTTTGTCATTGGCACTCAAACAATTCGACCAACAGAACGATAAAAATTATGTGTTTGAAATTCCGTATGGAAGTGTGTTCCGAATTTCAAATGGAAAGATTTTCAAAAAAATAGCAGTTCGAACCAAACGATTTGAATGTTTGGAAATTAGTACGGGAAAAACGTATTTGTTCAATCCTAACGCCGAAGTCGAGTTGTTGAAAATGAATTAATGTCCGCTTAAAACCGCTGCTCTTACTTTTTTAAATAGATTAGAAGAGTATACAAACTTAACTACTGCTTTGTTTTCGGTTCTAAAAATTTCTTCTTTGGTTCCTTCCCAAGCAATTAATCCTTTTTTAAGAAATACAATTTTCTCCCCAATTTCCATTACCGAGTTCATATCATGGGTATTGATTACGGTGGTAATGTTGTATTCTTTGGTAATTTCTTGAATTAAATTGTCAATTACAGTTGCTGTTTCAGGATCTAGACCTGAATTAGGCTCATCGCAAAATAAGTATTTTGGATTGTTGACAATGGCACGGGCAATGGCAACACGTTTTTGCATTCCGCCTGAAATTTCAGATGGTTTTTTATGATGTGCGTCCACTAAATTAACACGCTCGATTACAAAATCGACACGATCTTTAATTTCTTTTGCGGTTTTATTGGTAAACATTTTTAATGGGAAACCAATGTTTTCCTCTACTGTCATGCTATCAAATAAAGCACTGCCTTGAAAAACCATTCCAATCTCACTACGAAGTTCTCGTTTTTCATCTTGGGACATTTCGCCATAGATACGCCCATTAAATGCTATGGTGCCTTTATCTATTTCGTGAACGCCTAATAGCGATTTTATAAAAACAGTCTTACCAGAACCACTTTGTCCAATTACCAAACTTGTTTGTCCTGCTTCAAAAGTGGTGCTGATTCCTTTTAGTACCTTTTGATCTCCAAATTTCTTTTCAACGTTTATAACTTCAATCATTAGCTTAATAAAATTTGAGTGAGAAAATAGTTGGTTATGATGATCAATACGGAAGTCCAAACAAAGGCAACAGTACTGGCTTTTCCAACTTCAAGCGCCCCGCCTTTCATATAATAGCCATGAAATGAAGGTATTGTAGCCAAAATAAATGCAAACGCAAGTGTTTTTATAAAAGCATAGGTAATATGAAAGGGAATGAATTCAACTTGAATTCCTGTTATGAAGTCAGTTGAGGTTGCAAATCCACCGTAAACCGCTGCTAAATATCCTCCAAATATGCCTAAAAACATAGCGATTCCAATTACAAAAGGATACAAAAATAAAGCTACAATTTTTGGGAAAACTAAATAATTTAAGGAATTCACTCCCATTACTTCAAGTGCATCAATTTGTTCTGTTACGCGCATGGTTCCGATACTTGAGGTAATAAAAGAACCCATTTTCCCTGCCATGATAATAGAAATAAATGTTGGGGCAAACTCTAAGATTACCGATTGTCTGGTAGCAAATCCAATTAAATATCTCGGTATTAATGGATTGGTTAAGTTCAAGGCCGTTTGAATTGCAACAACTCCACCCACAAAAAAGGAAATAAAACATACAATACCTAAAGAATCGATTATCAAGTCGTCAATCTCTTTAAGGATAAGTTGTTTCATCACACTCCATTTTACGGGTCTGTTGAACATGTCTTTCAACATGAGGAAATAACTGCCTATTTGGGTTAAGTTCTTGATGAGTATCATATTTTTTTAATTGCAAGCTAATTTACAAAAAAGAACTAGCTTAGCTCTATTTGATTGAGGAGTTTCAACTTTATATTATCTAAATACTTTGTTTTTCATTTTTTGAAGACGGTATTTCCTAATGAATTGGGCTTGATCCGCTGTAACCAATAATGGTTTGTTGGCTAATTTGGCTTTCCAAAAACCAACTAAATAGTCAATAAATAAAAAAGGTTTCCCTTTTCGTAAAGCTAATTTCAATGAGGCTATAGCGGTAATTATAAATCCATATCCTAAGGTGTAAAATGCCTCCCCTTGTTTGTAACGCGCGGTTTTATTGTAATTGGCTCCTGTTGGCTTCAGGTGTTTAACGTGTAAACTTTCGTCAGTCACTATTTTCCAATTATAAAATTTACACAACAATTCATCCACCGTGTCCCAACCCATTTGAGGTCTTAATCCTCCAATTTGTTGGAAGGTAGCTTTTCTATACGCTTTCAAAGCACCGCGAATATGATCTTTGTCGGTTAGATTTTCCAAAATCCACTCGCCGTTTTTTTCGATATAACAAAACCCTCCAACCATTCCAATGGTTGTATCTGATTTAAAATGTCGGATAATGGTTTCGAAATAATTAGCAGGAAAAATCAAATCAGCGTCTACTTTTACGATCAAATCATAGTCTTCGTCAATAGATTCCAATCCTTTTTGAAAAGCCTGAATTACTTTACTTCCCGGCAAATGAATGGCGTCTGAAGTTTTGTTAATCAAGGAAATCCAAGGGTATTTTTTAGCAAAATCTGAAACAATTTCAGGAGTGCTGTCTGTAGAGCTGTCATTCACTACAATCACTTTTGTTGGCACAACAGTTTGCTCTGCTAACGATTGTAATGTCAACGCAATAAATTGTTCTTCGTTGTAAGTAGGAATGACGATGTAATACCTCATTATTTTATTTTTTCGGCGTAAACGATGTAGTATCTTGGCGTGAAGAAACGTAACAAAGGTCTAAATCCAATTTTTTTCACAGGGTGTGTGAATTTTTCTCGAGCTATAATTTTCCATCCTGTTTTTTCCAATAACCAGTCCAACTGCCAATCTTCAAATTCGTGATAATGCCTGTCCCACATATCGGTTTTACTGCGATAAGCCGGAGAGAACCACAAACGAAGCGGTATGGAAATCAATAATTTATCCGATGTTACATTTTGTAAAATCGTATACGGATTTAATAAATGTTCGAAAATTTCGAAGGCTGTAAAAACAGTATACTTTTCGGTTTGAAGCGCAGTTTGGTTGTTGTCTAGATCTTCTCCAGTTGTGTTTTTTACAGTATAGCCATTTTCGATCATGATCTTCGAAAAAGGATTGGGAACACCCAAGTCAAAAATAGTTTCTGAAGTGGCAATGTGTTTTTGTAAAAATTCTAAAGTGTGTTTGAATCTTTTATTGGGAAACGTTTTTTCGTACATAGTAGTAATGAGGAACGAATTAAAATTGCGTTCGATTTTGTTATAGCAACAAAGATAAATAAAGTTTTGAATTGTGAACTTGAAAGCGTCGGATATCAAAACAAAATTCGCAGCTTAGAATCTAAACTGCGAATTAGTATTGTGTTCGAATGGTACCTAATATCGGTAAATAAAAGCATTGATATTCATTCCTGCTCCAACCGAAGCAAAGATTAATACATCGCCCTTGTTGATTTCTTGATTTTCAATTTTACCTTGAAGAACTTGGTCAAAAAGAGTTGGTACGGTTGCCACGCTGCTGTTTCCTAAATCGTGAATACTCATTGGCATTACATCTTTTGGAGGTGTTTTTCCGTATAGTTTATAAAAGCGATGCACAATGGCTTCGTCCATTTTTTCATTGGCTTGGTGAATCAATATTTTTTTGACATCATCAATACCTAACCCACTTTTGTCCAGACAACTTTTCATCGCTGTAGGTACATTGCTTAAGGCAAATTCATAGATTTTGCGGCCGTACATTTTAATGTATTTGGTATCGGGATCTAAATCAGGATTATACGATTTTCCAAAAAATAAATAGCCAGCTTCCTCATTGGCAAACGTAGCACTCTCATAGGATAACATCCCGCTTTCGTCGGTCGAGGCCTCTAAAATGGAAGCGCCCGCTCCGTCAGAATAAATCATAGAATCACGATCGTGATCGTCAACCACTCTTGATAAGGTTTCTCCGCCGATGACCAAACAACGTTTTGCCATGCCCGATTTGATGAAGGCATTAGCTTGTAATACCCCTTCAATCCAGCCTGGACAACCAAAAAGAAGGTCGTAAGCCACGCATTTTGGATTCTGAATTTGTAATTTATTTTTGACTCTAGTAGCTAAACTGGGTAACATATCCGATTGAATAGTGCCGTGTTTTACATCGCCAAAGTTGTGTGCAAAAATGATATAATCGATAGTTTCAGGGTCTATATTGGCATTGGCAATTGCCTTTTGGGCAGCAAAATAACCTAAGTCTGAAGTGGTGAATTGATCGTTGGCGTAGCGTCTGTTTTCAATTCCAGTGATACTCTTGAATTTATTGACTACTACTTCATTAGGATGTCCGAATGGGCTTCCGTCTTCGTTTAAAAAAACATGATCAGTAAAATCGGTATTGCTTACACTTTTTTCAGGAATATAACTTCCTATTCCGCTTATTTTGATGTTCATAAAATTCTATATTATAGCACGAATTTATCTTTTTTATCCGAATTAACCACAACAAAACAGAAACGAAATCGATTTATTGTCATTATTTTAATAAAAATCGTATAAAAACGATAATTGGACACTTATTTGTCCTGTTGTGCTATTTTAATTTGCATAATCGTAGACAAATTATGGGCTTGGTTTTTCATTCGTTCACAATTGAAGCCTTCAAAATTTTCGTTGATAGCAGCTTCAAAATGGTCGAGCCAAATTTCAAAAAGTTCCTTAGACAAATAGGATTTGGCATTGATATCCAAGTGAATTTGGGTCAAGTTATTGACATAACCTCCAGTTCCCAATATAGCTTGCGACCAAAAGGTAACCAAAATTGGCAAGTGCTCTTCTAGTTTTATTTTGACCACATCGGTAAAGATGTAGCTGATTTTCTCGTCGGCTAATAATTTTTTGTAGAATTCATCTACTACTAGATGAATTTCTTCTGCAGTTTGAATATCTTTCATTTGGGTCAATTTGCGAGACTATTATTTATAAAAAAGGGTTCAAATTTTTCAACCGAACCCTTTTGTGTATTACATTATTTGAATTACATATACGCTTCAATTGGAGCGCATGAGCAAACTAAATTTCGATCGCCATATGCATCATCTACACGACGAACGCTTGGCCAAAATTTATTTTCAGCAATGTATTCCAATGGGAATCCAGCTTGTTCTCTAGTGTATGGAAAATTCCAAACATCAGCTGTCAAAATCGCTTGTGTATGTGGCGCATTGTGTAAAACCGTATTGTGATCCTCAGCAGTAGCTGCTGCAATTTCTTTTCTAATCGAAATCATCGCATCGCAAAAACGATCCAATTCGGCTACATCTTCAGATTCAGTTGGTTCAATCATCAAAGTACCGGCTACTGGGAACGAAACTGTCGGAGCATGGAAACCATAATCCATCAAACGTTTGGCTATATCCGTAACTTCAACACCTTGTTGTTTGAATGCACGACAATCCAAAATCATTTCGTGAGCAGCTCTTCCCATTTCGCCTGAATATAAAACAGGGTAGTGGTCTTCCAAACGCGCTTTCATATAATTGGCATTCAAAATCGCATATTTTGTAGCATTGGTCAATCCTTCCGATCCTAACATCGAAATGTAACCATACGAAATTAAACATACTAAAGCTGAACCAAAAGGTGCCGCTGAAATCGCTGAAATCGCTTGGTCGCCTCCTGTTGGAATAATTGGATTGGTAGGTAAAAATGGAACGAGTTTTTCGTTGACACAAATTGGTCCAACACCCGGTCCACCACCTCCGTGAGGAATAGCAAAGGTTTTGTGTAAGTTCAAGTGACAAACGTCAGCGCCGATAGTTGCAGGATTTGTTAATCCCACCTGCGCATTCATATTGGCACCATCCATATAGACTAAACCACCATTTTCGTGAATCAAGTCAGTGATTTCAATAATCGAACTTTCAAAAACACCATGTGTAGAAGGATAAGTTACCATTAAAGCAGATAAACGATCTTTGTATTCAATAGCTCTAGCGCGTAAATCTTCTACATCAATATTTCCTTCTGGAGTTGTTTTGGTTACAATGATTTCCATTCCTGCCATCGCTGCCGAAGCCGGATTGGTTCCGTGTGCCGAAGATGGAATTAAACACACATTTCTGTGGTGGTCGCCTCTTGATAAATGATAGGCTCTGATGGTCATTAAACCAGCATATTCTCCTTGTGCTCCCGAATTAGGTTGTAAAGTAGTTCCGGCAAAACCAGTCACCACATTCAATTGTTGTTCTAATTTTTTCAACATGATTTGATATCCTTCCGCTTGTTCAATTGGCGCAAATGGGTGGATGCTGTTCCAATTGCCCATAGATAATGGCAACATTTCGGCTGCAGCGTTCAATTTCATGGTACAAGAACCTAAAGAAATCATCGAGTGATTTAACGACAAATCTTTACGTTCTAATTTTTTAATATATCGCATCAACTGGCTTTCAGAATGATGGTTGTTGAATACGTCGTGTTGCAAGAAAGTTGAGGTTCTTTCTAAATTTTTAGGAACCATTGTTTCATTTGCCAATTGATCTATTGTTACATTTGGTTTTCCTAATGCTTCTGCAAAAACGGCAACAATTTGATTCAAGTCGGTTAACGAAGTTGTCTCGTTCAATGCAATCGAAATGGTTTCGTTATCTACATAAAAGAAGTTCATTTCGTTTTTCTCTGCTACGGCTTTCACTTTTGCAGCATCCGCTTTCACTAATAGCGTATCAAAGAAAGCAGAATTGGTTTGGTAAACCCCTAATTGATTCAAGGCATCCGCCAAAGTCACCGCCGAAGCATGTACTTTATTGGCAATATATTTCAAACCTTTTGGTCCGTGGAAAACGGCATACATTCCGGCCATAACAGCCAATAATACTTGAGCTGTACAAATATTAGAAGTTGCTTTTTCACGTTTGATGTGTTGCTCACGAGTACCTAAAGCCATTCGCAAAGCGCGGTTGCCATTCGCATCAATTGTTACACCAATGATTCTTCCTGGCATAGAACGTTTGTGTTCTTCTTTGGTTGCAAAAAAGGCAGCATGAGGTCCGCCATAACCCATTGGAATACCAAAACGTTGTGAAGTTCCCACCACAACATCTGCGCCCATTTCTCCTGGAGGAGTTAATTTGGCTAACGATAAGAGATCAGCTGCTACAGCAACTTTAATTTCGTTAGCATGTGCTTTAGCGATGAAACCAGCATAATCATTTACTTGTCCAAACTTACCTGGATACTGTAAAATAGCAGCAAAGAAATCCGATGAAAAATCAAAGGTTTCATGGTTTCCAACTACTAATTCTATTCCTTTAGGAGTAGCACGTGTTTGTAAAACCGATAAAGTTTGTGGTAATATTTCTTCAGAAACGAAAAGTTTATTGATGTTGTTTTTCTTTTGGTCACGTGTACGCACGTCAAACAACAAAGCCATTGCTTCGGCTGCCGCAGTACCTTCATCTAATAAAGAAGCGTTAGCAATTTCCATTCCAGTTAATTCTATAATAGTGGTTTGGTAGTTTAAAATTGCTTCCAAACGGCCTTGCGCAATCTCTGCTTGATACGGAGTGTAGGCAGTGTACCAACCTGGATTTTCAAAGATATTTCTCTGAATTACAGCTGGAATAGCTGCAGGGTGATACCCTAAACCAATATAGGATTTGAACACTTTGTTTTTGCTTCCCAATTCTTGAATATGACTTAAGTATTCGAATTCGGTCATGGGTGCATCCAGCTCCAAATCTTTTTTTAGACGAATGTCAGCAGGAATCGTTTCAGCAATCAATTGGTCTAGTGAGTCAACTCCGATGGTTTTAAATAGGTGCTGAAGGTCACTTTCTCTTGGGCCTATATGGCGTAAAGCAAATGCGTCTGTTTTCATTTATGTAGAATAAAAAGTAAATTATAGTTGTGTTTCAAATTGGCCTTGGTCTAAAACCAAATAATTTGCGTACAAAAGTAATTATTAAACTTGTATTTTATTGTTCAACAAATGGTAATATTTTGAGAATTTGTTAACCAAAATCAAGTCTTATTAACAGATTTGTTAGTTTTGCAAGATGCTTACTTTTAGGAAAATATTCAATTTTTACATTCAGTCTTCTATTCATGTAGGGATTGCAGTATTTTGTTTGGTTCAACTTAGTGTTCAACAATGGAGTAGCTATTCTTTTTTGGTTTTGTTCGGAACCATTGTGGGTTATAATTTTTTGAAGTATTCTGAATGGTTTTTATCTACTCCATTTTTTCGAATCAAGTATATTGGAATACTAGTCGTCACACTGATTTCAGCCTTAGGGTTTTTCTGGTTCCTTTTGCAGCAAAACACTACAGTGCAATTACATATGTTATTCGCCTTTGGATTGGTAGTTTTGTATCCATTCATTCGGAAAATAGGTTGGTTAAAACCTTTTTATGTCAGTTTTGTGGTGAGTTATATTACGTTGTTTATTCCGCTCAAAAGTGATGTAGATGTGATTGGGTTATTTGTCCAACGGTTTTTATTGTTGTCCATTGTGATGATTCCATTTGAAATTTTGGACAGTTTGAAAGATGCAGTAGCAATGAAAACATTGCCACATTGTTTCGGAATAGCAAGAACCAAACAAATAGGATATGTCTTGGTAGGTTTGTTTCTGACTATCTCCATTTTTTTACTAAACAACATTTATTTCTTTGCATTTACTGCTTTGTCTTCACTCATAGCAATTTATTTTTCTACTGAAAAAAGGAGTTGGTATTATACTTCATTTTGGGTGGAAAGTTTGCCCATTTTTTGGTTGCTAGTTTTGCTTTTTTTTAAATAATAAAGTTTCAAAACAGAATTTTATTAAATTAGCTTAAAATAGCTATTTATGAATCCGAATGTAACCCGAAGAAATTTTCTTTCAACCACAGCTGCTGCCGGTTTTGGCGCATTAATTTTACCCAATTCTCTTTTCTCCTATAATGCAAATTTTCAAACCGATAAAAAAGTTCGTTTAGGATTCATTGCCATGGGCTATCGCGGTCAAGCGCATCTAGAAGAAATGCTTAAAAGAGACGATGTAGAGATAGTTGCTTTTGCAGATCCAGATCCAAGAATGTTGGCTATGGGGCAAAAGTTAATGGCTAAATTTAATAGACAACCAGCCCAAGAATATGCTAATGGCGATTACGATTTTAGAAACTTACTTAAAGATCCTACTATTGATGCGGTGATTATTGCGTCACCTTGGGAATGGCATAAAATTCAAGGGGTAGAAGCCATGTATGCCAAAAAAATTGTAGGCATGGAAGTTTGTGGTGCTATGACTTTAGAGGATTGTTGGGAGTATGTGAAAGCTTATGAAGAAACCAAAGTTCCTATCATGATGATGGAAAATGTATGTTACCGTCGTGATGTAATGGCCATTCTAAACATGGTACGAAAAGGAATGTTTGGCGAATTGATTCATGGTCAAGGAGGATACGAACACGATTTAAGAGGAGTGTTGTTTAACGACGGCCAAACGGCTTATAATTCAGGTGTTGAATTTGGAGCCAAAGGTTTTAGCGAAGCCAAATGGAGAACGAATCATTATGTAAACAGAAATGGCGAATTGTATCCAACGCATGGTTTGGGTCCAGTTGCAGTAATGTTTGATATCAATAGAGGTAACCGATTGTTGCGTCTTTCTTCCTTTTCATCCAAATCAAGAGGATTGACAAAGTATATCGAAGAACACTCAAAGGGAGGTAAAGACCATCCCAATGCCAAAGTAAAATTCCAACAAGGCGATATTGTAACCACACAAATTCAGTGTGCCAATGGAGAAACTATTTTATTAACGCATGACACTTCTTTGCAGCGCCCGTATAATTTAGGATTCAGAGTGCAAGGAACCGATGGAATTTGGCAAGACTTTGGTTGGGGCGACAATAATCAAGGGTTTATTTATTTCGAAAAATTAATGAAACATTCGCATCGTTGGGACAATACCGAAAAATGGTTGCAAGAATACGATCATCCACTTTGGCAGCGCTATGCTAAAGATGCCGAAAATTCTGGGCATGGCGGCATGGATTTCTTTGTAGACAATTCGTTTATAGAATGTATCAAACGCAATATTGAATTTCCATTGGATGTGTATGATTTAGCCACTTGGTATGCAATTACGCCTTTGAGTGAAAAATCAATTAAAAAGAACGGACAGGTAGTCGATATTCCTGATTTTACAAAAGGCGCTTGGCAAACAAGAAAACCAGTATTTGGATTTGATGGAGCATTTTAGTTCGCCAAAAACACTGCTTATTATGGCAGGTGGATTAGGAAGTCGCTACAAAGGATTGAAGCAAGTAGACAGCATCACTTCTGATGGCGCAACCGTTTTGGAATTTTCTATGTTTGACGCTTTAGCAGCTGGTTTTACCAAAATCGTCATTATAATTAATTCACATCTTCCAGCATCGTATTTAGCTCGACTTACTGATATTGCAAATCGAAAAAAGTTCGAACTTCATCTGGTGTCTCAAACAATTGACAAGTGTATTCCAAAAGAATTTTCTCATTTGCTACAGGAAAGACATAAACCTTGGGGTACCGCGCATGCCATTTTGTGTGCCAAAGAAACTATTCAGGAACCTTTTGTAGTAATTAATGCCGACGATTATTACGGAAAGCAAGCCTTTATTGAAATGGCTAATTGTATAGCAAATGGTCACATTCAACACAATCAATTTGCCATGGTTGCTTATCCAGTATCGGCTACTTTAAGCGAAAATGGAGCTGTGTCAAGAGGAATTTGTACACTGTCAAATGAAGGATACTTACAACAGGTAATCGAACGCACCAAAATTGCTCGAGAAGGAAAGAATATTGTATTTATAGAAAAAGGAGAAAAGGAAATTATAGCTTCGGATGCTTTAGTTTCAATGAATTTTTGGGGCTTTCATCCAACTGTTTTTGAAGATTTAGAGAAAGCCTTTAATGCTTTTTTACAATCAGTTCCTGAGCCTACTGCAGAAATCTATATTCCAACTGAAGTGCAACATCTGATTGACTCTAAAAGTGTCAAAGTAAAAGTTTTACATACCTCGGATCGTTGGTATGGAATTACCTATCCCGAAGACAAAGAGCAATTGGTTGGTTTTATTTCAGAATGTATCGAGAATCAATTATATCCTAGTAATTTATGGGAATAATGAAAAACCAATTCCAAATTATACAGGCTTTTTTTCCTCATGCAAATGAGGTGACAATTGAACCAATAGTAGGAGGTTTGATCAATACTACTTTTAGTGTGCAAATACAAAATGCGCAGCAGTGTAAAAAGTATATTCTGCAACAAATCAATACGGCTGTTTTTCAAAATCCAAAAACGATTCAAGCTAATATTACTGCAGTAAGTAATTATTTAAAATCAAAAAAGTATCCTCATCCTGTTTTGGAATTATGCCACACCCTTGAAGGGGAAACTGAAACGGTTTACGATGGTGGAACCTGGCGACTTTTTAAACAAATTGAAAACAGTTACACCATCAATGTTGTTCAAAATCCAGAACAGGCATTTGCTGTAGGTGCTTTTTTCGGTGACTTTCATACTTTTTTAAACGGAATTGAACCCCACCAAATCCAAGCAGTTTTACCTCATTTTTTGGACGCAAAAAGTCGACTTGATGCTTTTCAACTTGCATTGCATTCAGCCGATTCTTCTCGTTTAACCGAAGCCAATGAACCAATACAATGGATGGTAGAACACTTAGACTTACCTCAAAAATGGATACAACTTCAGGAAAAAAAAGAGTTGCCTGTTCGTCTCATTCATGCCGATCCCAAAATCAGTAATGTACTTTTTGATTCCGTTACCCACCAACCCAAAGCAATTATCGATTGGGATACTCTAATGCTGGGTACTATTCTATACGATTACGGCGATATGATTCGTTCCTATACCAATACAAAACCAGAAGCCGATCCGAATCCCGAAGGAGTATTCAATGCCGACTTGTATCGTGCTTTAACAGATGGGTTTTTGTCTGAAACTCGTACTTTTTTAACCAAAGCCGAATTGGAAAACGTATCCTATGCACCGCAGGTTATCGTTTATATTCAGGCCTTACGTTTCTTAACCGATTATTTGAATGGGGATGTGTATTACCAATGCAGCTATCCAGAACAAAATCTAAATCGCACCAAAAATCAAATCAATCTATTAAAGAATATTTTGAAAGTCTAGTTTTTAGGCGTTTCCTGTTTGCTTCGTGCCTCGCAATGACAGGCTCGGGCTTTCAGCTGTATCTCTACGTTGCACTTCGAGGATGCCGCCTCAATCCCTAACGCAATAGCAACAATTTAAATCAAACCTGCTCGTTTCAACAACGCCTCTGGTTTTGGTTCTTGTCCTCTAAAACGCTTGTACAATGTCATTGGATGCTCCGTACCTCCTTTGGATAAGATATTGTCTTTGAATTTTGCAGCGACTTCTGTGTTGAAAATTCCTTTTTCTTGAAAATAAGCAAAGGCATCGGCATCCAAAACTTCGGCCCATTTGTAACTGTAATATCCAGACGAATAACCACCTTGGAAAATATGAGAAAACGAAACACTCATGCAATTCTCTGCCACATCAGGATAAAGACTGGTGCCCTCAAAAGCCGCTTTTTCAAACGCTTTGATATCCGTAATATCCGTTGGATTGTTACTGTGAAACGCCATGTCTAATAAGCCAAAACTCAATTGGCGTAAAGTAGCCATCCCTTCTAAGAAACTCGCACTTTCTTTAATTTTTTCGACAAAGTCTTGCGGAATGATTTCGCCTGTTTCATAATGTTTGGCAAACAAAGCCAATGCTTCTGGTTCGTAACACCAGTTTTCCATCATTTGTGATGGCAATTCAACAAAATCCCAAAACACCGATGTCCCCGATAAACTTGGATAAGTTGTATTGGCTAACATGCCATGCAAACCGTGTCCAAACTCATGAAACAAAGTGGTCACTTCGTTAAAAGTTAATAGCGAAGGTTTGGTTGGGGTAGGCGGTGTAAAATTACACACATTAGAAATATGCGGTCTTTCGTTTACACCATTTTGAATGTATTGCGGTTTGAACGAAGTCATCCAAGCGCCGTTGCGTTTCCCTTTTCTTGGGAAAAAATCGGCATAGAATAGTGCAACTAATTGATTTTTGTCATCGACAACTTCAAAAGTTCGCACATCAGCGTGGTATTTTTCAATGGTGTCAATTTCTTTGAATGTCAATCCAAATAATTTATTGGCGATTGTAAATGCGCCTTGCAACACATTTTCTAATTGGAAATACGGCTTTAAAATTTCGTCATCCAAATTGAATAGTTTTTGTTTCAATTTTTCTGAATAATAAGGTCCGTCCCATTTTTCTAATTGCTCAATGCCGTCTAGCTCTTTAGCGAAAGCGGTTAATTGAGCCAACTCTTTTTCGGCAGCCGGTTTGGCTTTGGCTAACAAATCATTTAAAAAGGTTTTAACCTGATCAGGATGTTGCGCCATGCGCTCTTCTAAAACAAAGTGTGCATGGGTTTCGTATCCTAATAAATTAGCGCGTTCGTAACGTAGTTTAGCTATTTGTAATGTAATTGCTTGATTGTCGAATTCGTTGTTTTGAAACGCTTTTTTACCTGCAGCAATACTAATTTCTTTTCTCAACTCACGATTGTCAGCATAGGTAACAAATGGTAAATAACTCGGAAAGTCTAAGGTAAAAATCCATCCTTCTTTCTCTTTGGATTCGGCCAAAGAACGAGCCATTTCAATGGCGCCTTCCGGCAAACCTTTTAAGTCGGCTACGTTAGTTATGTGCAATTCGTAATTATTGGTTTCGGCTAATACATTTTCGCCAAAAGTCAGTTTTAGTTTGGCTAATTGAGTATCAATTTCGCGTAAGCGTGCTTTTTCACCCTCAGGAAGTAAGGCCCCGTTGCGAGCAAAACTTTTGTATTTTTTATCTAATAATGTGGCTTGCTCTGGGGTTAACGTCAATTTGTCTTTTTGATCGTATACTGCTTTAACTCTTTGAAACAATCCCTCGTTTAAAGAAACATCATTACTAAAAGCAGTAAGTAAAGGCGAAACTTCTTGAGCAATTTTTTGCATTTCGTCAGAAGTTTCAGCTGAATTCAAATTAAAGAAAATCGACGATAAACGATCTAAAGTTTGCCCTGAAAAATCCAAAGCTTCGATCGTATTTTCAAAAGTAGGTTGTTCTGGATTGTTTGTAATCGTGTCAATTTCGGCACGAGCTGCTGCTAGGGTAGTTTCAAAAGCAGGTTGGTAATCGCTCATTTGAATTTGAGAAAAAGGCGCCGACTGGTATGCGGTATTGTAAGTTGAGGTTAAAATAGTCATTTTACAATTCTTTTTTAAATGAGTAAGGGATCAAGAATAGTTAAGAACTGTTGATATTTCTTAATTTTTCTTAATCCCTTACAGATGATTTATAATTTATTTTTTCAATCCTTCAGAGGCTTTGATCACCGCTTCTTTTAGATTTTGTTTGTATGCAATGATTCGGTTTAAAATATTAGCATCGGCACTTCCGATGATTTGAGCGGCTAAAATTCCTGCGTTTTTAGCTCCGTTCAAAGCTACTGTAGCTACTGGAACTCCACCCGGCATTTGCAAGATCGATAAAACTGAATCCCAACCATCAATAGAATTACTTGATTTAACAGGAACTCCAATTACAGGAAGCGGACTCATAGACGCTACCATTCCTGGTAAATGTGCCGCACCTCCAGCACCTGCTATAATCACTGAAATCCCTCTTTCGTGTGCTTTTGTGCTGAAATCAAATAATTTTTCAGGAGTTCGGTGAGCCGAAACAATATCCACTTCGGTTTCGATTCCAAATTCTTTTAAAATGTCGATGGCGTCTTGCATTACCGGCATATCCGAAATGCTTCCCATAATGATGGCTACTGTGCTCATTTTTATTTAAAGATTTAAAGATTTAAGAATTTAAAGAGGAATTAAAGGTCACATCACAAAATGTATTTATTTTTCAATCTTTTAATTTTTCAATCTTTTAATTAACTTATTACTCTGATCGTATTTTTTACTTGTTCGGCTATTTTTCGTGCCTCGTTCACGTCCTCATTTACAATGGTAACATGTCCCATTTTTCTGAAAGGACGGGTTTGTTTTTTACCGTAAATATGAGGTGTAACCCCATTCCAACCTAATATTTTTTCAATGTTTTCGTAAACTACTGGTCCCGAATGTCCTTCTGAACCCACCAAATTTACCATAATTCCGGCTACTTTACTATCGGTGTTTCCTAAAGGCAAATCCAATATAGCTCGCAAATGATTTTCAAATTGCGAAGTGTAACTGGCTTCAATAGAATAATGTCCTGAATTATGCGGCCTTGGCGCTACTTCGTTGACTAAAATTTCGTCCTCTTCTGTTTGGAACATTTCTACAGCTAATAATCCCACATGATGGAATTGTTGGGAAACATTCAATGCGATGGCTCTTGCTTTTTTGGCTACTGCCTCGTCAATTCGAGCTGGACAAATCACATACTCTACTTGATTGGCTTCAGGATGAAATTCCATTTCTACCACAGGATAGGTTTTGATCTCGCCCGAAGGATTGCGACACACAATAACGGCCAATTCATTTTTAAACGGAATCATTGCTTCTGCAATGCATTCTACATTGGGTAATGCGTCTAAGTCAGTCGCTTTTCGAACCACTTTTACGCCGTTTCCATCGTAACCAAATTCGGTACACTTCCATACAAATGGCAAACTAAGTTCGTTATTTTCAACAGCGGTTTTTAGTAAGGCTGTTGTTTCAAAACGGTTGTAAGCAGCAGTGGGAATGTTATGTTGGGTATAAAAATCTTTTTGAATGCCTTTGTTTTGAATTAATTTCAAAGTTTTTGGCGAAGGATAAACAGGTACTCCTTCTTCTTCTAATTTCACTAAAGCATCTAGGTTAACTAATTCAATTTCGAAAGTTAAAACGTCTACTTTCTTTCCGAAATTATATACGGTGTCAAAATCCATTAAATCCCCTTGAAAGAAAAGATTGCAGGCTATTTTGCTAGGCGCTTCTTCGCTTGGGTCCAAAACGTAGGTTTGGATGTCAAATTTACGAGTGTCAAATAAAAGCATTTTGCCCAATTGACCACCACCTAAAATTCCTAATTTAAAATCAGAAGAAAAATAATTCATTTGTTTTCTCTATTACTTCAATTGCTGGGCTTTTGTTGCCTAGCTGTGCAAAGATACTTAGTCCGTTGATAATTAACAATTGATAATGCATAATTCGTCATTTTAAAACTACAAATTCCCCGTCATTTATAGATTGTCCAATCCGAATTCAGTATATTTGCTCTTTATTTTTAAAATCAAATAATGATTCAACTTCACGATAAGCAATTTGTTCCGTTTATTTCTGCCAAAGAAATCGATCTTGCGATCACTAAATTGGTTACCAAGATATCAGCTGATTATTCGAATGAAACTCCAGTTTTTATTGGGGTTTTAAATGGTGCATTTATGGTAGTTTCCGATTTGTTGAAACGCTATTCATCGCCATGCGAAGTGAGTTTTATCAAAATGGCTTCTTACGAAGGGACTTCTTCTACTGAAGAGGTAAAACAATTATTGGGTTTGAATCAAGACTTAACAGGAAGATCGGTAATTGTGATTGAGGATATTGTCGATACCGGCAACACATTAGTGGCTTTGAAAGCTTTATTCGAAAAAGAAAAGGTAAAAGAATTCAAGATCGCAACTTTGTTTTTCAAACCAGAAGCCTATCAACACGACTTACCAATCGATTATGTAGGTATTCGAATTCCGAACAAATTTATCGTTGGCTACGGCTTGGATTACGATGGTTTAGGTCGTAATTTACCTGAAGTATATCAATTGAAAGACTAATTAATAACCATATTTACAACACACAAAATAGATTTACAAAATGATTAATATTGTTTTATTTGGGAAACCAGGTGCGGGAAAAGGAACGCAAGCCGAATTTTTAAAAGGAAAATACAATTTAACTCACCTTTCAACAGGAGATATTTTTAGATTCAATATCAAAAACGAAACGGAATTAGGGAAATTAGCCAAAACCTATATGGATAAAGGTGATTTAGTTCCTGATGAAGTGACAATCCAAATGTTGCAATCTGAAGTAGATGCTAATCCGGATTCAGCAGGTTTTTTATTTGATGGTTTTCCAAGAACAATTGCTCAAGCCGGGGCTTTGGATCGCTTTTTAGAATCAAAAGGACAACAAATTACTGCTACGGTAGCTTTGGAAGCGGATGATGAAATCTTGGTGCAACGTTTATTAGAAAGAGGAAAGACTTCTGGAAGACCTGACGATCAAGATGAAGATAAAATCAGAAACCGTTACCAAGAATACAATGAAAAAACAGCTCCTTTAATGGGGTATTACAAAGAGCAAGGAAAGTTTTATGCTGTTGATGGAATTGGTTCTATCGCAGAAATTACAGAACGATTAAGTGCTGTAATCGATAATTTATAATACTAACAAAAAAATGTTTGGAACCTTGGATTAAAGTAAGATTCGTTATTCGACTTTCTTCACATCTGATTTTAAACTTTTAAAAACATACCATTGGAACTACTCATTATATTTTTCTTAATTCTTTTGAATGGCGTTTTCTCTATGTCGGAAATCGCATTGATTTCTTCGCGAAAGAGCCGATTAGAAACGGCTGCCAAAAAAGGGAGTAAGAGTGCTAAGACGGCATTAGATTTGGCCAATTCGCCCAACAAATTTCTATCGGCAGTCCAAATAGGAATAACTCTTATTGGAATTTTGACCGGTATTTATAGTGGTGATAAAATTACCGAAGACGTTGAATATTTTGTAAGTGGATTTGAGGCAATTACTCCCTATGCCCATTCGGTTGCGGTTGGTATTGTAGTGGTAGTGTTGACTTTCTTTTCTTTGGTTTTAGGCGAATTATTACCTAAGCGCATCGGATTAAATCATCCAGAATCAATTGCCAAAGCCATGGCGATGCCCATGAAAATAATTTCAATAATTACGGCACCATTTATTTGGTTGTTAACTACTTCAACAGAATTTTTGTTAAAAATACTTCAAATCAAACCGACAGCCGACGGTAAGGTAACCGAAGAAGAAATTAAGGCTATTATTAAAGAAGGGACCGAGGTAGGAGAGGTGCAAGAAATTGAACAAGACATTGTGGAGCGCGTGTTTCATATTGGTGATCGTAAAGTCAATTCCTTGATGACACATCGTAGCTCAATGATCTATCTTTCAATGGAGGATACTTTAGAAGAAATTAAAACTAAAGTGTTAGACGAATTGCATTCGGTTTATCCGGTTTGTGAAGAGAATTTAGATGAAGTTGTGGGTGTGGTATTCTTAAAGGATTTGTTTGCCAATTTTGAAAAAGGCAATTTTAATTTGCGTTCCATTGCCAAAGAGCCTTCCTATTTTATCGAACACACTTCAGCTTATAAAGCCTTAGAAAATTTTAAGAAAACCAAAGTTCATTATGCTTTTATTACTGATGAATACGGGGTTTTCCAAGGGATAATTACCTTGAATGATATCTTGGAAGCCTTGGTGGGTGACGCTGCAGATTTCGACGATGATGAATACAAATTGATTGCCAATGAAGATGGGTCATGGTTAGTGGATGGGCAATATTCATTACACGATTTCTTGACCTATTTTGACATGGATGAGTTAACTACAGATTATGAAGTGACAACAGTGAGCGGATTTATTATCACTGAATTAGGAGCTATTCCTAAAGAAGGCGATAAGTTAATTTGGAATAAATTAGAGTTTGAAGCTCAAAAAATGGACGGTGTGAAGATTGATAAAGTATTAATCACCACATTAAAAGATTTATAAAATAAAGAACAATGACAGAAGGTAACTTCGTTGATTACGTTAAAATATTTGTTTCTTCTGGTAAAGGAGGAAAAGGTTCTACGCATTTACATAGAGAAAAATTTATTGAAAAAGGAGGTCCAGATGGTGGAGATGGTGGTCGTGGAGGGCATGTTTATTTAGTTGGTAATAAAGGACTTTGGACTTTATTTCACTTAAAATTTGCACGTCACGTCAAAGCCGGTCACGGTGGCGATGGTGGAGGTGACCGAAGCACAGGTGCTGATGGAGATGACAAATACATTGAAGTTCCTTTAGGTACAGTAGTCAAAGACAAAGAAACCGGCGAAGTTCTATTTGAAATTACCGAAGACGGAGAAAAACGCATTTTGGCTCAAGGTGGAAAAGGAGGGTTGGGGAACTGGCACTTTAGAAGTTCTACGAATCAAACGCCACGGTATGCACAACCAGGGTTGTTGGGTATAGAAATGGACGTAATTTTAGAATTAAAAGTCTTGGCCGATGTTGGTTTAGTAGGCTTTCCAAATGCAGGAAAATCGACGCTGTTATCGGTTTTGACTTCGGCTAAGCCAAAGATTGCTGATTATCCATTTACAACTTTAAAACCCAATTTGGGTATTGTAGCTTACCGTGATTATCAATCATTTGTAATTGCAGATATTCCTGGAATTATTGAAGGTGCTGCAGAAGGAAAAGGATTGGGACATTATTTCTTACGTCATATCGAAAGAAATTCTACCTTATTGTTTTTAGTACCAGTAGATACGCCAGACATTAAAGCAGAATACGATATTTTGGTCAACGAATTAACCAAATATAATCCAGAAATGTTAGACAAAGAAAGGCTTTTAGTCATTTCAAAAATTGACATGTTGGATGAAGAATTAAAGGCCGAATTGAAAACCGAATTGGATGTGGCATTCAAGGATATTCCTTATATGTTTATTTCTTCGGTGGCACAACAAGGTTTGACTGAGTTAAAAGATAAATTGTGGGCCATGTTGAATGACTAGGTTTCCTTTTTAATTACAATACGAATCCGTTTCTGATGAAACGGATTTTTTTATAAAAAACCTTTTTGATTAGAGTGAAATAGAAGTATTTATTTCCTTATTTTTGAAATATGATTCGACTGGTATTTCTTTTGTTTTTTATTCCAACTATGCTTTTATCTCAAACTAATTTTGAGAAAGGGATTCAGTTTATGGGATCTGGAAAAACAGAACTAGCGCGTATTGCATTTGAGAATGTACTAAAAGAAAACCCATCTCAGATTAAGTCTCTAGAATATTTAGGAGATATTGCTGGTCAAAATAAAAATTGGGATAAGGCCATTGTGTATTATAAGAAAATTAAACAATTACAACCCAATAATGCAGAGTACCATTATAAATATGGTGGCGCTCTGGGAATGAAAGCAAAAACAGTAAATAAATTCAAAGCATTAGGAATGATTGACGAGATTAAATCGTCTTTTGAAAAAGCTGTTGCTTTAGACCCTAAACACAAAGAATCTCGTTGGGCATTAGTAATGCTGTATCTAGAATTGCCCGGAATTATTGGCGGTAGCGAAACAAAAGCAGTGGCTTATTCGAATGAATTAATGCGATTATCGCCTCTGGAAGGGTATTTATCCAAAGGATATATCGAAGAATATTTTGGTCGAAATAAAAAAGCGGAGATAAATTACCTCAAAGCTTTGGAAATAAATAATTCAAAAATAGCATTTCAGAAATTATACAATTTGTATGCGTACAAGTTGAAAAATTCAGAAAAAGCCCAACAGTTAAAAGAACAATTTGAAAAATAGTTTAATAGGATAATAATGTATAAGTTTATTTTTCAAACTTATAAATATTTTAGCCCTTTAAACTCATAAACTAAAAGGATGAGAACACATTTTATTGCTATTGGCGGAAGCGCGATGCACAATTTAGCCTTGGCGCTACACAACAAAGGATATCAAGTTACAGGAAGTGATGATGCGATATTTGAACCTTCTAAATCCCGATTAGAAAAGAAAGGAATTCTGCCGGCTGAAATGGGTTGGTTTCCTGAAAAAATAACGACTGATATTGAAGCTGTTATTTTAGGGATGCATGCCAAGGCAGACAATCCTGAATTGTTGAAAGCACAAGAATTGGGTTTGAAAATTTATTCGTATCCCGAGTTTTTGTACGAGCAGTCTAAAAACAAAACCCGAGTGGTTATTGGTGGTTCTCACGGAAAAACTACGATTACGTCAATGATTTTGCATGTGATGCACTACCATAATATTGCTGTAGATTATATGGTGGGGGCACAACTGGAAGGATTTGACACCATGGTGCATTTGACCGAAGAGAATGATTTTATGGTTTTGGAAGGTGATGAATATTTGTCGTCTCCAATTGATAGACGCCCAAAATTTCATTTGTACCAACCTAATATCGCTTTGATTTCAGGTATTGCTTGGGATCATATTAATGTGTTTCCAACCTATGATAATTATGTGGAACAATTCGAAATTTTTATTGACAAAATCACCAATGGCGGAATTTTAGTATATAACGAAGACGATGCTGAGGTAAAACGCGTATCAGAAGCCGCTACGAATCCAATTCGTAAATTGCCTTACAGCACGCCTGCTTATACTGTAAATGATGGAGTAACACTTTTGGAAACGCCTGAAGGGCCAATGCCAATTGAAGTTTTTGGTGCGCATAATTTGAATAATTTAGCTGGAGCCAAATGGATTTGTCAAAATATGGGCGTTGATGAAGCCGATTTCTACGAAGCCATTGCGAGTTTCAAAGGGGCATCAAAACGTTTGGAAAAAATTGCCGAAGGAAAAGGAAAAGTCGCTTATAAAGATTTTGCGCATTCACCAAGTAAGGTAGCTGCGACTACCAAAGCGGTGAAGGAACAATATCCTAATCGTACTTTAGTTGCTTGTTTGGAGTTGCACACCTATAGTAGTTTGAATGCTGAGTTTTTGAAAGAATACGAAGGAGCGTTGGAATATGCGGATGAGGCGGTAGTTTTTTATTCACCAGATGCTGTCAAAATCAAACAATTAGAAGAAGTGACTTACGAGCAAATTGCCAAAGCCTTCAATAGAGAAGACTTAATTATTTATACTAATCCAGCCGAATTTAAACAGTATTTATTCCATCGAAATTTAGATAATTCCGCTTTGTTGTTGATGAGTTCTGGAAATTACGGCGGATTGAATTTTGACGAAGTCAAGCAGTTGATCGAATAATAAATACATAAATAGAACACCTATGGAAAACGCCCCCTTTCCCATTAGTAGTTGGTCCGAAGAAGATAAGCCTCGGGAGAAATTGATGCTTAAAGGCAAAAGTGCTTTGAGCGATGCGGAATTAATTGCTATATTAATTGGTTCTGGTAGTAGAAATGAATCGGCAGTCGATTTAAGCAAACGAATGTTCGCCAGTGTTACCCAAAATTTAAATGCATTAGGCAAACTGAGTTTGTCACAATTGATGCAATTTAAAGGAATTGGCGAAGCCAAAGCGATTACCATTATTGCTGCCCTTGAATTAGGAAGAAGACGCAGGGTAGAAGAGACAGTTGAATTGGTTAAAATTACTTCAAGTAAAGTCATTTTTAATGTAATGCAACCCATTATTGGCGAATTGCCTCATGAAGAATTTTGGATCGTGTATTTGAATAATTCCAACAAGGTGATTTCAAAAGCACAATTAAGCAAAGGTGGTATTACTGGAACGGTAGTAGACATACGATTGGTTTTTAAAATGGCATTAGAATATGGAGCGACTTCCATTGTATTGTGCCATAATCATCCTTCTGGAAGTTTAAAACCAAGCGATGCCGACATCCAAATTACACAAAAATTGAAACGAGCTGGAGAGAGTTTAGAAATAGCCATTTTGGATCATGTTATAGTAACTGAAACAAGTTATTTTAGTTTTGTTGATCAAGGAATTTTGTAATTATACGAATGAAATATAAAAATATACAACACGTTTTTTTTGACTTAGATCATACGCTTTGGGATTTTGATAAAAATTCTGAAATGGCTTTTGGTACGATATTCAAACAACACCATCCTGAAATTGCAATTACGGATTTTATCGAAAAATACGCGCCGATTAATCAAGCATGTTGGAAGTTGTATCAGTATGACAAAATTACTCACGAAGAATTGCGTTACAAAAGACTCAAAGATTCCTTTGACGCTTTGGATTATTCCATTTCAGATGATGCTATCCATCAAATGGCAGAGGATTATATTACTTTTTTGCCCGATAACAATCATTTATTTGACGGCGCGATTGAAATATTAGAGTATCTGAATAGCAAATACCATTTGCATATTATCACCAACGGATTTGCCAATGTTCAGTATAAAAAAATAGCCAATTCAAAGATTGACACCTATTTTAAAACGATTACCAATTCCGAAATGGCAGGAGTGAAGAAACCGAATCCCATGATATTTCAACATGCTTTAGATTTAGCTCAAGCCAATAAAGAAGAGAGTATTATGATCGGGGATTGTTTAGAAGCCGATGTACAAGGGGCATTAGATTTTGGAATTGAAGCCCTATTTTTCAATCCGAACAAAGAGAATAAACCAGAAAATATTATTGCTATAAACCATTTATTAGAACTAAAAAACTATTTGTAACTATGAAAAAATTAGTATTTGTATTCCTATTGTTTTCAACAATTGCCTTGTCGCAAAATATCAATAACTATAAAGCCGTTATTATTCCATTAAAATACGATTTCTTGAAATCAGAAAACCAATATCGTTTGGCAACTTTAACTAAACTAAATCTTCAGAAGGCAGGCTTTGTTGCTTTTTATAGCAATGAAGTTATTCCTGCTGAATACAATGACCGTTGTAGTTTGTTAACTATAGATGTTAAGAAAGACAATGCTTTTTTGGTTACTAAGTTGTCTGTAGTTTTAAATGACTGTTTCGGAAAATTAGTTTACCAATCAGAAGTTGGAAAAAGCAAAGAAAAACTATATGAAGTTGCTTATTCAGAGGCTTTAAATGATGCGTTTAAATCAATAAATGCATTGAATTACAAATACGAATTGAACCAATTACCTGCTAAACAACTTGCTCAAGTTAGTACGGTAGAAACGGTTAATGCTCCAATTCCAAATTCTGTAACTGTTGTACAAAATACTTCTAATGCTACAACTGAATTACTTTATGCACAAGTAACTCCAACAGGTTTCCAATTAGTTGATGCTAGTCCAAAAGTAGTTTTTAAGTTGAATAAAACATCTGTTCCAACGCTTTACACTGCAATTAAGGGAAACACACAAGGTGTCTTAATTCAAAAAGACAATCAGTGGTTTTTTGAGTATTACGAAAACGCTACATTGGTTTCAGAAAAAGTAGCGGTGAAGTTCTAGTAACCGTATTTGTCTTTCCACCTATTTTTCAGAAATTCTCTAGTCGAATTTTCTCGTGCGTTATTTCCAGGCTCGTAAATCGAAGTTCCTGAAATGCCTTCAGGTAAAAATTCTTGTTCGGCAAAATTATTAGCATAGTCATGCGAATATTTGTACTCTTCGCCATAGCCTAGCTCTTTCATTAAGGGAGTAGGTGCATTGCGCAAATGAATTGGAACGGAAAGGTCTCCGGTTTGTTTGACAATTTGTTGTGCTTTACCTATGGCTTGGTATGAAGCGTTACTTTTTGGTGAAGTAGCTAAATACACGGCACATTGACTGAGTATAATTCGGCTTTCAGGATAACCAATAGTAGCTACTGCTTGAAAAGTGTTGTTCGCCATAATAAAGGCTGTTGGATTGGCATTGCCAATATCTTCGCTAGATAGAATTAGCATGCGTCTTGCAATGAATTTTACATCTTCACCACCTTCAATCATTCGGGCAAGCCAATAAACGGCTCCGTTTGGATCACTTCCGCGGATGGATTTGATAAATGCCGAAACAATATCGTAATGTTGCTCTCCTGTTTTATCGTACAAAATCGTATTTTGTTGCACTAATTCGAGTACACGATCGTTAGTAATTACTATTTCAGCTTCATTTGAGGCGTTTACGACCAATTCAAAAAGATTTAATAGTTTGCGTCCGTCTCCGCCAGAAAGTCGCAACAGCGCTTCTGTTTCGGTTAATTGGATGTTCTTTTCTTTTAAAACCGAATCCGTTTGCATAGCTCTGTGCAATAATGCTTCCAAATCTTCTTTATTAAAAGCATTCAAGGTATACACTTGACAGCGGGAGAGGAGTGCAGGAATTACTTCAAAACTTGGGTTTTCGGTTGTAGCACCAATTAAGGTGATCCAACCTTTTTCTACAGCTGCTAATAAGGAATCTTGTTGTGATTTGCTAAAACGATGAATCTCATCGATAAACAAAATGGGATTTTTGGACGTAAATAGACCTCCGCTTTGTTTGGCTTTTTCAATGACTTCGCGAATATCTTTTACACCAGAATTGATAGCGCTTAATGTATAAAAAGGGCGTTTGGATTCTTGCGAAATAATTTGGGCCAGAGTAGTTTTACCAGTTCCTGGAGGTCCCCAAAAAATTAAAGAAGGAATTATTCCTTTGGTAATTTGCTGCGTCAAAGCACCATTAGTTCCCACCAGGTGAGATTGACTGATATAGTCTTCTAATTGTTGCGGACGAATGCGTTCTGCTAAAGGAGCTACCATTATTTGGTTGATTTGTTGATTCAGTTATTGGGATTACAAATTTGAAGATTTTATTGCTAACTTCTTTGTCTTACCGCTTCGTATAGAAAGGCACCACATGCAACCGAAACATTCAATGAGCCTATGGTTCCGAACATTGGTAATTTAGCTTTTTCATCTACAATTTTCAACACAGATGGATTGATTCCTCTATCTTCTGATCCCATGATGATGGCAACCGGTTCGTTTAATGCGATATCGTAAATGTTTTGTTCTGTTTTTTCAGTAGCGGCTACGGTTTTGATACCAGAACCTTGAAGGTAAAAGATAGCGTCTTTAATGTGTTCTACTTTACAAATTGGCACATTGAATACAGCGCCAGCTGATGTTTTTACAGTATCACCATTCACAGGTGCAGAGCCAGCTTTCTGAACAATGATCCCATTGACACCAGTACACTCAGCAGTTCTAATTATCGCACCAAAATTACGGGCATCCGAGATTTGATCTAGAATTAAAAACAGTGGTTGTTTTCCAGATTCCATGGTAGATTCAACTAAATGCTCCAATTCCATAAATCCAATAGGAGAGATGCTAGCCACAGCTCCTTGGTGGTTATTAGGTGTTAAGCGGTTTAGTTTTTCTACTGGTACATAGGAAAAATTAATATTGGCACGTTTCATGACCTTCATTAAATCCTTCATCAGTTCGCCTGCAATTTCTTTTTGAATAAAGACTTTATCAACTGCAGTTCCTGCTTGTATGGCCTCAATAATGGCACGTATTCCGAATATTATATTTTCTTTTTCCATGGCGCAAAGATACAAAAAAAAACCACCAGCCAAAGGCTGATGGTTTTAAGATTAAATAGGTTTTAAAACTATCTATTGAAGATTGTTGGCCAATTTGCCCCACCTTCTCTAGTCAATTCAGTCACAGCTGAATCGTTGTAAGTATTCACCCATTTGATAGTAATTTTATTACCTGCAGCAGCAATGATTGTGTAAGTATAAGAATCTCCGTATTTGTCAACACCAGATGAAACTAAATTGTTACAAAACCATGTTACTCTTGAACTTGCTGAATAAGCAGGATCATCTTGCCAACATACAGATCCTTGTAAACCAAATGACATATCGCTAATAGTGTAAACTCCAGGAGTTGAAGTTGCACCAAAAACTACTGTTCCAGTTACTGTTGTACCACAAGGTGTACCAGCTGTACCAGCTTTCATACTTGTAGTTGAATAAGTATGAGTTCCAGCTAAACTTTCAGTAATTGGACAAACCACATTTACATTGTATGTAAATGGTGAGTTAAAGAAAGCACCACCTGTAACAGTTCCTGCAGCATTAGTGCTTGTAAACACTTTACCATCTTTTAGTACTTGCGCTAATCTAACTACAAACTGATCACCACCTGTGTATTGAGCGTCAGTTAAAGCGAATTTAGTTTTTAATTCAGTGATTGTTACATCAATAGCTGCATTCATAAATTCTCTACTTCCTGCAACAAAAGAACTAGCAGGAATAGATTTTAATAACACTTCTGCTTTAGATGCATTACCATCAGCTGGATTATTGTCTTTGAATCTTACATAGACGTCAATTTTTTCAGTTTCCTTACTTTGATTCACATCTTGTACTTCTACAATAGCTGAAAATTTACTTGCTGCATTTCCTGTAGCAATAGTTGGGCTTGGAATAGAAACAGTTCTTAAAACTCCTCCACCAATTTCGGTTTCATTAAGTACTTGGTCAATTACTTTATTCCCTTCAGTACAAGCAAAAAGGCTTAAAGCGATTAAAAGTACACTAACTTTATTTATTAAGTTTTTCATAATAATTTATTTTAGTTACCAAGAGGGAAACCTGTTTCTGGATTATTATCCCAGAAAACGCGTTGTCCTACACTTGCTTTTTGTTTAACATTTGGATTAGTACCTGTTTCTGAAGCAGGGTATAAGAAAGAACGAATGAATTTTCCTGGAGTAGGCTCAATATTTGGTTGAATTCTACTTGGTAAACCTGTTCTTCTATACGCATTGTATGCATCAATACCATTACCATAAAGTGTAATGAAAAATTCAGTCATCACCACATCTAATTTATTGGTAGCATTATCGTAGTTCAATCCAACTGCAGCTAAGTAAGATGCATCTACTGATGCAGCAGGAACTCTAGTAACATCAGCCGTTTTATCCAAACTAATAAATCCTCTTACTTTAGCTAATGATTTAGTGATACCAGCAGTCATTAATGCTTTAGCATCTCCAGTTCCACCTGGAGACAAAGCTGCTTCAGCTCTCCAGAAATCAACTGTAGAAGCTAAGATGATAGGTGTAATACCTTGTCCTTTAGCTCCAAAAGAGATACCGTTGATAGCTCTAAATGAACTGTCATCAAAACGTCCTCCAGCTGGATACAATCCTGCAGCAGTTCTTTTTTGAGCATCATTCGGAGTCCCCTCGTTATTTCCATGGTCTCTACCCCAATAACCTGCGTTATTGTCAATTCTACAATATGGGTGTCCATTATCTAAATAATGAGCAGGGGCTGTTTGTACAGAACAAGTCATGTCTTGTTCGTTAACCGGAGTGTCGCTTACTTGTCTGTAGAAATAGAAACGAATACGTGGATCTACGATTGCTTTTCCATTTTTCATTTCATTCATCAACCAGTTCGCTTGGTATCCTGAACCTACTCCAGATGGAGTATAGTTATTCACATACTCAGGGTGTCTTGAATCTGGATTAGCATTAGAGGTACCCCACTTAAATTCAAAATCTTCTCCTGTTCCAATGAATGAACCAGCAGTTACTAAAGCATTGAATTTTGAAATAGCAGTAGCATCTACTAAACGCGTTTGAAGATAAATCTTCATTTTGATAGTATTCGCTAATTTAACCCATTTAGACCATGATTTTCCATAATAGAAATCATTAGTTGGTTCTGCAGTAGCCGTTGCGTTAAAGTTAACAATTGCTTTGTCTAGTAAAACAAGAGCAGCAGCATACACATCTTTACCTGAATCTAATTTAGGATTCAAATTAGAACCGTCAAAAGCTTCAGAGTAAGGAATATCACCAAAGTAATCTACTAAAGTTACAATAGTATACGCTTCAATTACTTGTCCAATTGCAAGGTGGTGTTTGAAACCTTTTTCAGTTGCAATAGGGTTCATTAAACGAATGTTTTTAATAATTGAACGGTAAGAATATTCCCATTCAGTATTAAAGAATGAAGCACTATATGCATTCTGGTAATCTCTACCATACATATATTTCAAACGTGTAACTTCCGCACCACTGTTTCCAAAGTATTGGATAGTGTTAGCGAATTTTAATTGAACTCCATTTAATAATAAATCAGGATTTGAAGCTGATATTGGAAGTTCGTTCGGATTTTCCGTTAATTCTAGGTTGGTCGTTTCACAAGATGAAAACGTCACTAAACTTATCATTAGGATAAGAAAACCTACTGTTTTAAATAATTTTTTCATAGTTTTTATAAGTTTAGAATGAATTAGAATGTCGCTTTAATGCTGAAACCATATCTTTTTCCACTAGGTCCATTCAAGAAATCAAAACCTCTACCATTACCAACTCCAGTTCCAATTACGTTAGGATCGAAGTTAACTCCTTTTGGAGTATTGAAGGCATTGTAGTATAAGTTGTATCCAGCTACATTAAAACTAATGCTGCCAAATGGTGTTTTTTCAATCAATTTGCTAGGTAAAGTATATCCTAAAGAAACTTCGTTCAAACGGATTACAGAACCATCAAATACACTTAATTCATCTGGTCCAAAACCAATATTGGTAAAGTAGTAATCAGAATTGTTGATTTGAATATCGTTTTTAGATCCATCTGCTTTTACACCAGGCAATACGAAAGTATTTACACGGTTTGCAGTTTCAGAAGTTAAACCTCTCGCTAATAATGCAGAAGAAGTACCTGAGTAAATATCTCCACCACTTACATAACTAATCAAGAATGAGAAGTTGAAGTTTTTGTATGACATTGTACTGTTAGTGTTCAATGTAAAATCAGGGTTTGGATTACCAATGATAAATGGACCTGCCTCGATTTCATAAGAACCTGTACTGTTTACAACGTAATTATTGTTAGCATCTCTTTTGATTCTGCTACCTACCATTACACCAAGTTGTTCTCCTTCAATCGCTTGGTTACCCAAGTTAGTGAAACCTGCAACAGTTACTTTTTCTAAGTCACCTAAATCAGTAACTATCATTTCTCCTTTAAAGAAATTAGCGCCTAATTCCCAGTTGAAACCGTTTTTATCATTTTTGATTGCATGTACATCAAGGTCAATTTCTATACCGTTACCTTCTAATTCACCAATGTTAGTAAATGTGTTTAGGTATCCAGTTGAATTAGCAATTGGAGTCGATGTAATCAAATCTGTAGTAAATCTTTTGAAATAAGAAGCATTCAAAGAGATTCTGTTATCAAAGAATTTAGAGTCAAAACCAAATTCAATTTCTCTTAATAACTCAGGACGCAAAGAAGCGTTACCTAATGAAGAACTTCCTGATTGTGCAGCGTTAACCACTCCGTTTACATCAGAAAAGTCTCTTGCAGAACTCTCAAGAGTATTGGCTACAGGGTAACTTGGAGCAAAACCTGCAGAAGTACCGTAACCTGTTCTAACTTTTAAATAGTTTAATCCTTTTACACTTTTAATGCTTGGGAAAGCCTCAGTAGCAATAAATGAAGCCGAAGCTGAAGGGTAAAGAATAGTATTTTCAAATGTATTTGATACCCAGTCTTGTCTTGATGACAAAGTTACATATAAGTATTTGTTGTAATCAAATTCTGCAGTACCATACAAACCAACAATATTACGTTGTTCCGAATATTGAATTGGTGATTGAGTACCAAAATTGTAATGTCTTAAAATACCGTAAACTTGTTGTCCAACACTTGACACCCCTTGTCTGTCAAAGCTCTCCGCTCTTGAAGTAGCTCCAGCAGTAAAGTTCAAGTTCAATTTGTCAGTTAGTGAATAATTACCATTCACCATCACGTTATGATCCCAAATCATATTATTGTTATCATATGTTCTTAACGAACCTTGAACCGGTCCTCTTGGTGCACCAATATTAGTCGCTACAGTATTACGCTCGTTATAAAAGTCATAACCAACTCTGTAGTTTAATTTGATGTTGTCATTTAAATCATACGTTAAGGCAGCATTACCAAAAGTTCTATTAGTAACTTGGTTCACAAATGAGTTGTTAAGCGTCCAGTATGGATTCAAAATATCATTTCCTGAACGGTAACTTAAGTTAGCACCTGTGATAGGGTGTTGGTATGGCCAGTTTTGCAAATCAACGTTTCTAGGAGTATAGAAAACGTCAGCATAAATAGATAAACCACCTCCTTGAACACCTGAACCGTTACTACGAGCAACTGGTGGAGTTAAGAAGTCAGTTTTAGAGAAGTTCATTGTTCCACTAGCAGTAAATTTGTTAGTTAATTTTGAACGACCACCTAAACTGAATGAAGTTCTTTTCAATTTGTTTCCAGGAGTAAATCCTTCGTCACTTAAATTACCAAAGTTGATGTTGAAATTGTTATTTCCATCATCAGAACCACCAGCAACGTTTAAACTTGTATTGATAACTGATCCAATTCTAAAGAAATCTTTAACGTTGTTTTTAACAGCTTTGTAAGGAATTCTTAATCCTTGGTATTCTGGGAATACAGTTGCTAAAGCAGCTCTACTGTATGGGTGAAGAATAGTTCCGTCAGAACCAACACCTGATCCAGCAGCAGCCCATCCACCTAAACCTTTTTCATAGAAACCTGGTCCCCAGTTAGAGTAGAAGTTTCCATAAGCTTGGTCAAAACCGTTACCGAAATCATTTTGGAAATCTGGCATTGAAGCAATTTCGTTGAAAAATAAAGATTGGTTTAAAGTAATTTCAGTTTTCTTAGGACCTTTTTTAGCTTGACCACCTTTAGTTGTAACTAAGATTACACCATTTCTACCTGCAGTACCATATAATGTAGTTGCAGCATATCCTTTAAGGATGTTAACATTTGCAATGTTATTTGGATCTAAGTCTAAGAAACGACTTGAACCAGAGTTACCATCAGCAAAGTTACCTGTTGCGTTAGTGTCACCAGAGAATGGCACACCATCAACAATGAATAAAGGTTGAGTGTTTCCAGAGATAGAGTTTAATCCACGAATGTTAATACTAGTTCCTGAACCAGAAATACCACTTGTTTGATTAATAATTACCCCAGAAGCTTTACCAGATAATACTCTGGCTACATCACCTTCTGCTCTTTGCTCAATATCAGCAGCTTTGATTTCACTTACAGCATATCCAAGAGCTTTTTTCTCTCTTTTAATACCCTGAGCGGTAACCATAACTGTTTCTAATTCCACAGAGTCATCTTTAAGTTTGACATTAAGTGAAGTTGAATTAGCCGCTACTTCTTGAGTTTTCATCCCAATGTAGCTGAAAATTAATACTTGGTTAGCACTCGCTTTGATAGAGAATTTTCCATCAAAATCAGTTTGCGTTCCTGTTTTGCTTCCTTTAACCAATACGCTCACCCCTGGAAGAGGCATTCCTGCATTGTCAGAAACAGTTCCTGAAACGGTTCTTTCTTGCGCAAATGTAATTTGCGTCACTAGTGCCAAAAGCAGCACTAAGAATCCATTTAATTTTAGTTTCATTTTTAATTATTTTGAATTAGTGAAGCAAAACTCTTAATAATTTGTTAACATTCCTAATGTTTTTGTGATTTTTTTATGCGTGCATCTAAAATTTAACAATATAACGTATTGAATTAATAATGTTGTTTTTTGGTTTTTTTTACGAATTTTACGTTTTTTTTTCTCCTTGAAACTCTCTATTTTGTTGCAATACAAACTTTTTGTTTGTTTTTTTACTTAGTTTGTTTTTATTCTGAAAAATATACAAAGTAAAATTTGTTAAACTTATCTAAATACTATTTTATCATTTGTAATCTATTTCTTGATATTTAATTGCTCTTATTTAAAGTTATAATGCTATTTGAGTTCATAAATAAATAGTGCAAAACTTTAATTTTAATAATTGTATTGAAAATTAATTAATTATGGTTTGCAGAGTTAAAAATAATTTATACATTTGCGACCCCGTAAAAAGCGGGAATTTAATATAATAAGAAATTTTTAGTATTAATTATGCCAACAATTCAACAATTAGTAAGAACAGGAAGAACTCAGATAACTAAGAAGAGTAAATCGGTTGCTTTAGATTCTTGTCCTCAAAGAAGAGGGGTTTGTACGCGTGTTTACACTACTACACCAAAAAAACCAAACTCTGCAATGCGTAAAGTAGCGCGTGTACGTTTGACAAATGGTAATGAGGTAAATGCCTACATCCCTGGAGAAGGACACAATTTACAAGAGCACTCGATAGTATTAGTTAGGGGTGGAAGGGTAAAAGATTTACCAGGAGTTAGATATCACATCGTTCGTGGTGCGCTTGATACATCAGGTGTAGCAGGAAGAACGCAAAGAAGATCTAAGTACGGTGCTAAACGCCCAAAAGAAGCAAAAAAGTAATTTAAAACGTTATCACTTTAAGTATGTGTGATTTATTACATATATATAGGTATGACATTTAATTAAAAAAAAGACATGAGAAAAAGAGCGGCAAAGAAAAGACCACTTTTACCAGATCCAAGGTTTAATGACCAATTGGTAACTCGTTTTGTGAACAACTTAATGTGGGACGGTAAGAAATCAACAGCTTTTAAAGTTTTTTATGATGCAATTGATATCATTGAAACAAAAAAGCAAGATGCAGAAAAATCATCATTAGAAATTTGGAAAGATGCGTTAACTAATGTTATGCCTCACGTAGAAGTGCGTAGTCGTAGAGTTGGTGGAGCTACATTCCAAATTCCTATGCAAATTAGACCAGACAGAAAAATTTCTATGGCAATGAAGTGGTTAATACTTTATTCAAGAAGAAGAAATGAGAAGTCAATGGCTCAAAGATTAGCTTCAGAATGTTTAGCTGCGGCTAAAGAAGAAGGAGCGGCTGTTAAGAAAAGAATGGATACTCACAAAATGGCAGAAGCTAACAAAGCTTTCTCTCACTTTAGATTTTAATTCATAAGAAATGGCTAGAGATTTAAAATATACAAGAAACATAGGTATTGCTGCTCATATTGATGCTGGTAAAACAACAACAACAGAGCGTATTTTATTCTATACAGGGAAATCACACAAAATTGGTGAGGTGCACGATGGTGCTGCAACAATGGACTGGATGGCACAAGAGCAAGAAAGAGGTATTACTATTACTTCTGCTGCTACAACTTGTGAATGGAATTTCCCAACTGAACAAGGTAAAATTTTACCTGAAACTACAGGTTACCATTTTAATATTATTGATACCCCAGGTCACGTTGACTTTACCGTAGAGGTAAACCGTTCATTACGTGTGCTTGATGGTTTAGTTTTCTTATTTAGTGCGGTTGATGGTGTTGAGCCACAATCGGAAACTAACTGGAGATTAGCAGATCAATATAGAGTGCCACGTATGGGATTCGTGAACAAAATGGACCGTCAAGGTTCTAACTTCTTGAACGTATGTCAACAAGTTAGAGATATGTTAAAATCTAACGCAGTTGCTATTACATTGCCAATCGGTGAAGAAAATGATTTCAAAGGAGTAGTTGACTTAGTGAAAAATCAAGCGATAATTTGGCATGATGCTACACAAGGAGCTACTTTTGATATTGTTGATATTCCAGCTGATATGGTGGATGATGTTAAAGCTTATAGATCTATTCTTATTGAAGCAGTAGCTGATTATGATGAGAATCTATTAGATAAGTATATGGAAGATGAAAACTCTATTACAGAGGATGAAATCAACACTGCTTTGAGAGCTGCTACAATTGATATGGCGATTATTCCTATGATAGCAGGTTCTTCTTTTAAAAATAAAGGAGTTCAGTTCATGTTAGATGCAGTTTGTAAGTACTTACCATCTCCATTGGATAAAGAAGGTATTGAAGGAATTCACCCTGATGATGCTGATTTATTAGAAGAAGATCAAACTAAAATATTACGTCGTCCAGATGTAAAAGAGCCTTTCGCTGCTTTGGCATTTAAGATTGCTACTGACCCTTACGTTGGTCGTTTGGCTTTCTTCCGTGCGTATTCTGGTCGTTTGGATGCAGGTTCTTATATCTTGAACACTCGTTCAGGAAACAAAGAAAGAATTTCTCGTATCTACCAAATGCACGCTAACAAACAAAATCCAATCGAATATATTGAGGCTGGAGATATTGGAGCAGCTGTAGGATTTAAAGATATCAAAACTGGGGATACTATGTGTGATGAAAAACACCCAATTATCCTTGAGTCTATGAAATTTCCTGATCCTGTAATTGGTATCGCTATTGAGCCTAAAACTAAAGCTGACGTTGATAAAATGGGTATGGCTTTGGCTAAATTAGCAGAGGAAGATCCAACATTTACTGTTAGGACTGATGAAGCTTCAGGTCAAACAATTATTTCAGGTATGGGTGAGTTACACTTAGACATTCTTGTAGATCGTATGAAACGTGAATTCAAAGTTGAAGTAAACCAAGGTGAGCCTCAAGTAGAATACAAAGAAGCGTTTACAAAAGAAGCTCAACATAGAGAAGTGTACAAAAAACAATCTGGAGGTCGTGGTAAATTTGGAGATATCGTTTTCCGTTTAGAGCCTGCAGATGTTGTTGATGGAAAAGCTCCAGTTGGATTACAATTTGTGAATGAAGTTAAAGGAGGAAACGTTCCTAAAGAATATATTCCTGCTGTTGAAAAAGGTTTTAGAGAAGCTATGAAGACAGGACCATTAGCTGGTTATACTGTAGATAGTTTAAAAGTAACTTTATTAGACGGTTCTTATCACCCAGTGGATTCTGATGCATTGTCATTTGAATTAGCTGCAAGAATGGGTTATAAAGAAGTGGCAAAAGCAGCTGGTGCAGTTATCCTTGAGCCTATTATGAAAATCGAAGTGATTACTCCAGAAGAAAACATGGGGGATATCGTTGGGGATTTAAATAGAAGAAGAGGTCAAGTAAATGACATGGGAGACAGAGCAGGTGCTAAAACTATTAAAGCAAATGTTCCTTTATCTGAAATGTTCGGATATGTAACTACATTAAGAACATTATCATCAGGTAGAGCAACTTCTACTATGGAATTTTCACACTATGAACAAACTCCTTCTAATATTACAGAAGAAGTAATCAAAAAAGCAAAAGGTAACGCTTAATCTTTAAGAAAATGAGTCAAAAAATCAGAATAAAACTAAAATCTTACGATCACATGTTGGTAGACAAGTCTGCTGAAAAGATTGTAAAAACGGTGAAAACTACCGGTGCAGTTGTAACAGGACCAATTCCATTGCCAACTCACAAAAAATTATTCACGGTATTGCGTTCTCCACACGTTAACAAAAAAGCGAGAGAACAATTTGAAGTGATGTCATACAAGAGATTAATTGACATTTATTCATCTTCATCTAAAACTATTGATGCTTTAATGAAATTAGAATTGCCTAGTGGAGTTGAAGTAGAAATCAAAGTTTAGGTACCAGTATTTTCGAAATACAAGAGCATTCCGTTTAAGCGAAAACATTTTTTGGAATATCTGCAAATAAGTTATACTTTTGCACCTCATTTTTAAAAAATAGGATTCGCTTAAACGTGTGTTCTATATTTATATTTAATAATTAATAATTAATATTTATGTCTGGGTTAATTGGTAGAAAAATCGGCATGACTAGTATTTTCGACGAAAACGGGAAGAATATTCCTTGTACAGTAATCGAAGCTGGACCATGTGTTGTTACCCAAGTCAGAACCAAAGGTGTTGACGGGTACGAAGCGTTGCAACTTGGTTTCGATGACAAAAACGAGAAACATTCCACAAAAGCGGCTGTAGGTCACTTTAAAAAAGCGGGAACTGTTGCTAAGAAAAAAGTCGTTGAATTCCAAAATTTTGCAACTGAACAAAAATTAGGAGATCTTATTGATGTTACTATTTTTGAAGAAGGAGAGTTTGTAGATGTACAAGGTGTATCTAAAGGTAAAGGTTTCCAAGGGGTTGTTAAACGTCACGGTTTTGGTGGTGTTGGACAAGCTACTCATGGTCAACACAACCGTTTAAGAGCGCCAGGTTCTGTGGGAGCTTCTTCTTATCCATCTAGAGTATTCAAAGGAATGCGTATGGCTGGAAGAATGGGAGGAGATAATGTAAAAGTTCAAAACCTTAGAGTTTTAAAAGTAGTGGCTGAAAAGAACCTACTTGTTATTAAAGGATGTGTTCCTGGTCATAACAACTCTTATGTAATCATTCAGAAGTAATGGAAGTAAAAGTATTAGATTTCAACGGAAAAGATACTGGAAGAAAAGTTCAACTTTCTGATTCAGTATTCGCAATTGAACCAAATAATCACGCAGTATACCTTGATGTGAAGCAATATCTTGCTAATCAAAGACAAGGAACGCACAAAGCAAAAGAAAGAGCTGAAGTTGCGGGAAGTACACGTAAGATTAAAAAACAAAAAGGAACTGGTACTGCTCGTGCGGGTAGTGCAAAGAATCCATTGTTTAAAGGTGGAGGAACAGTTTTCGGACCTAGACCAAGAAGTTATTCATTCAAATTGAATAAAAACTTGAAACGTTTAGCTAGAAAATCAGCTTTCTCAATCAAAGCAAAAGAGTCAAATATCATCGTTTTAGAAGACTTCAATTTTGAAACTCCAAGCACTAAAAATTTCATTAACGTTTTGAAATCGTTAGGCTTAGAAAACAAAAAATCGTTATTCGTGTTGGGTGATTCAAATAAAAATGTATATTTGTCGTCACGCAATTTAAAGGCCTCTAACGTAGTAAGTAGCTCAGAATTAAGTACTTACGCCATCTTAAACGCTAATAATGTAGTGCTTTTAGAAGGTTCTTTGGAAGGAATTGAAGATAATTTAAGCAAATAAATAGGAAAATGAGTATTATAATCAGACCTATAGTAACTGAAAAAGTAACCAAAGAAAGTGAAGTTTTAAACCGCTTCGGATTTTTTGTTAACAAAAAAGCAAATAAAGTTGAGATTAAGAAAGCTGTTGAAGCTACTTATGGAGTAACTGTTGTTAGTGTTAACACAATTAACGTAAGACCGGATAGAACGACTAAATACACTAAAAGTGGTTTAATCAGTGGAAAAACAAATGCTGAAAAGAAAGCATTCGTTAAAGTAAAAGAAGGAGAATCAATTGATTTTTACAACAATATCTAATAGAGAACAATGTCAGTTAGAAAATTAAAACCTATTACCCCAGGTCAGCGATTTAGAGTTGTGAATGGTTATGACGCCATTACAACTGATAAGCCGGAACGCTCTTTGATAGCGCCGATAAAAAACTCTGGAGGTAGAAATAGTCAAGGAAAGATGACCATGCGTTATACGGGTGGTGGTCACAAGCAGAGATATCGTATTATTGATTTTAAACGTACTAAAGAAGGAATTCCTGCTACGGTTAAATCAATTGAATACGATCCAAATCGTACTGCGTTTATCGCTTTATTAGCTTATGCTGATGGAGAGAAAACTTATGTTATTGCACAAAACGGATTGAAAGTGGGTCAGAAATTAGTTTCTGGACCAGAATCTCAACCTGAAATTGGTAATACATTGCCATTAAGCAGAATTCCATTAGGAACTGTTATTTCATGTATTGAGTTACGTCCAGGTCAAGGAGCAGTTATTGCTCGTTCAGCTGGTACATTTGCTCAATTAATGGCAAGAGATGGAAAATATGCAACAATTAAAATGCCATCAGGAGAAACAAGATTAATCTTGTTAACCTGTTCAGCTACAATTGGAGCAGTTTCTAATTCTGATCATCAATTAGTTGTATCTGGTAAAGCAGGTAGAACAAGATGGTTAGGAAGAAGACCTAGAACAAGACCTGTTGCAATGAACCCTGTCGATCACCCAATGGGTGGTGGTGAAGGACGTTCTTCTGGTGGACATCCACGTTCAAGAAATGGAATACCAGCTAAAGGTTATAGAACTCGTTCTAAGAAAAACCCGAGTAACAAGTATATCGTAGAACGTAGAAAGAAATAATAAGATATGGCACGTTCATTAAAAAAAGGACCTTTCGTTCATTATAAGTTAGACAAGAAAGTTCAAGAAAACATTGAAAAAGGTGGTAGTGGAGTTGTTAAGACATGGTCTAGAGCTTCAATGATCACTCCAGACTTTGTTGGACAAACAATCGCAGTTCATAACGGTCGTCAGTTTGTACCAGTTTACGTTACAGAAAACATGGTAGGTCACAAATTAGGAGAATTTTCACCAACAAGATCTTTTAGAGGTCACGCTGGAGCAAAAAATAAAGGTAAAAAATAAGAAGCAATGGGAGTTCGTAAAAGAGAAACAGCAGACGCAAGAAAAGAGGCTAATAAGTCACTAGCTTTTGCAAAATTGAATAACTGCCCTACTTCACCTAGAAAAATGCGCTTAGTTGCGGACTTGGTAAGAGGTCAGAAAGTGGAAAGAGCACTTAATATATTAAGATTTAGCTCAAAAGAAGCTTCAAGAAAATTAGAGAAACTATTATTATCTGCAATCAATAACTGGGAGCAAAAAAATAGTGAAGGTAATGTAGCTGAAGCAGGCTTATTTGTAAAAGAGATCAGAGTAGATGGTGGAATGATGTTGAAAAGACTTCGTCCAGCTCCACAAGGTCGTGCACACAGAATTAGAAAACGTTCTAACCACGTAACAATCGTGTTAGGAGCTATTAATAACACACAAAGCAATTAATAAAGATGGGACAAAAGACAAATCCAATTGGAAATAGACTTGGTATCATCAGAGGATGGGACTCTAACTGGTATGGTGGAAATGATTATGGCGATAAATTAGCCGAAGATCACAAAATCAGAAAGTATATCCATGCTCGTTTATCAAAAGCTAGTGTATCAAAAGTAATCATCGAGAGAACTTTGAAACTTGTAACCGTTACTATCACTACTGCTAGACCTGGTATCATTATCGGAAAAGGTGGTCAAGAGGTAGACAAGTTGAAAGAAGAACTTAAGAAAATTACTGACAAAGAGGTTCAAATTAACATCTTTGAAATCAAAAGACCTGAACTTGATGCTTATTTAGTTGCAACAAGTATCTGTCGTCAAATCGAAAGTCGTATTTCTTACAGACGTGCAATCAAAATGGCTATTGCTGCTTCTATGCGTATGAACGCTGAAGGTATCAAAGTTTTGATTTCTGGTCGTTTGAATGGAGCTGAGATGGCGCGTTCAGAAGGTTTCAAAGAAGGTAGAATTCCTCTATCAACTTTCAGAGCCGATATTGATTATGCTTTAGCAGAAGCGCATACTACATATGGTAGAATGGGTATTAAAGTATGGATCATGAAAGGGGAAGTTTATGGAAAGAGAGATCTTTCTCCGCTTGCTGGAATGGACAAAAAACAATCTGGTGCAGGTGGTAAAGGTGGAGATGCCTCTAGAGGTAAATCTAACTTTAATAAAGGTGGAAAACCAGACGCTCGTAAAAGAAAGTAAATTTTTAAACTAAAGAAAAATGTTACAGCCTAAAAGAACAAAATACCGTAAGGTACAGAAAGGTAAAATGAAAGGAAACTCTCAAAGAGGGCATGAACTTTCTAATGGAATGTTTGGTATTAAATCTGTACATGAAGATGGAATGTTCTTAACCTCTCGTCAAATCGAAGCAGCTCGTATTGCAGCTACTCGTTACATGAAGAGAGAAGGACAATTATGGATCAAAATATTTCCAGACAAACCAATTACTAAGAAACCTCTTGAAGTACGTATGGGTAAAGGTAAAGGAGCCGTTGAATATTGGGCTGCCGTTGTTAAACCCGGAAGAATCATGTTTGAAGTTGGAGGAGTACCTTTGTCAGTTGCAAAAGAGGCGTTACGTCTTGCAGCACAAAAACTTCCAGTAAAAACTAAATTCGTTGTTGCGAGAGATTTCGAAGCATAATCTAATTATATTATGAAACAATCAGAAATAAAAAATCTTTCTGCAGCGGAGTTGCAAGAAAAACTTAGCCAGACTAAGAAAGCTTATGCTAACCTAAAATTGGCTCACGCTATCTCACCAATTGAAAATCCTCTACAAATTAGAACTGTAAGAAGAACAATTGCAAGATTAGCTACTGAGCTTACAAAAAGAGAGTTACAATAATTGTAATCTGCTGAAAGATGGAAAAAAGAAATTTAAGAAAAGAGAGAATTGGTGTTGTTACTTCTAACAAAATGGAGAAATCTATTGTTGTTGCTGAAGTACGTAAAGTAAAACACCCTTTATACGGTAAGTTCGTGTTGAAAACTAAAAAGTATCACGCACACGACGAAAAGAACGACTGTAACATTGGAGATACTGTAAGGATAAGTGAAACTCGTCCTTTGAGTAAAACAAAATGTTGGAGGTTAGTTGAAATCATTGAAAGAGCTAAATAATTATGGTACAACAAGAATCAAGACTAAAAGTAGCAGATAACACAGGAGCTAAAGAAGTTTTAACTATCCGTGTTTTAGGAGGTACCAAAAGAAGGTATGCCTCTGTTGGTGACAAGATTGTAGTTTCTATCAAAGATGCAACTCCTAACGGAAACGTTAAAAAAGGAGCTGTTTCAACTGCAGTTGTTGTACGTACCAAAAAAGAAGTGAGAAGAGCCGACGGTTCATACATCAGATTTGATGACAACGCATGTGTGTTATTGAATGCTGCTGGTGAAATGAGAGGAACTCGTGTTTTTGGTCCGGTAGCAAGAGAACTTCGTGAAAAACAATTCATGAAAATTGTATCATTAGCACCAGAAGTGCTTTAATTCGTTTTAAGATGATAAAGCTAAAAATAAAATCAGGAGACGTAGTAAGAGTTATTGCAGGTGACCATAAAGGTGCTGAAGGTAAAGTATTACGCGTGTACCGTGAGAAAAACAAAGCGATAGTTGAAGGTGTAAACATGGTTTCGAAACATACTAAACCAAGTGCTAAAAACCCTCAAGGTGGTATCGTTAAAAAAGAAGCTTCTATTCAAATTTCAAATATTGCTTTAATTGATCCTAAAACTAAAGGAACAACTAGAGTTGGTATTAGAGTAGAAGGAGATAAGAAAGTGAGATTTTCAAAAAAATCTAATCAAGTACTATAGTGATGGCATATACACCTAGACTAAAAGAAGAATACAAGAGCAGAGTAATTGCTGCTCTTAAAGAGGAATTCGGATATACAAACGTAATGCAAGTTCCAAAATTGGAAAAAATCGTTTTGAGCCGTGGAGTTGGTGCAGCTGTATCTGATAAAAAATTAATCGACTATGCAGTTGATGAATTGACAAAGATCACTGGACAAAAAGCAGTTTCTACAATCTCTAAGAAAGACGTTGCGTCTTTCAAATTGAGAAAAGGAATGCCAATTGGAGCAAAAGTTACTCTTCGTGGAGAAAGAATGTATGAGTTTTTAGATAGACTTATTACTTCTGCATTACCACGTGTTAGAGATTTTAGTGGTATCAAAGCTACTGGTTTCGACGGAAGAGGTAACTACAACCTTGGAGTGTTAGAGCAAATCATTTTCCCAGAAATTGATATTGATAAAGTAAACAAAATTTCCGGTATGGATATTACTTTTGTTACTACTGCTCAAACAGATAAGGAAGCAAAATCGTTATTGGCTGAATTAGGATTACCTTTTAAAAAGAATTAAGACATGGCTAAAGAATCAATGAAAGCCCGCGAGGTGAAAAGAGAAAAAACGGTAGCGAAGTATGCTGAGAAAAGAAAAGCTTTGTTAGAAGCTGGAGATTTCGTAGGTTTGCAAAAATTACCAAAAAATGCTTCACCTGTTCGTTTACACAATCGTTGTAAATTAACTGGAAGACCAAGAGGATATATTCGTCAATTTGGTATTTCACGTGTAACATTCCGCGAAATGGCTAACAACGGGTTAATTCCTGGTGTTAAGAAAGCTAGCTGGTAAGAATAAAGAATTATAAATTGGTTTAAGGTTCGATGGCAGGGCGCCATCGAAAACCAAAACCGCAAATTGATACATATGTATACAGATCCAATTGCAGATTACTTGACGCGAGTTCGTAACGCTGTGGCTGCAAACCACAAAGTTGTTGAAATTCCGGCATCTAATCTAAAAAAAGAGATTACCAAGATCTTATTTGATCAAGGGTATATCTTAAGTTACAAGTTTGAGCAGAATACCGTTCAGGGTTCTATCAAAATTGCTTTGAAGTATGATAAAGATACCAAAGAGCCTGTAATCAAAGATATCCAAAGAATTAGTAAACCAGGTTTACGTAAATACGCAGGTGCTTCTAAAATTCCAAGAATCCTTAATGGATTAGGTATTGCGATTGTTTCTACTTCTAAAGGTCTTATGACTGGGAAACAAGCTAAGCAATTGAATGTAGGTGGTGAAGTAATTTGTTACGTATACTAATATTAAAGACTATATAAGATGTCAAGAATAGGTAAAAATCCAATTGTAATCGCTGCCGGAGTAACTGTTGAAGTTGCTAATGGTGTGGTTACAGTAAAAGGAAAGAATGGTCAACTTACACAGGAGTTTTCGGACGTTACTGTAAAAGTTGAAGACGGTCAAGTTCTAGTAGAAAGATCGTCTGATCAGAAAGACCAAAGAGCAAAACACGGTTTATACAGATCTTTAATCAATAACATGATTCAAGGTGTATCTACAGGTTTTACTAAAGAATTGGAATTGGTTGGAGTAGGTTATAGAGCTTCAAACCAAGGTCAAAAATTAGATTTAGCTCTTGGATATTCACATAATATCATTTTAGAAGTAGCTCCAGAAGTTGTTGTGGAGACTATCTCAGAAAAAGGTAAAAACCCAATTGTGAAATTAACATCATTTGACAAACAACTTTTAGGACAGGTAGCTGCGAAAATCAGAGGTTTCCGTAAGCCTGAGCCATACAAAGGAAAAGGTGTTAAATTCGTAGGTGAAGTATTAAGAAGAAAAGCAGGTAAATCAGCTTAAAAAATAAGATTATGTCATTAACAAAATCTGATAGAAGACAGAGAATTAAATTCAGAATTAGAAAGATTGTTAGCGGTACTGCTGCTAAACCTAGACTTTCTGTATTTAGAAGTAACAAAGAAATTTATGCTCAATTAATTGACGATGTAAATGGAGTTACTTTATTAGCTGCCTCTTCAAGAGAAAAAGAAATAGGAAAAGGTACAAACGTAGAAGTAGCTGCAGCAGTTGGAAAACTAGTGGGCGAAAAAGCGTTAAAAGCCGGTATTGATGCAGTAACTTTCGATAGAGGAGGTTATTTATATCACGGTCGTATTAAATCATTAGCAGAAGGCGCGAGAGCTGCTGGACTTAAATTCTAATATAGTATGTCTAATAAATACAAAAATATAGAGTTAGTAAAATCAGCTGGTCTTGAATTGAAAGACCGTTTGGTAAGTGTAAATCGTGTTACTAAAGTTACAAAAGGTGGTAGAGCATTTGGTTTTTCTGCTATTGTAGTGGTAGGTGATGAAAACGGAGTGGTAGGTCACGGATTAGGAAAATCTAAAGATGTTTCTGAAGCAATTGCGAAAGCAGTAGAAGATGCTAAGAAAAATTTAGTACGTATTCCTTTGAATGGTCAATCAGTTCCTCACGAACAAAAAGGTAAATTTGGTGGTGCACGTGTATTCTTAATTCCAGCCTCTCATGGTACAGGAGTTATTGCTGGTGGAGCTGTTCGTTCAGTTCTAGAATCAGTAGGTATTCACGATGTATTGTCTAAATCTCAAGGATCTTCAAATCCTCACAACGTAGTAAAAGCAACTTTTGATGCTTTGTTACAAATGAGAAGTGCTCACACTGTTGCAAAACAAAGAGGAGTATCTTTAGAAAAAGTTTTTAAAGGTTAATATTCAAGGAAATTATGGCTAAATTATTAGTAAAACAAGTTAGAAGTAAAATTAACTGTCCTCTTTCACAAAAGAGAGGTTTAGAAGCTTTAGGTCTACGTAAAATGGGACAAGTTGTTGAGCATGATTCAAATCCTGCAATCCTTGGTATGATAAATAAAGTTAAACACTTAGTTTCCGTTGAGGAAGTTAAATAACAATTATAGTTATGAATTTAAGTAACTTACAACCTGCTGAAGGTGCTACACACAATCAAAATAAAAGATTAGGTAGAGGAGAAGGTTCTGGTAAAGGTGGTACTGCTGCACGTGGTCACAAAGGAGCTAAGTCTCGTTCTGGGTATTCTAAAAAGATTGGTTTTGAAGGAGGGCAAATGCCACTTCAAAGACGTGTACCTAAGTTTGGTTTTACAAACATCAACCGTAAAGAATACGAAGGTGTTAATTTAGATACTCTTCAATTATTAGTTGATAATGGAGTAATTACTGATACTGTTGATATGACAGTATATGTTGCTAATCGTTTGGCTACCAAAAATGAAATCGTTAAGATTTTAGGTAGAGGTGAATTGAAAGCAAAATTGAAAGTAACTGCTCATAAATTTACTGCGACTGCTAAAGCGGCTATTGAAGCTGCAGGTGGAGAAGCTGTAACATTATAATTTTCAATTAAGATGAAGAAATTTATTGAATCAATAAGTAATGTTTGGAAAATCGAAGAGTTAAAGAATCGTATTCTTTTAACTCTTGGTTTACTTTTAATCTATCGTTTTGGAGCACAGGTTACGCTTCCAGGAATTGATGCCACACAATTAGCTAATTTAGCTGGTCAAACAAAAGACGGAATAGGATCTATTTTGGATATGTTTACAGGTGGTGCCTTTTCTCAAGCGTCTGTTTTTGCTTTAGGAATCATGCCTTATATTTCTGCATCTATTGTAGTTCAATTAATGGGTATGGCTATTCCTTATTTGCAAAAATTGCAAAATGATGGAGAAAGTGGACGAAAAAAGATCAATCAAATTACACGTTGGTTAACAATTGGAATTACTTTACTTCAGGGTCCTACTTATATTTACAATCTATACAGAACATTACCAAGTAATGCCTTTTTATTAGGTTTTAATTCATTTGAGTTTTTGTTTTCTTCAGTAGTTATTTTAACTACAGGTACCATATTTGCTATGTGGTTGGGAGAAAAAATTACAGATAAAGGAATTGGCAATGGTATATCTTTGTTAATCATGGTGGGTATTTTAGCTCGTTTACCTCAAGCTTTTATTCAAGAATTTACAACTAGAGTTACCAACAATAATGGTGGACCAATGTTATTGGTTATCGAAATTATTGTTTGGTTATTAGTGATTATTTCTTGTGTATTACTTGTAATGGCGGTTAGAAAAATACCTGTTCAATATGCTCGTCGTACATCAACTGGTGACTATGAACAAGACGTTATGGGTGGTAATAGACAATGGATTCCTTTGAAGCTTAATGCTGCAGGAGTTATGCCAATTATCTTTGCTCAAGCGATTATGTTTATTCCAGCTGCTGTCGCAGGTTTGTCTAAATCAGATGCTTCACAATCTATTGTGGGTGCTTTTAGTAATATGTTCGGTTTTTGGTATAATCTTGTTTTTGCAACATTGATTGTTGTATTTACATTTTTCTACACTGCAATTACAGTTCCTACTAACAAAATGTCTGATGATTTGAAAAGAAGTGGTGGATTTATTCCAGGTGTTAAGCCAGGAGTTGAAACTTCTGATTTTCTTGATAAAGTGATGTCTTTAATTACTTTTCCAGGATCTCTGTTCCTTGCTTTAATTGCTGTGTTCCCAGCTATCGTTGTAAGTGTAATGGATGTTCAACAATCTTGGGCAATGTTTTTTGGAGGTACCTCTTTAATTATTATGGTTGGAGTTGCTATCGATACGATGCAGCAAATTAATTCGTACTTATTGAATCAACACTATGATGGTTTAATGAAAACGGGTAAAAATAGAAAAGCAGTAGCTTAATTTATGGCAAAACAATCAGCAATAGAACAAGACGGATCAATTATTGAAGCATTGTCTAATGCAATGTTCCGTGTAGAGTTAGAAAATGGACACATTGTAATTGCTCATATTTCTGGAAAGATGCGTATGCATTACATCAAATTATTACCTGGTGATAAAGTGAAACTAGAAATGAGTCCTTACGATTTGTCAAAAGCAAGAATTACTTATAGATATTAAA
>JACCDJ010296402.1_pt1 | contig 76022 bp, 79 predicted proteins | sample 7444481 | NCBI WGS metagenome assembly JACCDJ01 (sample SAMN15323435, study PRJNA562643) | freshwater metagenome | isolation source: river surface water | place: USA:Blue River Watershed | collected 2017-08-15
AGGCTGGACAGGATGCATTTAACCCTAAGAAGGGTTCAATCTCTGCACGTACAGACTCAGATCCAAAGCTCTACGACAGCTACCTCCAGGCAGCAATGAAGTCATGGAAGGTTGACCGCCTCGTCGGTTCAACAGTTCACGGCGTTAACTGGGGCAATGCAGGTATGGCAGCGTACAACTCAGCAGTTGGTCGCTTCTACACCGGTGGAGCAAAGGATTCAAAGGGCTTTGTTAAGGCTCTCCTTGCAGCTCAGAAGGCAAACGCACAGGGATAAACCCCTGTTTGGTTGTCATCAACGAAACATCTAAGTGCTGAAGTTCTGGCGGGACTGCAACAGTCTCGCCAGAACTTCAGACTTTTTCATAAATTTTTAGAATTAACTTTCTTTACAACTAGTTTTAGAAACGCAATGCGAGAGGCGCAACTTTAGTGAGAGCCACCCGAAAGAAAATCCAAGGCCCGTGGGGCGGATTTATATTTGTACTTCCCTCAATTATTGCGATGGCGATATTTGTCTACGGAATGATTGGTTATACATTCCTGGAATCGCTTGAGAATAGATACAACGCATACACCACGAAAGTCGAGTTTGTAGGATTCATCAACTATGTCGAACTCTGGTCTGATCCTGAGTTCACCCACGCGCTCTCAAACCTTTTGAAGTTCACAGCCGTCTTCATGATTGGTTGCCTGCTCTCTGGTTTGATTATGGCGCTCTTGCTAGAAAAGGGCATCAAGGGCGAAGGTTTCTTCCGCTCCACTTATCTCTATCCGATGGCAATCTCCTTTATCGCGATGGGAACTTCCTGGCGTTGGTTGATGGACTCAGCTAAAGATGACGATGCCACTGGTTTGAATTACATATTGAAGAACATCGGTCTTGGAGCGTTACAAAGCGATTGGTATACCTCGGAGGCAGGTTCCATGTACGCGATGGCGCTACCTGCAATCTGGCAGATGGCCGGATATGTCATGGCGCTCTTTCTTGCTGGCTTCCGCGGAATCCCAGACGATCTTCGTGAAGCTGCTCGCGTCGATGGCGCATCTGAATACAAGATTTATCGACACATCCTTTTCCCACAACTATCGCCAACATTCCTCACCGTGTTGATTATCTTGGGCCATATCTCTATGAAGGTATTCGACCTGATCTTCGGTATTGCCACCAAGAGCTATGTCACCAAAGTTCTTGCTATTTATATGTGGCAGACAATCTTCGATTTCCAGAACTATGCGAAGGGCGCAGCGATTGCGATGGTCATCTTGGTGATGATTGCGGTCGCAGTTATTCCATATCTAATCTATGTCAACAAGACTGAGGAGGCGAACAAATGAGTTCTGATGTCGCAACACGCGTAACTCGCAAGCTCGACGTTCGCGTCAAGAAGCGTCTAGATGGCAAGGGTCAGTTCTGGCTCATCTTCCGTTACTTCGCATTGACGATTCTCTTTGTAATCGCAGCGCTTCCTATCTACATCATGGTGATTAACTCCGTTAAGGGAATCACAGGTGTTACCCAGTCGGCTGCCTTCACACCGCCAACTAGCCTGAACTTTGAGGCGTGGGGACCAACATGGGAAGTCCTGCGCGAACCAATGTTCCGCACACTCTTCTTTGTAACTCAATCATCGATTATCTCGGCGGTTATCGGTGCCATCAATGGGTTTGTATTTGCTAAGTGGAAGTTCAGAGGATCAAACTTGATCTTCACAACATTCCTCTTCGGTATGTTCATTCCTTACCAAGCAATCATGATTCCACTTACCAAGTTCAACCAATGGGCTGGTATCGGTGGCAGCATCTATGTGCTGGTATTTGCACACGTCATTTATGGAATTCCGATCTGTACCTTGATTTTCCGTAACTATTTTGCGGCGATTCCAAATGAACTCATCGAAGCAGCTCGTGTAGACGGCGCTGGAATGGTTCGCATCTTCCGCACAATCTTCTTGCCGCTATCGATTCCCGGATTCGTAGTTGTGCTGATTTGGCAGTTCACATCGGCCTGGAATGACTTCCTCTTTGCAATCTTCCTCACCGGCGGATCTCCTAAGTTATCCGTAGCAACAACTGCGCTGAACTTCATTACTGGTTCTGGTAATCAGGTGTACTACGGAAATAACATGACAGCATCGTTGATTGTCTCGATTCCAACCTTGCTCGTCTACCTATTCCTGGGACGCTACTTCCTCCGTGGAATGTTGGCAGGTTCCCTCAAGGGATAAAGCAGTTACATGTAAAAAGCCCCGCTGCAGAATCTGCAGCGGGGCTTTTTAATCTGTATTTAGTTGATGCGGTTTCCTGTTGTTGTATCAAAGAGGTGAAGTGCACCAGGAACATTTGCCACTGTGACTGTGTCTCCAGCCTTTGGTGGATTCTTTGGATCCCAGCGAACAATTACCTGTGCAGTCTCATCAGAAGAATTCGAGAACTTCACGTTGGTATCGGCAGGCTTTCCGTAAACAAATGCATCAGAACCGAGTTCTTCAACAACCTCAACGAGAACATGGAAGCCCTTCGCAGCTGGAACCCAACCTTCTGGGCGGATTCCAACGGTTACTGAGGAGCCAGCAGATGCAGGTACATCAATATCAAGATCACCGAGGTGGGCCTTGCCACCGCTTACTGGAGCAACCAGCAAGTTCATGGCAGGGGAGCCAATAAAGCCAGCGACAAAAGCATTGGCTGGCTTGTCGTAAAGATTACGAGGTGTATCAACTTGCTGAAGTAGTCCATCCTTGAGAACTGCAACGCGGTCACCCATGGTCATAGCTTCGACCTGGTCGTGGGTCACGTAAACAGTGGTGATTCCAAGGCGGCGCTGCAGCGCAGCAATCTGTGTACGAGTTGCAACGCGCAACTTCGCATCAAGGTTTGAAAGTGGTTCGTCCATCAAGAACACTTGTGGTTCACGAACAATTGCGCGGCCCATAGCAACGCGCTGACGTTGACCACCAGAGAGAGCCTTTGGCTTACGCTCTAAATATGGTTCTAGATCAAGCAACTTCGCTGCTTCGCGAACTCGCTTATCGCGTTCAGCTTTATCAACTCCAGCGATTTTGAGAGCAAAGCCCATGTTCTCTGCAACAGTCATGTGTGGGTAGAGCGCATATGACTGGAATACCATTGCGATATCGCGATCTTTTGGTGCAACGTTTGTAACATCGCGATCACCAATAAGAATTCGACCACCGTCGATTTCTTCAAGGCCTGCCAACATACGAAGTGATGTTGACTTTCCGCAGCCTGATGGTCCAACAAGTACAAGGAACTCTCCATCTTTGACGGTGAGGTTGAGCTTGTCTACTGCAGGTGCTGTTGTGCCTGGGTAGATGCGGGATGCATTTTCGAATACAACTGATGCCATTTTTCTTCCTAATCCGGGCAGGTACGTGCCCGACGGTCCGAGGATGAGGTCGCTAGCCGGTTGGCTAACGTGGGAAAGGTTAGGGCAGTGGGCAGGGAATGGGAAGAGCCTTCGCTAGACTTCTCACATCATGGGACCTGACCCGAGTGGCTCACTCTTTACCTCGATTGGCCTAATTGCCTGCTTGATTGTCTTGGGCGCAGTATTTGTAGCAGCAGAAATTGCACTGGTTTCTCTACGTGAGAGCCAAATCAAGCAGATAGCCTCCCGCGGCAAAAGAGGCGCAAAGGTTGCATCTGTTGCTAGCAACCCAAATCGATTGTTGGCAACGCTTCAGGTTGGCGTCACTGTTACTGGATTCTTATCTGCTGCTTTAGGCGCTGACCAGCTTGGCGATCATTTCATTCCTTGGCTGGAATCACGCGGCCTATCGAGTGATGCCGCGTCTACCGCATCCCTTATTGGCTTGACGCTCATCATTGCCTACTTCTCTTTAGTCTTTGGAGAGTTGGTGCCAAAGCGTGTTGCTCTCTATCGCACAGAGCAAATCGCCATGTACTCAGCCGGGTTTATCGATGTCGTCGCAAAAATATTCCGCCCCATAATCTGGGTGCTTTCGCACTCTACAAGCATTGTTGTGCGCATATTTGGTATCGATCCAAAAGAGCAGCGCTCGCAGATTTCTGAAGAAGAGCTTCTGGACTTAGTTGCAGGCCATGCCGCTTTAACCGATGAAGAACGCGATATCGTTGAAGAAGTTTTCAACGCCTCTGAACGCCAAGTGCACGAGGTTATGGTGCCGCGCACCGAAGTTGATTTTATGGATGCTTCGCTGACCGTTGGCAAAGCAATTTCCCTGGCCATTGAGAAGGCTCACTCTCGTTATCCTGTTGTGCGTGGTTCCTCTGATGAAGTCATTGGATTTATTCACGTACGTGACTTATTGGATACCAGCCTTGCCAATAACAATGCAAAGATTCAAGAACTAGCTCGCAACATTATGTATCTACCAGGCACTAAGGCGATTTTGCCAGCGCTCACTGAGATGCGTAATCAGCGTCAACATTTAGCAATCGTTCTCGATGAATATGGTGGCACCGACGGAATCGTCACCCTCGAAGATTTGGTTGAGACGTTAATTGGCGATATTCGTGATGAGTACGACACTGACGAAGAAGAGGTCTCCCAAGAAACCCGCACCGGTGATTTTGAAGTAGATGGCCTTATTTCCCTCGAAGATCTCTTAGAAGAAACTGGTGTCGAACTGCCTGAAGGTCCATACGAAACCGCGAGTGGTTTCGTCATGAATTTTCTCGGAAGAATTCCGGTAGTCCATGATGTGGTGGGAGTAAATGGAGTCCGAATTACAGTGCTTTCTATGGAAGGAAAGCGAGCCGGTCGTTTATTAATCTCGCGTAACTACTAACTCATGCGAGAATTGCCGCTATGAAACGCGTCCTTTCTGGGATTCAGCCAACCAGTGATTCATTCCATCTTGGCAATTATTTGGGCGCAGTCAAACAGTGGGTAGAACTTCAAGACGGCCATGATGCTTTCTACTGCATCGTCGATTTGCATGCCCTTACAGTCGAGACAGATCCTGCGCTCTTGCGAAAGCGCACTTTGGCCTCAGCTGCCCAGCTGTTGGCACTTGGAATCTCGCCAGATAAAGCGACGCTCTTTGTGCAATCCCAAGTTCCACAACACAATCAACTTGGCTGGATTATGGAATGTATGACGGGCTTTGGTGAAGCAAGCCGCATGACCCAATTTAAAGATAAATCCTCAAAAGCAGGCGCTGATTCTGCACGAGTAGGACTCTTTACCTATCCCATGTTGCAAGCGGCGGATATCTTGCTCTACCAACCACATTACGTTCCCGTCGGAGAAGATCAAAGGCAACATATAGAACTCACCCGAGATTTAGCGGGGCGTTTTAATTCTCGGTATGGGCAGACTTTTCACATTCCTGAGGCCTACATACTGAAAACTGCTGCAAAGATAAATGATATTCAAGAACCAACTGCGAAGATGAGCAAATCATCTGGCTCGGCCACAGGGGTTATTGAAATCATGGATTCTCCAGACGCAAATCTCAAGAAGATCAAGAGCGCAGTCACAGATGCTGGTCGCGAAGTTAAATATGATCTGCAAGAAAAACCAGGTATCAGTAATCTCCTGACCATTCACTCTTCGCTCTCAGGTAGAACTATTAGCGACTTAGAAGATGAATTCGCTGGTAAAGGCTATGGTGACTTTAAGGCAGCAGTTGCTGAAGTCGTTGTGGAATACCTGCGCCCTATTCGCGCTACCGCTCTTGAGCTCCTTGAGGATGAGAAGCATTTGCTTGATATCTTGCACAAAGGCTCACAAAAAGCTCGCGCAGTGGCACAAGAGACAATTGAAACTACCTATAAAAACTTGGGAGTAGTTCTCTAATGAAGCGGGCGCTGCTATTGGTTGTAGCAATTCTGGCAACAACATTGACGCCAGTTTCCGCTTCGACTGAACCCAATCTCACGGTGGGCGTTGCCTACGACATTGGCGGGCGAGGCGATAGATCTTATAACGATGCCTCACATGCCGGACTTGAAAAAGCACAGAAGCAGTTCGACTTTGAACTTGTACCGGTCGTTACCGATGGATCAAGTGGAGATCGAGAGAAGCGAATTCGCTCGCTTATTGAGAAAAATTGCGATCCCATCATCGCTATTGGAAGTGGATATGCTCCTACACTTCAAGCGTTAGCTATTGAGTATCCCAACACGCATTTTGCAATCATCAACGATGCCTCAGTCTCCGCACTTAATGTGACTTCAATTATCTTTGCCAATACACAAGGGGCGTACTTAGCGGGATTTAGTGCAGCGCAGATTTCTAGAAGTGGCAAAGTTGCCATGCTGGCCAACCCTGATCAGGCAGATATCTACAAAGATGGTTTCGCAGCCGGCGTTTTGGCAGCCAAGAAAAGAGTTGTACCAATTGTCAAGTATGTTTCAGGTTCGTACTCACTCGCCACGCGTCAGGTCCTCGATGCGGGTGCAGATATTGTCTATGTGACAACCCAGGGATCAGACTCTGAAATTCTAAAAGTTATTGCTTCACGCGGAGCAAAGAAAAAAGGCGCTCCTATCGGAATGATTAATGTTGAACCCGATCAGTACATCACGGTCACAAATGCAACAAAGCGGTTTCTGCTTGCCACGGTCATTAAGCGTGTTGATAAAGCAATGTATGACATAGTCGCGCTTTCCAAAGAACAACGTCAGTATCTAGATATTCTCGATGCAGATGCTGGAATCTATGGCCGGCGATATGGAATATCCGGTGGGGGAATAGAGCTCACTATTCGCTCGAGCGCACTCATGCGATTGAGTAAGGCGATCAATATCGCCGCCGCCACAGCGGAGAAAATCACCGCATAGCGCTCAAGTTCTACTTGAGACTTTTCCTAACTGTTACATGCCGCACTCGAGAATGTAACCGTGTTTTTTCTTGATTTTTGCCTCCAACTACTAGGCTCGCCACTACGGAACTATCCATCTCTTCTTGGAGGAAAATTGAAAAAGACAATTACATTTGTCGCAGTTTTAGCAGCAGCAGCGCTCTCATTTGGCGCAACACCTGCAGCAAACGCAGCGGCAACAAAGGCATGCCTTGCTCTCGATACCGGTGGCGTTGACGATAAGTCATTTAACGCATCCGCATGGGCTGGAGCAAATGCAGCAGCAAAGGCAAACTCATCTGTCACTGTTAAGTATCTTGCAGCTGCATCAGATGCAGATTACGCACCAAATATTAAGAAGCTCGTAGACGAGAAGTGCAACATCATCATCGGTGTTGGCTTCCTCATTAACGGTGCCATCGTTGCAGCAGCAAAGGCGAACCCAAACGTTAACTTCGCAATTGTTGATCAGGATGGTGAAGACCATGGTCCTGATGGATCTGTCTATCCAGGAACCAAGTTCAAGAACTTGAAGCCACTCCAGTTCGACACAAATGAATCTTCATTCCAGGCAGGCTACCTTGCAGCAGGCGTTTCAAAGACTGGCAAGGTCGCAACATACGGCGGACTTAACATCCCACCTGTCACTATCTTCATGGATGGTTTCGCAAAGGGTGTAGCTCACTACAACAAGGTCAAGGGCAAGAAGGTTGAAGTCCTCGGATGGGACATCGCTAAGAAGGATGGAACATTTGTTGGTGGCTTCTCAGATTCAGCAAAGGCTCTTCAGATCTCAAAGAACTTCGAGCAGCAGGGTGCAGATGTCATCTTCCCGGTTGCTGGTGGTCTTGGTGGAGCAACAGCAGGTAACTCCCTTACTTCAAAGAAGTCAGTAGTTATCTGGGTTGATACCGATGGAGTAAAGGCTGCACCTCAGTACCGTAAGGTGCTTCTTACCTCAGTGGTGAAGGGTGTCGATACATCTGTAAAGGGTGTAATCCTTGATCAGGCTAACGGTAAGTTCTCATCAGAAGGTTACTTTGGAAACCTCAAGAACAAGGGAACTTTCATTGCCCCTTACTACGACCTAATCCGTCGTGTCCCATCTGCACTTCGAACCGAAGTTACAAAACTTGGTAACGATATTCGCAATGGAAAGGTTTCAGTTAAGTAATTAATTGACACTTTAAAGAGCGGGCTAACACTTCGGTGTTAGCCCGCTTTATTTTTCATTTTGACTTTCTAAAGTGAGATAAAACGAGTAGATTTACTGCATGTCTTTAGAGCTGCGCGGAATTACCAAGCGCTTTGGCTCACTCACTGCAAATGATGCAATTGATTTAGCAGTTGGTAACGGAGAAATTCACGCAATTCTCGGCGAAAATGGGGCAGGTAAATCAACGCTGATGAATGTAGTTTATGGACTCCTTCAGCCTGATGAAGGAACCATTAGTGTCGACGGCAAGGTAATAACAATAAATTCGCCACTAGATGCACTTGCAGCAGGTATAGGTATGGTTCATCAGCACTTCATGTTGATTCCTGTATTTACCGTGGCAGAGAATATTGTTCTAGGACATGAAAAAACTAAAAGATTGGGAATTCTCGATTTAGAGAGCGCTCGAAAAGAAATTATGCGTGTCTCAGCAGAGTTCAATTTTGAGATTGATCCAGATGCGCTGGTTGAAGACTTACCTGTCGGGCTGCAGCAGCGGGTAGAAATCATTAGAGCTCTCATTTATGACGCGAAAGTTCTTATTCTGGATGAGCCCACAGCCGTCCTTACGCCGCAGGAGACTGATGAATTGCTTCGCAATATGAAGAAGTTAAAGGAGAAGGGGACCTCAATTGTCTTCATTACACACAAGCTTCGTGAGGTAAAAGAGGCAGCTGACAAGATCACCATTATTCGCCGTGGCAAAGTTGTTGGAACAGCATCTCCTACTGCTTCTCAGGAAGAACTAGCTTCACTCATGGTCGGTAGACCAGTCTCATTAGATGTCGAAAAGAAACCGGTAACGCTAGGCTCAGTAACTCTCTCAGTACAAGATCTGACAATTTCTGATCACACTGGACGCAATCTGGTGCGAAATGTCTCTTTTGATGTTCGCGCAGGTGAGATCCTTGCCGTTGCAGGAGTGCAAGGCAATGGCCAATCAGAACTCGCAGAAGCAATTGTTGGCTTGCAAGAGCATGTCACAGGCAAAATTGAACTGGAAGGTCGTGATATCACCCGCTCATCTGTGCGAGATGCTCTTCATGCGGGAATAGCCTTTGTTCCAGAATCTCGTGAGGAAGACGGATTAATAGGCTCATTTAGCATTGAAGAGAATTTGATCTTAGATCTCCACGATCTTCCACCTTATGCTAAAGGTCCAGTTATCTCGCAAAGCACGGTAAGCGCTGAAGCTGCGAAATTAGTAAAAGAGTTTGATATCCGCACACAGTCTGCGAAGGATTCCGCATCATCTCTTTCTGGTGGAAATAAGCAGAAAGTTGTCTTAGCTCGTGAACTTTCTCGTCCCGTCAAACTTGTGGTGGCATCACAGCCAACGCGCGGCCTTGATGTGGGGTCGATTGAGTTCGTCCACGAGCGAATTATCGCCGAACGAGATGCAGGGCGGGCTGTCTTGCTCTTTAGCACTGAACTTGATGAGGTATCAGCGTTGGCTGATCGAATCGCTGTGATGTACCGCGGCGAATTTATCGCCATTGTTCCAGCTGATACATCGCGCGAGGAGTTAGGTCTTCTCATGGCGGGAGTAAAGAGATGAAGTTGAAGAAGTTACTTCTGCCCACGCTCTCGTTTGCAATGGCGCTCTTTGTGAGTGGGCTCTTGGTGGCATTTTCTGACTCAAAAGTTCTAGCTCTCAAAGGACAACCAATTGAAATGTTGCAGAGAGCGTTTTCAACGGCAGGCAGCGCATTTTGGGCGCTCTTTCGCGGTTCAATATTTGATCCACGATTAGCCGAAACTCGCTTTATTGAAGGCTTCTATCCTTTCTCCGAAACGTTAGTGGCAGCAACGCCACTTATCCTGACTGGTCTATCAGTCGCGCTTGCCTTTAAAGCGGGGCTCTTTAACATCGGCGCGCAAGGACAATTTATTGCTGGAGCTATCGGAGCAAGCTGGGTTGGCTTCACCTTTGAGCTTCCCGTCGTAGTACACACCTTGGCTGCAATCACTGCGGCAATTCTCTTCTCTGGAATCTATGGTGGTTTTGTTGGACTACTTAAAGCGCGCACCGGAGCACACGAAGTGATTGTGACAATTATGCTCAATTACGTTGCGGCCTACTTTTTACTTTGGTTATTAAGCACCACTGCCTTCTTGCGCCCTGGCCGGCAAGATCCATTAGCGCCAGAAGTACGTGAGAGCGCGCAATTGCCTCATCTCTTCGGAGAAGAACTTCGCGCAAATTTAGGGTTTGTGATTGCACTTGTTGTTGCCGGTGCAATCTGGTGGCTTCTAAATCGCAGTACGTGGGGATTTAGATTCCGTGCGGTTGGTGCAAATGCCGCTGCATCAAAGACAGCGGGGATTTCAGTTGCACGTGTCACTACCAGCGTAATGTTTCTTGCTGGAGCACTGGCTGGCTTAGGTGGAGCCATGCAAATTCTTGGCTCCGAACCTGCAATGACAGCAGGCATCGGTGGGTCATTTGGATTTGATGCGATTACCGTTGCACTTCTTGCGCGTGCAAACCCAATTGGAACAGTCTTCGCAGCCCTTCTCTTTGGTGCACTTCGTGCGGGTGGATTGACTATGCAGGCCAGCACTGAAACTCCACTCGATTTAGTTCTTGTTATTCAGGCGCTGGTAGTTCTCTTTATTGCAGCTCCCGCACTGATCAAGGCGATATTTAGGCTGAAGAATGTGGAAACCGGTGAGGCAATGGCGTCGAAGGGTTGGAATGGCTGATGAGCGCTCTTGAAGTACGCACCCTTTCTGCGCCAGAGCGTCGTCGTAAGCGAGGCATCATTACGATGGCGGCGCTCTCAGTCTTTGGCTTTACAGTATTTGGGGTGTTGCCAAAAGAAGGTCAGCCAGTTACCTACAGCTTTGTCCTTGGTAATGAGTGGATTCTCGTTAAGGAGTGGATTGTTAACTCAAAGACTGGGGCGCTAGGTTTTTCAATAGCTTCAGTTCTTGCGGTTATGCTGGCAACCCTGCAATTCAGAGCGAGAAAAACTAGCCGATTTGCCAGCGCATTTTTTGCAGCAACATTCCTTATGTCCTTCCTATGTTGGGCAGCTGCGGGCAAATTCATTCCATTCACGGGACTTCTCCAAGGAGCGCTCCTCTTATCTGTGCCGCTGATTTTTGGTGCGATGGCGGGTGTACTTTCTGAAAGATCCGGTGTGATCAATATTGCGATCGAAGGACAACTCCTTGCGGGTGCATTTATGTCTGGAGTCATCGCTTCCCTGACACAGAACACCTGGTTTGGTCTGCTTATTGCACCTTTTGCAGGGGCTGCCATCTCTTGGCTCCTGGCAGTCTTTGCCATTAAGTATGGAATCGATCAAGTTGTATTGGGCTTTGTGCTCAATGTTCTTGTTATTGGCCTGACTGGATTTCTTTACAAGAAGTTACTGATTCCTTATCAATCAACTTGGAATTCAGGTGGCACCTTCGCGCCGATAGAGATTCCTTTGCTCTCAAAGATTCCAGTGATTGGACCTATCTTTTTTAGTCAGAGCATCATCGTCTATCTCATGTATGTAGTTGTCATCGTCATTCATATCGCGCTCTTCAAATCTCGCTGGGGGTTACGTACGCGTTCAGTAGGTGAACACCCAACAGCTGCAGAATCGGTCGGTATAGATGTACTTAAGGTGCGCTTTAGAAATGTTGTCATCGCTGGGGCCGTTGCTGGACTAGGTGGCGCTTTCTTCACTCTTGGCGCAGTAGGTGCTTTTAGTAAGGAGATGACCGCAGGCAAGGGATTTATTGCTTTAGCGGCGCTCATCTTTGGTCGTTGGTCTCCGCTCGGCGCCGTTGCTGCTGCACTTATTTTTGGATTTGCTGACAACCTACAAGGCCTGCTGACAATTACCGGAACACCAATCCCATCTGAATTTATGTTGATGGCGCCTTACATTGCAACAATCATCGCTGTTTCAGGCTTTGTCGGAAAGGTGCGAGCTCCAGCGGCGGATGGGATTCCATATAGACGTGGAGGTCGTTGATGGAGATTGATTGGGATTTGTTACGCGCCGAAGCGCTCACGGCGATGAAGCGTGCCTATGTTCCCTATTCTCACTTTCCAGTCGGAGTCGCAGCGCTGGTCGATGACGGTCGAGTTGTCACCGGATGTAATGTCGAAAATGCTAGTTACGGCCTCACGCTCTGCGCTGAGTGCGGCCTTGTCTCATCGCTCATTGCAACAGGAGGAGGGCGACTCATCGCCTTTGTCTGCGTTGATATCAATGGTCAACCCTTGATGCCTTGTGGTCGCTGTCGCCAGTTGTTGCAAGAACACGGGGGCTCACAACTGCAGTTAATGACTGATCAAGGGGTCAAACCTTTGGCAGAACTATTGCCGTGGGCATTTGGCCCAGATGAGATAACAACTAGGTTGCCATCTTGAGCACGAGCCTCGAACCTTTTGCTGCTGTTGAAATTATCGCCGCCAAACGTGATTGCTTGGAACTGACTGATAGCCAGATTGACTGGATAGTCGATGCATACACTCGAGGAGTCGTAGCTGACGAACAGATGTCGGCTTTGCTAATGGCTATTTTGCTCAATGGCATGAATTCACGTGAAATTTCCCGTTGGACTAGCGCCATGATTAAAAGTGGCGAACGAATGAATTGGTCGATGTTGGATAGAAAGACAGTTGATAAACATTCAACTGGGGGAGTTGGCGACAAGATTACGCTTCCGCTTGCACCACTTGTAGCAGCATGTGGTGGTGCGGTTCCACAACTTTCCGGTAGAGGGCTCGGCCATACAGGCGGAACGCTCGACAAATTGGAATCAATTCCAGGATGGCGGGCATCGCTTACCAATGAAGAGATGCTAAAAGTTATACAAGATACCGGCGCTGTCATCTGTGCAGCGGGTGCGGGCTTGGCGCCAGCTGATAAAAAACTCTATGCCCTTCGCGATGTGACTGCAACGGTTGAGGCGATTCCGCTAATCGCCTCCTCCATCATGAGCAAGAAAATTGCAGAGGGAACTTCAGCACTTGTTCTTGATGTGAAGACCGGTAGTGGCGCCTTTATGTCAGATCCTACGAAGGCTGGAGAACTTGCACGCATAATGGTGCAACTCGGTAGGGATGCAGGTGTAAATACACGAGCTTTAGTAACTGCCATGGATGTTCCATTGGGGTTGACTGCCGGAAATGCGCTAGAAGTTCGCGAGTCCGTTGAAGTTCTTGCAGGAGGCGGCCCATCCGATGTAGTTGAATTAACCGTTTTGTTAGCGCGCGAGATGCTTGATGCTGCGGGAATTGCGGGCAAAGATCCTGAGACTGCTCTCAAAGATGGCAGCGCCATGGATCATTGGCGCCGCATGATTAGTGCGCAGGGTGGAAACCCAGATGCGCCACTTCCTATCGCGCAAGAACAGCACATCATCACTGCTGAAACTAATGGAATCATTACAACTATGGATGCTATGAAAGTTGGTGTGAGTGTGTGGCGCCTCGGCGCTGGGCGCTCTGCACAAGGCGAAAGAGTCCAAGCTGGTGCGGGAATTGAGCTACACGCCAAACCTGGCGAATACATCAAAGCCGGTGCACCTCTCATGACGTTGCACACCGATGAACCAGCAAGATTTCCACGAGCTATACAAGCGCTTTCTGGAGCAGTTGAGATTGTTGAGGGAGGAACTGTGAATCGTCTTCCCCTAGTAGTAGAGAGAATTTTGGGATGAGTAATTTGCTGAAGAGGCCAACCGAAGATCAAGTAAAGCGTCTGCCAAAGGCGCTGCTACATGATCATTTAGATGGTGGCTTACGTCCACAGACAATTATTGAAATCGCCCAAGAAATAGGACACACCCTGCCCACGTACGACGCGGCGGAGCTTGCCGAGTGGTTTCGTTCATCCTGCGATTCTGGGTCGCTGGTTCTTTATTTAGAAACCTTTGCGCATACCGTTGCCGTTATGCAACGCCGTGAAGATATTGTGCGGGTTTCACGCGAGTGCGCAGTTGATTTAGCGCGTGATGGGGTTGTCTATGCAGAAGTGCGTATGGCGCCAGAACTTTTAACCGAAAAAGGGCTCTCCCTCTCAGAAGTAATTGAAGCGATTCTTGAGGGATTTCGCGCTGGTGAAGTTGAAGCAAAATCAGAAGGCCGCATTATTCGTGTGGCATCCTTGCTTTGCGGGATGCGTCAGAATAATCGCTCCCAAGAAGTTGCAGAGTTAGCAGTTAAATATCGCGACCAAGGGGTTGTTGGTTTTGATATTGCCGGTCCCGAAGATGGGTTTCCGCCAAGCGATCAACTCGATACATTTGAATATTTACGTCGCGAGAATGCTCACTTCACGATCCATGCTGGTGAAGCGTATGGATTACCTTCAATTTGGGAGGCAATTCAGCTGTGCGGTGCAGAGCGCCTAGGCCACGGCGTCCGTATCGTTGACGATATCGATTTCAATCACACGCCAGCGCGCCTCGGTCGCCTTTCAGCTTACGTACGCGATCGTCGCGTGCCGCTAGAGCTCTGCCCTTCGTCAAATATTCAAACGGGAGTCGCTACATCTTTTGCGGACCATCCGCTAGCAAAACTGGCAAAACTTCGTTTTAGGGTGACAATCAACACTGATAATCGCTTAATGTCAGCAACCTCAATGTCACGCGAAATGAATGAAATGGTCAAACAGTGCGATTGGACCTTCCAGGATTTGCAGAGAGTGACAATCAATGCCCTGAAGAGCGCATTTATTCCTTTCGAAGAGCGTTTGGCAATTATCGAAGAGATTGTTAAACCTGGCTACCAGAAGATTTCAGGAGAATAGAGATGGCGCACCCACAATTTACACTTCGCCAAGTTGCAAAAACTATTGATCATGCCTTGCTAAGGCCAGATATGTCGCGCGAAGAAGTTCGCCAAGGGTGTGAAGTTGCGCTGAAATACGATGTGGCGTCAGTCTGTTGTAAACCAGCGGATGTCGCCTTCTGTGCTGCAATTCTGCAAGGAAGCGATGTTCACGTCGGAACTGTTGTGGGTTTTCCACACGGCAATTCAACGACCGCCACCAAAGTCTTCGAGACAAAGCAGGTTGTCGCAGATGGCGCAACCGAGATAGACGTTGTCATAAATATCGGGTGGCTTAAATCTGCCATGTTTGATGAAGTACAAGCCGAAATTGCTGCAGTGGTTGCTGCAGCAGAGGGCAATCAGGTCAAGGTAATCCTAGAGAATGCGTACTTGACCAAAGATGAGATTGTGAAAGGTTGTCAGCTAGCCGAAGCAGCTGGAGCGGATTATGTAAAAACTTCTACAGGATTTGCCCCTACAGGTGCGATTCTCGAAGATGTGAAGTTGATGCGCGCCTCGGTTTCTCCCAAGGTTGAAGTAAAGAGTGCGGGAGGAGTGAAGACCCTCGATGCCCTTCTTGAATTCATGGAGGCAGGGGTAAAACGAAGTGGTGCTAGCGCAACAGCAGCGATGCTCGATGAGTTTAAAGAAAGATATGGCAACTAGGAAGAGAGGAGCGATTTAAGTGGCTCGCGCAGTTGCCCTAGCAGAAAATCAGCATCGTGTGCGCTTTTAGTAATCACCTCGATATAGCACTTCATCTTTGCCTCGGTCCCAGAAGGACGGACAATGATGCGAATTCCTCCATCTAACCAGATGCGAAGACCATCAGTTGGCGGCAGTCCATCCTTCGGCTCTGCTAAGTCATCGATTGATTTGACTGCACGTCCTGCAATCTCTTGAGGTGGGTTCTGTCGAAGCGTTGATAGCAGTCGAGCAATTGAACTCATATCTGCGACTCGAATTGAGATCTGTTCTGTGCCATGAAAACCATGTCTTAGCCAGATTTCATTGAGTAAGTCAGTCAAAGTTTTACCTTCAAGTGCCAGATTAGTGACAATCTGCGCCAAGAAAATGGCTGCAGAGATTCCATCTTTATCGTTTACCGTCTCTGAATCTACGGCGTAGCCAATCGCCTCTTCATATCCAAATGTGAGGTCTTCAATTTTAGCGAGCCACTTAAAACCAGTGAGAACTTCTTGAAAATTAACTCCATAATGGGCACATATTTTGCGCAAGGCAGATGATGAAACAATTGAATTTCCGAAGGTTCCTTGGGGTTTTGTACGCGCAATCCATTCGCCAAAAATCACGCCCAGTTCATCGCCGCGCAACATACGCCAACCAAGAACCGGATCGTTGATGGCAGCTGCACATCTATCCGCATCAGGATCATTGGCAATTACTAGGTCAGCGCTAACCACACGGGCTTTGGCAAGGGCTAGGTCGATGGCGCCTGGTTCTTCTGGATTGGGAAAGGCGACAGTTGGAAAATCTGGATCTGGGGTGCATTGCTCATCGACTGTGATGAGATTGTTAAAACCCGCTTGGGTAAAGACTTTCTTAACTGTTTCAGTCCCAACCCCATGCATAGCGGTATATACGATCTTAATATCACTTGAGCGCGGTGCTAGGGCAGATGTCCGTTTGATGTATTTATCAACAACTTCATCATCAAGTACCGTCCATTTAGTGTCGCGTGGTTGAGAACGTAAAGAAGAGATGGCAGATATTTCAGCGGCGATGAATTCATCTGTTGGATTGATTATCTGAGAAGCTGCATAATGAATTCCATCTGCAGTGGGCCCGATATAGACCTTATAGCCATTATCTTGGGGAGGATTGTGGCTAGCTGTGACCATGATTCCGATATCGGATTTCAAATATGAAGTTGCAAATGCCAATACCGGCGTAGGAAGTGGTCTGGGAAGGATAAATACCTTCATCCCAGCGCCGCTCATAATTTCAGCAGTCTCGAAGGTGTAATCCTCAGAACCATGGCGAGCATCGCGACCGATAACTACTGATTTCATACCTCGTTTCTGCATATATGCTGCAATCCCAGCTGCAGCGCGTCCCACAACTGCGCGGTTCATACACGATGGTCCAGGACCGATAGGACCGCGCAATCCGGCGGTACCAAATTGCAGGAATCCGTTGAAATATTGGCGCAAGGTTGCTTCATCTTCGCGCTCAAGGAGTTTAGATAGCTCGTTTGCGGTCGCCGGATCAGGATCGTCAGCAATCCAATTTTCGACTTCTAATCTCAGCGCTGCATCCATAGGAGCAGATTAACGGTAACTAGATAAGTTTAGGAATAGTTGATTTAAGAAGAGCGCCCATGCGATCGGCTGCTGCCTTACCTGCTGCAATTACTTCTTCATGGCTGAGTTTCTCTCCAGTGATTCCTGCGGCTGCATTTGTAACGAGTGAAATGCCAAGAACTTCAGCACCCAATGCGTGCGCTGCAATAGCTTCAGGGACTGTGGACATGCCTACTAAATCAGCCCCCATTGTGCGCATCATCGCAATTTCCGCTGGAGTCTCGTAGGTAGGACCACGCCAATGCACATACACACCTTCAGCGAGAGAAGAATCTTCTGACTTTACAATTGCTCGAATTCGCTTGCTATACAAGTCGGTGAGGTCAACAAATGTTGCACCTGACAGTGGGGAAGCTGCAGTGAGTGATATGTGGTCTCGAATAAGTACTGGCTGTCCCACAGTAAAAGATGTATTGATACCGCCACAAGCATTGGTCAGGATAACTACATTGCATCCTGCTTTTACGGCAGTACGTACGCCGTGAACAACTGGCTCCATACCTTTACCCTCATATAAATGTGTGCGGCCAAGAAACACGAGGGCTCGAATAGTTTTTTCGCCTGAGGCGATTTCATATGAGCGCACTTTTCCTGAATGTCCCTCTACGGCAGGAGCGAAGAAGCCAGTGAGTTCATGGGCATCACATTCATAGGAAGGTGAGCCAAGTGCATTTGCCGCCGAGACCCAGCCAGAGCCCATTACGAGTGCGACATCATGAGATGCGGCCCCGGTACGTTCTGCAATTTCTGCAGCTGCTTTGGTTGCAGCAGCGAGGGGATCGGAATAGAGGAGATCAGTAGATGTCATGCATCAATGATGTCACAGAGAACTGTGCCACTTGCAACTGTCTCACCAATAACTGCCTTTAAATTCTTAATCACACCATCTTTATGGGCGCTTAGTGGTTGTTCCATCTTCATCGCTTCTAAGACGATAACTAAATCCCCAGCAGAAACGGTCTGGCCATCACTCACTGCAATCTTGACTACCGTGCCTTGCATAGGACTTGCCAAACCAGTTCCTGATGCTGCACCAGCTGATGCCTGCTTCGCACGATGGCGTTTAACAACTGGCTCAGGCGCATGGACAAGAATTTCAAATCTCTTTCCATTTACTTCAGCAACTAACTTCTCTGCAGCGACCTTAGTCTCGATCTCATGAGACACACCCTGAAAAGCTGGAATCTCATTATTAAACTCATTCTCGATATAGCTGGTGTACACCTTGAAATCTTCAGTAAAGGCAGGATCGTTCAAGATTGCTCTATGGAATGGAATTGCAGTTGCTAAACCACCAACTTCAAATTCGGCAAGAGCGCGGCGTGCTCGTGCAATAGCTTCTGCTCGAGTTGCACCCGTAACAATCAGCTTTGCTAACAGCGAATCGAAATTTCCACCGATGACATCGCCATTTCTAAAGCCAGCATCTACTCGCACGCCAGGACCAGTTGGCAAATTCCAGGATGTAATTCGACCAGGCGCTGGAAGAAATGAACGTCCAGGATCTTCTCCATTAATTCTGAATTCAATGGAGTGACCACGAATAGCCGGGTCAGTAAAGCCCAAACTTTCTCCCATGGCGATTCTAAATTGCTCCCGAACTAAATCTATTCCAGTGACTTCCTCGGAAACCGGATGCTCTACTTGTAGACGAGTATTTACCTCTAAGAATGAGATAGTTCCATCGGCACCTACTAAGAATTCACAAGTACCGGCTCCTATATATCCGGCCTCTTTCATTATTGCTTTACTGGAGCGATAAAGCTCTTGATTTTGCGCCTCGGTCAAGAAAGGTGCGGGTGCTTCTTCAACAAGTTTTTGATGGCGGCGTTGCAAGGAGCAATCACGTGTTGAAACTACAACTGCATTGCCATGTTGGTCGACTAGGACTTGTGTTTCTACGTGACGAGGTTTATCCAAATAGCGTTCTACGAAACATTCGCCTCTACCAAAGCCAGCGATGGCCTCTCGCACCGCGGACGCGTAGAGCTCTGGAATCTCTTCCATGGTTCGCGCAACCTTAAGACCACGACCGCCACCACCAAAGGCTGCCTTAATCGCAACAGGCAGGCCATGCTCACGTGCAAAAGCTAAAACTTCTTCCGGTCCGGTGACTGGATCTTTCGTACCTGCAACAAGAGGCGCTCCCGCTGCTGCAGCGATGCGACGAGCGGAAACTTTATCGCCCAGAGCGCTAATCGCTGATGGTGGTGGACCAATCCATATCAGTCCGGCGCTAATAACTGCCTGTGCAAAATCAGCATTTTCGGAGAGGAATCCATATCCAGGATGCACAGCATCTGCTCCTGCTTCTTTCGCTACAGCAACAATCTTGGAAGCGTTGAGGTAGGTATCTTTTGCAAGAGTGCCATTGAGTGAATACGCGTAATCCGCGCTCTTGGTATGTAGCGCATCACGGTCTTCTTCGGAGTAGATCGCCACAGATTCCAAACCATGATCTTTACACGCACGAATTACGCGAAGTGCAATTTCACCTCGGTTGGCAATTAATACACGTTTCATGTCATTTCCTTTACTTGTGGCCATGAGTATCCAAGTTGGGCCATGGCACTGCGAAGAAATGGCATCGATATCCCTACAACATTTGTGTAATCGCCTTCAATGACTGGGATAAAAGGCGAGCCAAATCCATCTAGCGTAAATCCGCCTGCAACACTGAGAGGCTCTCCTGATGCAATGTAATCCTCAATTTCGGCACCACTCATTTCTGAGAAAGTGACTTTGGTGCTGACTCGGTCAGCAATCTCGACACCTTTTTCAGTATCGATAATGCAATGTCCAGTGTGCAAGATTCCGGAACGCCCACTTATCTTCTTGGCGCGCTCACGTGCTACATCGGCAGTCCCAGGTTTTCCAAATGAGACACCATCAACGTCAAAAGTTGAGTCACAGCCAATTATGATTGCTGGGAAATCAATCATTTCCCGAACTGTATGCGCCTTGGCGATTGCCAGGGCAATCACCATATCTTTTGGGCTCATTGCGTTAAAAAAATCAGTCTCCTCATCAACATGGCTGACAACGATTGTTGGTTTCAGGCCAGCATCCTCCAAGAGCCTGCGGCGTGAGCTTGATTGGGAAGCGAGAACAATACGTGGCATTTATTCGAACCTACGTGCGCCAAATGTGATTTGGTGAGGTAGCGGTTGTCGCAGTTGCGGTAATCCAAAGACGCTGCGCTTAATGACAGGCTTGAGCTCTACCGCTTTGTGATTGGCGAGAACTGCCTGAAGTGCAAGCAGTTCTTCAGGAGTTGGATGTCCAGCAGTTACAGTAAATTTCATATCTAGAGTGGAATGTTTCCGTGCTTGCGCGCAGGCAGGGTGTCGCGCTTTGTCTTGAGAGTACGAAATGCCTTTGTGATGTACTGGCGTGAATCTTCCGGCTCAATCACGCTATCAATCGTTCCACGCTCAGCCGCAAGATAAGGATTAGAAAACTTTTCAGTGTATTCGCCGATTAATTCAGTACGCTTTGTGTCTTGGTCTTTCGCTTCTGAGATCTCTTTTCGGTACAAAATATTAACTGCACCTTGCGCACCCATAACAGCGATTTCTGCACTTGGCCAGGCAAAGTTGATGTCGCTGCCTAGGTATTTGGAGCCCATGACAATAAAGGCACCCCCATATGCTTTACGAGTAATCAGAGTTACAAGTGGGACTGATGCCTCTGCATAGGCGTAGAGCAACTTAGCTCCACGGCGAATGATTCCATTCCATTCTTGTTCTGTGCCGGGCATAAATCCAGGCACATCTACCAACGTGAGAATTGGAATATTAAATGCATCGCAGAATCGTAGGAAACGAGCGGCTTTTTCGGATGAGTTGATATCAAGCGTGCCAGCAAGTTGGGAAGGTTGATTTGCGATAATTCCAATCGATTGTCCCTCTATCCGCGCAAAACCAACAATAATATTTGGAGCGTAGAGTGCGTGAACTTCTAAGAATTCTCCTTCATCAACGAGGGCTTGAATCAGAGTCTTCATATCGTAAGGCTGGTTAGGGCTATCAGGAATGAGCGTGTTGAGCGATAAATCAGTTGCTGACTTATCGAGAGTCTCGGTTGGCGGCAATACCGGAGAGCCATCCATATTGTTGGATGGCAAATAAGATAAGAGTGCCTTCACATAATCAATTGCATCTGCCTCAGAATCTGCCATGTAGTGAGCATTTCCTGATTTGGTGTTGTGTGTCAGTGCGCCACCAAGTTCTTCCATTCCCACATCTTCGCCAGTCACAGTTTTGATGACATCAGGACCTGTAATAAACATATTGGATGTCTCCTTCACCATTACGGTGAAGTCGGTGAGCGCAGGGGAGTAGGCCGAGCCACCAGCGCAGGGGCCAAGAATGAGTGAAATCTGTGGAATTACTCCCGAGGAGCGGGTATTGAGTCGAAAGATCTTTCCATAACCGTTAAGCGATGCCACGCCTTCTTGAATACGAGCACCACCCGAGTCATTGATTCCGATAAGAGGAATGCCTGACTTCAACGCAAACTCGGCAATCTTTACAATTTTCTCTGCATGAACCTCACCGAGAGATCCACCAAAGACTGTGAAATCTTGTGAGTAGAGCGCAATCGGACGCCCATCAACGGTGGCTGTGCCAATCACAACTCCGTCACCGTATGGGCGATTCTTCTCCATTCCAAAATTCTGTGCGCGGTGACGTGCAAACTCGTCTATCTCGGTAAAAGAGTTTGGGTCGACCAACATCTCGATTCGCTCACGGGCCGTGCCCTTGCCTTTTGCATGTTGTTTCTCAACGGCACGCGCTGAACCTGCATGCACAGCTTCATCAATTCGCTCGCGCAAGTCCTCAATTTTGCCGGCAGTAGTGTGCAGATCTGGGCTCATGAACATAAGGTACTAGCCATGAGCCTGATTGTGCCAAGACCACCACTCGATGTAGCAGAGATATCGAAGAGAATCTCGCAGTACTGGCGAGTAAGCGTGGTTGAAGTCACCGGTTCAACTCAAGATGACATTGCAGCAAAAATAAGTTGTGGCGATGCACTACATGGAGATGTATTGGTTTCTGATTTTCAAAGTGCAGGTCGCGGCAGACTTGATAGAGAGTTTGAAGCTGCACCTTCTTCTGCACTAACTTTTTCATTCTTTATTGAACCTGAGAGAGATAGAGATGAATGGGGATTCATCCCATTGCTTACTGGTTTGGCTGTCGTTTTTGCTCTACAAGAGATTGATTCACGAGTTGTCACGCAATTGAAGTGGCCGAATGATCTGCTGATAACTGATTCAAAGTTGGGAGGAATTATTAGCCAAGCGGCTGGTAACGGTGTGATCATAGGAGTTGGAATTAATGTTGCTATGAACGCTGGTGAATTACCTGTCTCACATGCGACCTCTCTTTATTTAAACGACTTTGCGCAGTTAAATCGAAATTATTTACTGCCTGCCTTCCTGAAGCACTTTGAGGAGCTCTTTTCGCGCTGGCAAAAAGGAGAAGATTTACGCCATCTTTATCGAGAAAAGAGCGCGACAATCGGATGCTCGATACGAGTAGAACTTCCTGGTGGCAAGACTCTAGAAGGTCAAGCGCTCGATATTTCAGCGCACGGTGAACTCATCCTTGATGATGGAACTCGAGTAAGCGTGGGGGATGTAGTTCATCTACGATAGGGCAGTGACAGAGCGCTTCCCCCGAGTTGGTGTTATTGGCGCTGGCCAACTTGCTCGCATGATGGTCGCTCCGGCAACCGCCCTTGGTATTGATCTCGTCCTCTTTGCCCAATCTCCGGCTGATTCAGGAGCACAAATCACTCACCATGTCGTTGGTGATTACACCGATCTGCCGGCGCTTCTGGAATTTTCCAAAGATTGTGATGTCATTACATTTGAACACGAACTGGTTCCGTTATCGGTCATCAAAGGGCTCGAGGCTTCGGGGGTACGTGTATATCCATCCTCTAATGCTTTTATTTATTCACAAGATAAGGCGCAGATGCGTCAAAAGCTCAGTAGTTTTCCATCGCCACAATGGAAGGTCATCACTTCTACAGGAGAAGTTGAGCGATATCCGTTAATTGCCAAAGCTATTTCTGGTGGTTATGACGGACGTGGAGTGTGGAAGATTAACTCGCAAGATGAATTAGCCGAACTCTTGAAGACCACACCGAAGTTGTTGATTGAAGATTTGGTGCAATTTGATTTTGAAATTGCAGTGATGGTGGCTCGCTCACCCCATGGTCAAGCGACAACGTGGGTACCCACAGAGACAATTCAAGAAGATGGAATTTGCACCCTCACTATCTCGCCCGCCCAATGCATCGAACCCAAAATCGCTGAAAATGCCCAGAAGTTAGCCCTTGAAATTGCCGCAGAAGTTGGCGTTGTAGGAGTGATGGCAGTTGAGATGTTTGTAAAAGGGGAAAGAATCTTTATCAACGAATTAGCAATGCGCCCACATAACTCCGGGCATTGGACGCTTGATGGCTCGCGAACTAGCCAATTTGAGCAGCACTTGCGCGCTATCTTGGATTTACCTCTAGGAGATCCATCAATGACATCTGAGTTTGCGGTGATGGGAAATATCTTGGGTGGCCCAAAAACCGATATGTACCGTCCCTATCTACACCTCATGGCGCGCAATCCAGAGCTGAAATTTCATCAGTATAAGAAAGAAGTTCGCCCGGGTCGCAAGATTGGGCACGTCACGGCTGTTGGTTCCGACCTTCTACAATTAACTAATGACGTGCAACATGCACGCCAATACATGAGTGGAGAAATTGATGAGTAAAGAAAGCGATGTAGCAATCATCATGGGCTCAGACTCTGATTGGCCTGTTATGGAGGAGGCAGCAAAAGCACTTGAAGCTTTTGGCATCTCATACACAGCAGATGTTGTGTCGGCGCATCGCATGCCAGAAGAGATGGTTAATTTTGCAAAGTCTGCGGCGAGCAAGGGATATAAAGTTGTGATTGCTGGCGCAGGCGGAGCAGCTCACTTGCCAGGAATGGTTGCGGCACTTACAACCTTGCCGGTAATCGGAGTTCCAGTCTCCCTCAAGAACCTTGATGGTTTGGATTCACTTCTTTCAATTGTTCAGATGCCTGGCGGGGTTCCCGTTGCAACAGTAGGCATCGACAATGCAAAGAACGCTGGAATTCTGGCAGCTCGAATTCTTGGAAGTGCTAACAAATCAATTGCAAGCAAGCTTGAGGAGCATCTTGAGCAACTTTCCACTGAGGCAAAAGCAAAGGGCGCCCAATTGAGCGCCCGTCGCAATACCAAAACCGGTTTCTAATCAGTTCTTCCTAATGCATGAACGCGCCATCCAGCTGCGCGCCAGAGATTTCGGTCTAACGCGTTGCGACCATCAATCACAAACTTAGATTTCACAAGCTGGCCAATTACTGATGGATCGAGTTCGCGATATTCCTTCCATTCTGTAAGGTGCAAGATTGCATCAGCGCCTTTAACAGCGTCAGCGACCTTTTCCTGATAATCAAGATTTGGGAAACGCTTGCGAGCAGGCTCAATTCCCTTGGGATCATGCACAACAACCTGTGCACCCGCTGCCTGTAGCTGAGCTGCAATATCGAGGGCAGGGGAGTCGCGAACATCATCGCTATCTGGTTTGAAGGTTGCTCCTAAAACCGCAATCTTGTACTGAGTGAGATCATCTGAAAGATCAGCTCTTACAACATCAATCACACGTTGACGAGCTCGGAGATTGATTGCATCGATTTCTCGTAAGAATTCGAGGGCTTGATCTGCGCCAAGCTCTTGAGCGCGCGCCATGAACGCCCGAATATCTTTAGGAAGACAACCTCCACCAAAGCCAATACCTGCTTGGAGGAATCGGCTACCAATACGTGGGTCGTAGCCAATTGCCTTTGCCAAAACTGTGACATCTCCGCCGGCTGCTTCACAAATCTCTGCCATAGCGTTGATAAAAGAAATCTTTGTCGCTAGAAATGAGTTAGCCGCCACCTTTACGAGCTCTGCAGTTGGAAGATCGGCACGAATCCAGGGAGTACCGAGGGCAATGACGGGCGCGTAGACCTCTTTCAAAATATCCTCAGCGCGATCATTAGCAACCCCAACAACTAAGCGATTTGGTGTCAGGGTATCTTCGACTGCAAAACCTTCACGCAAAAATTCAGGATTCCAAGCTAAATCCGCCTGTGGGGCTGACGCTGATAATTGATCTCGCAAAAGTTGCGCAGTACCAACTGGAACAGTTGATTTTCCAACTACCAGTGCGCCATCCTTGAGAAATGGCGCTATCGCTGCAACGGAAGATTTTACGTAGGTGAGATCAGCAGCTAATCCATCTTTACTTTGCGGGGTTCCAACGCAGATAAAGTGAACATCTGCATCTGCTGCATCTGCAAAATCTGTACTGAATGAGAGTCTGCCAGTCTTCATTTCAGCAGCGAGCAAGGTATCTAGTCCCGGTTCATAAAAGGGAAGTTCACCTCGGGAGAGAAGATCAACCTTGTTTTGGTCAGTATCGATACCAATTACTTCAAAACCAAGCGAGGACATACAAGCCGCATGCGTTGCGCCAAGATATCCGCAGCCAATAACCGAGAGCTTCAGAGTCATGTGAGGGAGTCTATTGCACAGCGTCCCTAGCACAGGGATTGTCAGCGGCTGTCTTGGTCTTGAACTTATCGATAACTGTAGGTTTTGCGGATGCACTCGCCGTTGGTTTGACAGTCTCAAGCAAGGCTTCATCGTTTCGTATTTTTGTCCAGAGATCTGCGGCGAGCATTTCATCCCAGATAACTACGGAACCAGCAGTGGGATGGCGACCATTTGGATTAGAGAGCGGAACTGTAAGTGTCCTCACATTTCCAGAAGATAGATTTCGCAATTGTTTAGCCAGAGTGAGTAAATCATTTTTATCGATACTTGCATCCATCTTCACACTAGAAATTGCCGCATTGTAAAAGTTCGTCAATTTAATCGGATTAAGTAGCACGCCAGTACTTGTGGCTTTTCGAAGCACAGCGCCAACAAATTGTTGTTGGCGCTCCATGCGACCGATGTCGCCTCTTCCGTCAAAATCTCGAGTACGCACGTATTTCAACGCCTCAACGCCGTTGAGTGTATGTGTGCCAGCTGCCATCACGAGATGGCTCTTTGGGTCATTTATCGGAACCTTGGAACAAACTTCAATCCCACCGAGAGCATCCACAATTCCGGTGAAGCCAGCAAAACTAATTTCGACATAGTGATCAATTTTTAGCTTTGTCATACCTTCGAGCGCTTGAATTAACAATGGTGCCCCACCGAATGCATAAGCTGCATTAATCTTTCCGGGAAGCGCAGGAATATCGCGGGTTCCATCTTGACTTCTGTGCGCAGGGATTGTTGCCAAAGTATCCCGAGGAATCGAGACGATATAGGCAGAATCACGAGACTTACTAATGTGAACCAATAGCATCGTGTCAGATCTGCCACCTGCTGCAACCTTGGTGCTACCCACACGAAGCTCTTTAATCTGCTCCTTCGTAAGACCTTCACGATTATCAGATCCAACGACGAGATAGTTGAGCGCTTGGGAGGTTTTTTCGGGACGGTCCTTCAGATTGGCAAAGACATCGATTCGAGAAATCTGTCCACTCACTTGGCCCAAACCAAGCCATGCGACCGAAGCAATAAAGACAACACCCACCGAGAGTGATGTAATAATCCGAATTGCACGAGAAGATTTCACATCCGTAGGGTACTTGCACGATAGCGTGGAGGGGTTATGGCGACACCAACCAATGAGTTACCTGGCTCACCGCTACCTGCGATTAGCGTAATTCTTCCAGTGCTGAACGAAGAGTCACATTTGGAGGGCGCTGTTCTCTCAGTACTCTCACAAGATTATCTTGGTCCCGTCGAAATTATCTTGGCGCTTGGTCCTTCTCGGGATCGTACAAATGAAATAGCAGCAAAATTATCGGCACAAGATGAGCGAGTAAAACTTATTGAAAGCCCAACCGGCAAGACGGCGGCGGGACTCAATTTGGCGCTTGCAGCTTCATCGAGTCCGGTCGTTGTTCGCGTTGATGGACATGCACAGATTCCAAGAAATTATCTCTCGCTGATTGTTGACATACTTAATAAAACAGGTGCGGTAAATGTGGGCGGAATAATGGCTGCTGTAGGCACCACTGCATTTGAGCGTGCCGTCGCAGGTGCGATGCGAAGTCCCTTCGGCGTAGGAGCTTCCCGCTTTCATACCGGTGGTGACGCAGGAGAAGTCGATACGGTCTATCTTGGAGCTTTTCGTCGTGAAGCGCTTGTTGCAATTGGCGGTTTTGATGAGCGCTTTACCCGAGCACAAGATTGGGAATTGAATTTTAGATTGCGTGAAAATGGTGGACTCATTTACTTCGATCCGCGATTGCATGTAACCTATCGACCTCGTTCCACAGTCCGAGCCCTTGCTAAACAATATTTCGAATATGGCCGCTGGCGTCGTGTAGTTTCTCGAAGACATTCAGGGACTATTAACTTTCGTTACCTTGCCCCACCTTTTGCACTTCTTGGATTTGCTACGTCATTAATTTTGGGTTTACTTATTGACCCATTTCTCTTTCTTCCGGCAGTTATTTACCTAGTCTTTGTGGTTGCAGCTTCACTAAAGATTGCTACCTCAATCCGAGAATATTTCCTGCTTTTGCTTGTCATACCAACGATGCATTTCGCGTGGGGAGCGGGCTTTATCTCATCACCAAAGACTCTCGTGCCTACATCTCATTAAGGTGAGATTCCCTGAGGTAACCTTTCACACGTGGATAAGCCAGTAGTCGTTTATGAGCCGTTTCGTGCGGGCTTACCACCCATGCGAGATTATCTCCGCACCTTGTGGGGGCGCCGGACCTTTATCGGCGAATTTTCGCGCTCTGAATTACGAGAGAAGAATTATGGGACTGTCTTTGGGCAGTTGTGGTTAGTTCTCAATCCCTTATTGCTTTCAGGGGTCTACTTTCTTCTCATTTATGTAATTGGGGGCAGTAGCGATGCAACTCGATTCGGCCATCTCACGGCAACACTTTTTCTCTTCTATCTGATTGCAAATAGCCTCACTGGTGGCGTCAAAGCAATTACCTCAGGACAACGACTAATCCTCAACACTTCTTTCCCACGGATCATGCTTCCAATTTCAGCGACTGTGATTGCGCTCTTTAAATTCGTTCCTACAATGATTGTTTTTGCAGCTATTCACCTTTTGATTGGTTTGCCAATTTCTTGGCACATGTTTTGGGCCGTTCCAATATTTCTAATTGCTGTAGTCATGGGACTTGGGATGTCAATCTTAATTTCATGCATCAACGTTTACTTTCGTGATGTCTCAAGCATGCTTCCCTATCTCACGCGCAGCCTTCTCTATCTTTCTCCAATACTTTACGAAGCCTCTAGTGTTTCTGATCAAATTAAAGCGGTGCAGATTGCAAATCCAATTTTCTATCTACTTGATTCATGGTCTCGCGTAGTTGTGCATGCGCAGGCTCCTTCCACATTTGGTGTAATTCATGCTTCAGTATGGGCGCTAGTAATTTTCTTTGTAGGTTCATACTTCTTCTTAACGAGGGAGCGTGATTTCGCTGTCCGCTTATAACCACCCACACGCAACTCATGGTTTAGCAGTTTCCGTCCGCAGCTTGGGTCTGACTTACACAACTTCAATCGACAAGAAGCCCACTCTCAAAGCTCGATTGAGAACTTTGGGGCGCGGTAACAAACATACTCGCGTAGTGAATGCACTTACTGACATCAATCTTGACGTTCAGTATGGCGCAGTCTTGGGAGTTATCGGTTCAAATGGTGCTGGCAAATCTTCACTAATGCGAGTTATCTCAGGGATTGTGCCGCCTTCTACTGGTCGCGTTGAGGTCTATGGCAGCGTCAGTACGTTGCTAGCGCTAGGAGTTGGCTTTAATCCTGCAATGACAGGGCGCGACAATGTGTACCTCGGTGGACTAGCAGCTGGCATGTCACGTGAAGAGATTGATCAGAATTTTGATGCAATCGCTGATTTCTCAGAACTCGGCGAAGCAATAGATGCGCCAATGCGCACATACTCATCAGGAATGTACGCCAGATTAGCCTTTTCTGTTGCTGCGGTTGTAGAGCCAGATATTTTGATTATCGATGAAGCCCTTAGCACCGGTGATGCCAAGTTTAAAGAGAAAAGCCTCAACCGAATTAAGGAACTGCGCTCCGCTGATCGGGCTCTGATATTAGTTAGTCATGCACTGGCAACAATTGAGGATATTTGTAATGAGGTCATTTGGCTCAATAAGGGCGTTTTAATGGCGCGCGGTAAGCCAAGTGAGGTAATTGCGGAGTACCGAACTTTTGTAAATGCCAGAAAGAGCGCATCCTCCGATGAGGACGTTTAAAACTTTTGCACTTGTTGCCATTTTAATCGCTTCTTCTTTTTCATCTGCGCGCGCCGAGGTGCCGACGTCATTTTCATTCACCGGATCTGGATATGGCCATGGAGTTGGCATGAGTCAGATCGGTGCAAAGGTAAGAGCCTTAGCCGGTGAGAGCGCTACGGCAATTCTTAATTACTATTACAAGGATGTAGTTATCGCTCCGATAATTGACACTCATACCGTGCGAGTAAATCTTGGACATGCGGTGCGTTCGGCATCATTTGTTACTACGACACCAAATGCAGTTATTGACATTTATGCCGGTGATATCGGAACTAGCCAAGATGTTCTACCAATCGCCACCTTAGCTTCTCGTCAGAAAGCGACATTTCGAGTCCAAGGAGGCCTTGCCACATTCGGTGCGATTTCCAATACCGCGTTGACGATTCGGTGGAAGGGCCCTGACGCAATAATCACCGTGGGTCATCCTGGTGAGACAGCCCGGTATAAGTACGGACAGATACAAATTAAAATGGTTAAAGGTGCGATGGAAGTTACCAATTCATTGAGTATGCATGATGAGTATTTGTTGGGAATTAGCGAAGTACCTTCTAGTTGGCCCGCAGCCGCACTTGAAGCTCAAGTAATCGCTTCTCGCTCTTATGCGCTCTCTAAATTAGGTCCGATCAGGGCTTCATGTGATTGCCACGTTTATGACCACATCGTGGATCAGAATTTCGTTGGTTACTCAAAAGAGATTGAACCACGATTTGGGAAAAACTGGCGTGCTGCCGTGATGAACACTCATATCGACTCGTCTACAAGTTTGGCCATCCTTTCTAATGGCAAACCAGTTCAGGCCTATTACTTTTCGTCATCAGGTGGCGCAACACAGACCACGCGAGACGCTTGGGGACAGGCCACCAGTTACACCCAGTCTGTTCCAGATCCAGGCAGCCTCGATGTGAAGCACAATCCACGTTTTGTGAGTTGGAGCGCAAGCGCTTCACAAATAACAGTAGCCAACGCATTTCTACTCCCGGATATCGCCACTTTAGAAATATTGACGCGGAATCCCGCGGGAGCTGTTACGAGTATCAAAGGAATAGCCCGCGATGGCTCTTATAAAATTTTACGTGGTGACACCTTTAGAAGTCGCGTCAAAATCCCATCGCCATATTTCTCACTTGCGTGAGGGGCCAATTCCCTTTTTTCTACGCAACCAATTAGATTAATTGGCGTGAAGAACTGAGTTCAATCCACCCCAAGTTCCTGTGCGCATGACAACTTCTAGACCACCAGATAGTGAATTTCGGCGGAAGAGTAGATTGCTTGCACCAGAGAGCGAACCTGCTTTGACAACTTCACCATCTGGCAGAGTGACCTTGGCAGCAGCGGTGATGTATGTCCCCGCTTCTACGACACAGTTATCACCGAGTGAAATTCCAAGCCCTGAGTTCGCACCCAATAAACACTTTTCACCGATAGAGATAACTTCTTTTCCGCCTCCACTGAGGGTGCCCATAATGGATGCACCTCCGCCAATGTCTGAGCCATCCCCAACCACAACGCCAGCAGAGATTCGACCTTCGACCATCGAGGTACCCAATGTGCCGGCATTGAAATTTACAAATCCTTCATGCATCACAGTTGTGCCTGAAGCTAGGTGAGCGCCTAGTCGAACGCGATCAGCATCAGCAATTCGCACACCTGATGGAACTACGTAATCAACCATACGTGGGAATTTATCTATCGCGAAGACAGTGAGATGGCCATCGCGCGCTCGCAAGGCAGCGCGCACTTTTTCAAAACCTTCTGCAGAGCAAGGACCTGATGATGTCCAGACAACATTCGCCAATAAACCAAAGACTCCATCTAGCGATAATCCATGTGGCTTTACCAAACGATGTGAGAGCAGATGTAACCTGAGATAGATATCTTTGGCATCTTGTGGAGCGCTTGTGAGATCAATCTCCAGCGAGACAACTTCTCGCTTCACTCCTCGAATTTCATCTTGGCCAATGAGCGCATTGAGTGCTTCATCAGCAGAATCTCGAAGAGGGCCTAGTGCAGGAGCGGGATACCAAACATCAAGAACGACATCTCCTGCAACAGTTGCAATTCCATGGCCATGAGCTAAAGACGACATGCGCTAAGCCTAACCCCTATCCTGTCTCTCATGCGTATTGCTGTCTTCTGCTCGTCATCACCCACCATTGATCAAAAATTTATCGACCTAGCTTTTGAACTTGGTGCTGCAATCGCCACTCATGGATCAGAACTTGTTTCTGGGGGAGGGCACATCTCTGCGATGGGTGCAATCTCCAGAGGAGCGCGCAGTAAAGGTGGCAGAACTATCGGCATCATTCCGCAGAAGTTGGTAGATATTGAATTTGCGGACCACGATAGCGATGAACTCATTGTCGTCGACTCAATGCGGACGCGTAAAGCCAAGATTGAAGATCTTGCTGATGCATTTATTACTCTACCTGGGGGGCTCGGTACTTTGGAAGAGCTCTTTGAAATCTGGGTGGGTCGCTATCTTGGTTTTCATAAAAAGCCAGTGATTATTCTTGATCCGTATGGAATTTATGAGCCTCTTCATTCTCTCGTTGAACACCTCGAAGATCATAATTTTGTGAAGCCTGGAATGCGCGATTTAATTTACTGGGCGACATCAACAGATGATGCTGTTGCAAAGGCGCTTGATCGATAAAACATGACAACTAATACTCTTCGAATTTCCTTTACGGTAAATGCTCCTTGCGAAAAAGTTTGGGCGAAAATTGCAGATTGGCCGTCGCAAGGTGAATGGATGCTTCAGACGAAGGTGTGGGTAACTAGCAACCAAAACGAGGGAGTGGGAACCACCATTGCAGCATTTACAGGTCCACTCTATTTTCTCTATCCACGATTTAAATTTCTTGGTTTATTGGATCTCATGACCGTCACGGATTGGCAACCGCCGCATCGATGTGATGTCGAGCATGTTGGAAAAGTTCTCAAGGGAAGTGGTAGCTTTCGCCTGACTCCACTTGAGGCTGATAGGACGCGCTTTGACTGGTCAGAGACAATCCTTGCGCCACGAGCGCTCTTTCTCGTAGTTGCGCCATTCTTTTACGCAGGCGTGCGGATTTCTCTTGCTCGATTTGCCCGGCTCTTTTAATTGGTGAACGAGTAACCTTGATTCTGTGAGCAACCAAGAGACAATCGCGCAGTTGCTTGCATCCATGCCTGAAGAAGAGCGAATCATCCTGACGTTGCACCTGCTACGCGGCAAATCAAGCGAAGATATTGCACTCTTGCTACAAGTCCCAGAACGCGCTGTTATCGCCGTCATATCCTCAGGGAAATCCCGCCTAAAAGGCCATCTCGGAATCTAGCGATTGAGCCCTATCGCCTCACTTGGCTCGATTTCACCCGCGCCCAATTCTGCGAGATACTTCTCCCTGCACCTCAAGGCCTCACGGTCCCCAGCAGTTTCGACAACAAGGAGTCCCCACCATGGCAGCAATGAAACCCCGTACTGGTGATGGACCCATGGAAGTAACCAAGGAAGCACGTTCACTCGTGATGCGCATCCCTCTCGAAGGTGGCGGCCGTCTTGTCGTTGAGCTAAACCCACAGGAAGCAAATAACCTCAGCGCAGCCCTAGAGGCCGCTGTAGCCCTCATTAAGAAGTAGAGTGGAATAAGAAGATTCTCGCAGCAATTTCGCCAGAGGTTGAAACACTTATTGGCGCTGATGCCATAGCAATTGGCTTTGTAAAAAGTGGAGATGGATCTTCCGAAAAATATGAAGTCACAGCAGATTCTCGCTTGGTTGCTCAACTAGAGAAATATTTTGAACTTAGTTTTATTGATGAGATAAATTTCTTTGAAGCCTCTGGAAAAGCAGGAGAACTCTATGAAATTCCAGTCGCTCATGGTGAAACTGAGGTGGATCGCATCTATCTCGTGGGATTGGGAGATAAATCTTTAAATTCATTGCGCTCCGCGGGTGCCGCCATTGGAAAAAAGGTTCGGGGCAAGGCTTTGGTTATCGCCTCTCTCTGTGCAGATAGCGCTCTAGAAGTAAAAGCTCATGGAGTCTCTCTGACGCTGGGTGCCTATCAGTGGAACTTGAAGACTGAAAAGACCGCTGAATTTCCACAATTTCTCATTGCAACAAAGGATGAAAAATCAGTTGCGATTGCACAGACAATTTCTCGCGCTTTGTATACAGCTCGCGATCTGATTCACACCCCTTCGAACATTAAGAATCCATTATGGATGGCCCAAGAGGCGAAGAAGATTGCTGATGAGCAAGGATTGGCAATTCAAATTCTTGCGGGCAAGGATTTGGCCCGGTTTGGTGGGCTCAAAGCTGTTGGAAATTCATCACCAAATCCTGGACCGAGGTTTATAGAAGTTACTTATATCCCGAGAGGAAAAGCTAAATCAGCAGCAGCGCTACCTCACATCGTAATTGTTGGAAAGGGAATCACTTTCGATACTGGTGGCGTCTCTCTCAAGCGGCCATACGAATTTATGACTGCTATGAAGAGTGATATGGCTGGAGCTGCAGCCGCACTTGCAACTCTCAGCGCGCTTCCTGATATACAGCCACAAGTAAAGGTCACTGCACTCTTGATGTGTGCTGAAAATGCGCTTTCGGGAACTGCGCAACGTCCATCTGATGTCATTACTCAATTTGATGGCACGACTGTTGAAATCATCAATACTGATGCGGAAGGTCGTTTAGTTTTAGCAGATGGTTTGGGATACGCAGTTGAAAAACTTGATCCTGACTACCTCATTGATATCGCAACGTTAACTGGTTCTGCAACTCTAGGGTTAGGGCGAGGATATGCAGCGATGTATACCCGCGATGAGAAATTAGCTTCTGAGCTTGTTTCGATTGGTGAGCAAAGTGGTGAACGAGTGTGGCATATGCCTCTTGTCAATGACTATCTAGATTCTCTCGATAGTGATGTTGCAGATCTCAATCATGCAGCTGATCGCGGTGACTACTCCGCAGGATCAGTCACCGCAGCTCTCTATCTTGAGCACTTTGTAGGGGATACACGATGGGTCCATCTTGACATCGCTGGTCCTGCCCGGAGTGAATCTGATGCTGGTGAAAATGTGAAAGGTGGCACAGGTTTCGGCGTGCGTTTTCTGCTCGATTGGATAGTGTCTCTCTCATGATTATCAACCCACATGAATATGCAGAGAGTTTTATCGCTGAAGACTCTGTCAAGATGGCAGCGAGGGCTCGTGGGATTGAAATCGGTACCCACGATGTTTCGCCGGGTACAGGTGCGTATTTACGCCACCTCGCTCAACTCTTAAGTGCGCAATCAGTTGTCGAAATCGGAACTGGATCGGGAGTTGGCTCACTCTGGCTCCTTGAGGGAATGATCAAGAGCGGCACACTTACCTCAATTGATGATGAGATGGAACATTCCAGTATTGCAAAACTAGCATTTGCCGAAGCAGAGATAGCAGCACCGCGTTTTCGCTTGATCACAAACTCAGTGATGGATGTGATGACTAAATTAGCTGATCGCGCTTATGACTTGGTGGTTTTTCGCCACAACCCCGAAGATCTAAATTTTGCGATCTCTGAAGCACATCGCATCTTACGTAGCGGCGGAGTTTTTGTTATTGACAATTTCTTCGGTGGCGCAAAGGTGCCTGATCCAGCTCAACGCGATCCTAAGACAATTGCACTTCGCGAAGCAGGAAAGGCAATCAAAGCAGATGCTGATTCATGGATGAGTGCGCTCATCACCACTGGCGATGGACTTTTGCTCGCCACAAAACTTTAGGGAAAGCTGGCTCCTAATAAATGGCAAATTGGAATGAGAGCGGTCATCGCAACGATGGACCTTGGTGGGTTGCGCCAAGTCAAAGTGGTTTAGGACGTTCAATCTCACTACGGACTGCAATTGTGATTTCTCTTGTCGTCGGCGTCGTCGGTGGTGCCTTTGGTGCATCGTCATCAGGTTCTCTCTTTGGTCGATCTGCTAACTTGGTAAAGACCACAGCAGCGGTTGAAAGACCAGCCGGATCAGTGGCTGAAATCGCTCAGAGAGTGCTTCCCTCTGTAGTTTCTATTGAGGCTGAATCTGGGCGAGGTGGTTCAACTGGTTCAGGATTTATCATCGATAGCGCCGGCTACATTTTGACCAATAACCATGTCATCGCCTCTTCTGTAATGAGTGGGGGAGATATCCGTGTTCGGCTTAACAATGGTTATTCATATGGAGCCAAAGTCATCGGTCGAGATAGTTCCTATGACTTAGCGGTTATTAAGATTGCTGCTCCAAATCTTAAAGCGCTGCAATTTGGTGATAGCGACAAGGTTGCAGTTGGAGATTCAGTTATAGCTATCGGATCACCTCTGGGACTTTCTGGCACGGTCACTTTAGGAATCATCAGCGCAAAGGATCGCGCCGTTACTGCGGGAGAAAATGATTCAGAGAATTCATTTATAAACGCACTACAGACAGATGCAGCAATCAATCCTGGAAACTCTGGTGGACCATTAGTGAATTCAACTGGAGCCGTCATTGGAGTTAACTCGGCTATCGCCACACTTGGTTCCAGTTTTGCAGGGCAGTCGGGATCAATTGGCCTTGGATTCGCTATTCCTATCAACCAGGCGCGCAAAACAGCAGATCAGTTGATTAAAAATGGAAGAGCCACCTATCCAGTCATGGGTATTTCAGTCGATATGAATTACGCCGGAGATGGTGCAATGATTGCAAAGACCAGTGGTGCAATTGTGCCTGGTGGCGCAGCGCAGAGAGCAGGTTTAAAGTCAGGCGATATCATCACCAAAATTGATGGTCGTGCCGTCTCATCACCAGAAGAACTTATTGTCGCAATTCGCTCCCATAGCGTTGGCGAAGAGATTGAAGTCACCTATAAGCGTGGTGGAGCAACCAAGACCGTATCTCTCACACTGACTGCTTCGAAATAGCAGAGTAAGGTTAAGTCACTATGTTCTTTGATTTCGGGGCTGGCGAATTAATCGGATTGGCAATTCTTGCCATCATCTTGGTTGGACCCGAGCGATTACCAAACCTCGCTGTCGACGCTGCCAAATTTGTAAAGAAAGCTCGTGCATTTGCATCGGCTGCGACACAAGAGATTAGAACTAATCTTGGGCCGGGGTTTGAGGATCTTTCACCCACAGATTTAAACCCAAAAACTTTTTTAAAGAAGCAATTAGGTAATGTTTTAGAAGATGACTACTCGTCTTCGGTGAAGAGCTCTTCACACATCACATACGCAATAGATCCAGATTTACTATGACAACACTTGATTTAGTGCATGCGGCACTTGCTACCGTGCAAGACCCCGAACTGCATCGAGCTCTACCTGAACTCGGCATGGTCAAATCAGCCCAGATTAATGATGGAGTCGCAGAGTTAGAGATATTGCTGACAATTTCTGGCTGCCCAATGAGAGATCGCTTATCTCGTGACATTGAAACAGCAGTCGGTGCGGTAGAAGGAATCACACGTGTCAATATAACTTTTGGCGTGATGGATGAAGAGCAACGGGCAAACATCAAAAAGTTGCTCCGCAATGGACGAGAAAGCTTTATCTCATTTGCCCAAAAAGATTCACTGACCCGAGTTATTGGTGTTGCATCTGGCAAAGGAGGGGTTGGGAAATCCTCACTTACCGTGAATCTGGCGGTTGCCTCAGCACAGCGCGGACTGCGTGTAGGAATTTTGGATGCTGATGTTTATGGACATTCCATACCTCGTTTGATGAATCTCATTGGGCAACGCCCGACTGCCATCGATCAAATGTTTATTCCGCTCGAATCATTTGGAGTCAAAGTTGTCTCCATGGAGATGTTTAAACCAGAACGTGCAGATGCGATTGCCTACCGTGGCCCCTTACTCCATCGAGTTCTAGAGCAGTTGCTATCTGATGCCTATTGGGGAGATTTAGATCTGCTATATATCGACCTACCACCCGGAACAGGTGATTTGGCAATCTCGCTCGGCCAATTAGTACCTTCATCGGAAATTGTTGTTGTCACAACCCCGCAAGTTGCAGCTGCAGAAGTCGCAGAGCGCGCCGGCAGAATTGCGCACCAGATTCACCAGAGAGTTATCGGCGTTATTGAAAATATGTCCGCCTACCCATGTCAAAAATGTGGCGAGCTCACCTCACTTTTTGGCGAAGGAGGCGGAGAAGAAACTGCGAAGCGCCTTTCACAACTGATTGGAGGCGATGTTCCGCTGCTTGGAAAAATTCCATTTAGCCCAGATTTAAGAGAAGGTGGAGATGCGGGAGCGCCAGTGGTTATGTCATCGCCAAACAGCGCCAGTGCAAAAGCTATCGAGGAGATAATTTCTAAATTAATTGTGCGTGAAAAATCGTTACTTGGCGTCCGTCTCGGGCTTGCGTAACTCTTCCACGATTTCTTTCGCGATATCGGAGAGTTCATTACGTAAATAATCTCGAGTTGTTACGTCACCTAATGCGATGCGCAGGCTCGCGAGTTCGCGAGTGAGATATTCAGTATCTGCAATACTCCGCGCATTTTGTGCGCGATCTTCGTTGAGGGCAATCCGGTCTCGGTCCGCTTGGCGATTTTGAGCAAGCAGAATGAGTGGAGCAGCATAAGAGGCCTGCAGCGAGAGAATGAGCGTCAAAAAGATGAATGGATACTCATCAAAACGTAACGAGGTTGGCGCCAAGGTATTCCAAGTAACCCAGCCAAGAACAAAGCAAGTCATGTAGACAAGAAAACGTGCAGTTCCTAAGAATCTAGCAAAGCGTTCGGAAAGTCGACCGAAGGTTTCTGGATCATAATTTCCGCGAAGAGAACGGCGAGTTTCACGTGGTGTGTCTAGTCGATAGTTGCGTGCCATCTTTAGACCTCCTTTGCAAAATCATTATCGATACTATTTAGCGCAGCAGACGTAGCTGCCGTATGAGAGGCAGAATCTCTGTGGTCATGGCGCCAGTTTTCAGGTAATAAGTGATCAAGCACGTCGTCGACAGTTACCGCACCAAGCAGACGGTCGTTAGCATCAATGACGGGCAACGAAAGCAAGTTATAACTGGCTAAGTATGACGAAACAACATGAAGAGATGCATCAGGATTAACTCCCTTTGTACTCGTATCTACTATGGAGCCCAGCAAAGTCGATGGTGGCTCGCGTAAAAGACGTTGGTAATGAACCATTCCAATAAATCGGCCAGTAGGGGTTTCAAGTGGTTGTCTTGTAATAAAGACTTGTGACGCAAGAGCCGGTGAAATTTCACTCTGTCTCACAGCTGCAAGGGCATCTGCCACTGTGTAATCAGCAGACATAACAATTGGCTCAGTGGTCATCATTCCGCCAGCTGAGTAGTCCTCATATGTCATCAATCGCAGGACATCTTCGGCATCTTCGGGATCCATCAAGTCAATGAGTTCTTGAGCGCGTTCTTCGCCGATTTCGCGCAGTAAGTCAGCGGCATCATCAGGGTCCATCTCTTCGAGAACATCAGCGGCGCGCTCACCTTCGAGTTCAGCAAGAAGTGCAACTCGCTCAGATTCCTCCATCTCTTCGAGAACGTCAGCAAGTCTTTCATCATCGAGCGCGCGTGCTACTTCTAGGCGACGCTTTGGAGCAAGGTCCTGAATTACCGCCGCTAAGTCGGCAGCTCGCAAATTTCCAATCGTGGAAAGCAAGTTTGAAACGCCTTGATTTGTCTCGTTTTGGGTGAAGCCACCGACTTCTTCCCATGCAACTGTAGAAGTTGCACCTTTGCGACGTAATCCACGCCCCTTGCGCATTATGTGAACGCGGGTAATTAACCAATCGCCGGTGCGATTCTGTTCCATGGCCATATCTTCAACAAGCACTTGCTGGCTATCTTCAATTAGAGTCACTGAACGATCAAGCAAATCGCCGAGCACAAGAGTCTCGCCAGTGCGAGTTTCGAATCGTCGCATATTGAGTAAACCTGTAATAACAACAGCGCCAGTTTCAATGGAAGTTACGCGAGTGATTGGGACAAATACGCGACGACGAAGTGGAACCTCCACGACGAGCCCCAAAATACGTGGTGGCTGATTGTTTGATCGCAGGGTCGCGACAGCATCGCGCACCTTGCCAACTGGATCGCCATTCGGGTCGAAAACTGCTGTACCTGCAAGACGGGCGAGAAATATGCGATTGATGTTATTTCCGCTCATGGGGTAAGAGTAACGCGTGCTCTATCGGCTAGGTTTGCCTTATGTCTGTAGAGCCGCGTAATGAGTCAGTGCACAATCACACGGCAATCCCAGCACGACCAGACTTAATCCGCCTCGTAATAGGAATTTTTGGAGTGGGGTCTTCTGGTCCACTCATTGCGCTGAGTGCAATGCCGGTCCCCACCCTCATCTTCTGGAGAAATCTTGGTGGTTCGCTCATTACATTGCCCTTCGCCCTTCGCCATAAAGTAGATCGCACAGGTGCGCAGTGGGCTGTGTTTGCAGGGTTTCTTCTCTCGCTTCACTTTATGGGCTTCTTTTTAGCGATGAGAATGACAAGTGTCGCTGCAGGCACTGCAATTGCAGCCCTGCAACCAATATTTGCAGCGCTCTTCTTGCGCTTCAGAGGAGGATTTATTCCACCTAATGCTTGGCTAGGAATGTTTGTGAGCTTCATCGGGGTTTTGGTTGTCACCGGTATTGATATACAACTAGATCGTAAATCTTTTCTGGGTGATATAGCAGCCCTTTTATCTGGTGCGCTTGCTGCTGGTTACATGTTGGTGGGTTCGCACGCACAAAAAACTCTACAGACCACCACCTACACCTCAATCTGTTATCTCACTTGTGCGATGACTGCATTGCCAGTGACGTTGATTGCAGGGTATGAACTCTTTTCATTTTCATCGAGAGAATGGTTCATTCTGCTCGGTCTCATCGTTGGCGCTCAACTACTTGGACACACGATGTTCAATCTAACTCTGAAAAGAGTTTCCCCTGCTGTAGTTTCACTAATTGTTTTCTTTGAAGTTCCTATTGCTGCTTTTTTGGCATCATTCTTTGGCGTTGGCAAACAGCCTCCGGTGAGTATCTATCTGGGTGTGCTTTTAATTCTTGCGGGTTGTATCTTGTTTGTTACTCGTACCAAGTCGGAGAATGTGATGACCGTAGAATGATTGATTTACATACGCACACCACAGCCAGTGATGGCACAGATTCACCTTTTGCACTGGTGAAAAAAGCCTTAGCCACCGGTGTCACTACGCTCGGCATCACAGATCATGACTCTACTGCAGGCTGGAGTGAAGCTGTGACAGCAATTCAACCGCAGATTCAACTTGTTCTTGGGGCCGAAATATCCTGCCTGACAACTGAAGGAATCAGCGTGCATATGTTGGGGCTTCTCTTTGATGGGGATGATGCAAAAATGCAGGAGATGCTCTCTGATTCACGCGATACTCGTTTGCCGCGAATGCGAAAAATGGTGGCGCTCTTGCAGGCAGATGGTTTCGATATAACTCTTGAGGATGTTTATCAAGCCGCTCCTGATCAAGCGACCATTGGTCGCCCTCACTTAGCAGATGCTTTAGTTGCGAAGAAAATTGTCGCTTCACGTGATGAAGCATTTACAGACCTTCTCCACAATGAATCAAAGTATTACGTGACTCACGCTGCACCAACACCTGCTGATGCAATTGCCATCATCAAGCAAGCGGGGGGAGTTGCGGTGATTGCCCACCCTTTTGCATCTAGGCGCGGCCACGTTTTAACTGCAGATTCCTTTCGAGATTTGGTAGCAGCTGGGCTAGATGGAATTGAAGTGCATCATCGTGATCAAAATGAATCAGAGCAGCAGGTTCTTATCTCAATTGCGCGTGACTTACATCTCGTAATCACAGGCGCAAGCGATTATCACGGCACTGGAAAACTTAATTCCATGGCAGAAAACACGACTCATCCTGCAGAATGGGAAGCCTTAGAAGCGCGCGCAAATGCACGAAGGGTGGTCAAACTATGAACTCAACTGGAGCGCTCACCTTTGCTGCTCAAGCATTTGTCACTCTTTTTGTCATTATGGACCCACCAGGTGCGACCCCAATCTTTCTTGGGTTGGTAAAAGATAAAACGCCTCGTGAACGTATTCGTCTAGCTTGGCAAGCCGCTGGCGTATCTCTCTTTGTGATTGCCACATTTGCAATTTTTGGGCAGCTCATCCTTGATTACATGCATGTTTCTATTGAGGCGCTACAAGCCGCAGGTGGTCTCTTACTCCTCTATGTTGCTCTTCAACTCTTAACGGGTACGACGAAAAGTGGAACCGAGAAGCAGAGCGACAACATTGGCATGGTTCCGCTTGGTACACCGTTACTAGCTGGCCCTGGCGCAATAGTTGCCACAATGATCTATGTCCAGCAGGCAGATACCAATACTCAAATTCTTGGGCTGGCGCTAGCGATTATCGCTGTTCATCTGATTATAGGAACCGTACTCATGGCCTCTACAAAGATTGTTAGCGTGATAAAGGAATCCGGTGTCACGCTCCTTGCAAGCATCGCGGGTCTGCTCTTGGCAGCGATCGCGGTGCAGATGTTGGCTAACGCAATTAAGGCCTTTGCTGCTAACTAGAGATACGTTTTGTGCGAGTTCGTTCGCGCTTAATTCGCGGTGCGCTCTCAACTTTTGCAGTAGCTGGTTTTGCTACTTTGTCGGATGTTGCTCTAACTTTTACAACTCGACCGGTTGAGCCGGCAGGAATGTTGAGCATTTCGTAGAGATGCTCTGATGATGAATAGGTCTCCAAGGGCTCTGGCAGCCCCAAAACGAGCGCAGTATCGATCATCTTCCAACGAGCAAGTTCATCCCAGTCAACAAAAGTAACTGCAATTCCATGAGCGCCTGCACGAGCGGTACGACCGATGCGGTGGACATAGGTCTTCTCATCTTCTGGACATTGATAGTTAATAACATGGGTGATTCCATCGATATCAATTCCGCGAGCTGCTACATCAGTTGCAATTAACACATCTGACTTGCCGGCTTTAAAGTCATTAAGTGCTTTCTCGCGTGCTGATTGCCCGAGATCTCCGTGGATTGTTGCAGCGCGAAATCCTCTTTCAACTAATTCATCAGAGGTTTTTTGAGCTGTGCGCTTAGTGCGGCAGAAGACGATAGTTGGACCACGCCCTTCTGCTTGCAAAATTCTCGCCAGCATCTCGATTTTATCCATGGCATGTGCACGCACAACGTGTTGTTCGATACGTGAAACTACAGCACCTTCGTCTTCATTATCTTGGGTTCGAATATGTACTGGCTGGTTCATGAAGCGACGAGCAAGAGCAATGATGTCGCCTGGCATTGTGGCCGAAAAGAGCATAGTTTGTTGGCGAGCCGGAGTACTAGTAAATATCTTTTCGACATCGGGCAAGAAACCTAAATCAAGCATCTCATCCGCTTCATCAAGTACAACGCGGGAAACGTGCTTGAGGCGAAGTTGTCCTTGGCGATATAGGTCTAAGAGTCGGCCTGGAGTTCCAACCACAATTTCGACTCCAGCTTGGAGCGATTCAATCTGCGGCTCGAAGGCGCGTCCGCCATAAACAGCGAGAGTTCGAATGCCTCGGTTAAAGGAAAGTTCTTCAATATCTTTAGTCACTTGCACGCAGAGCTCGCGAGTCGGAACGACGATTAAAACTTGAGGATCACCTTGGTGAGCCAATTCATTCCAATCGGCATCATTGGGTGCAATGACTCGTTCGATGACCGGGATACCAAAGGCCAGTGTTTTTCCTGTGCCGGTTTTGGCTTGGCCAATGACATCGCCATCTGCAAGGGCGATTGGCATGACCTGTTCTTGAATGGGAAAAGGTGAGGTAAAGCCGTGCTCATTGAGAGCTGAGATTGTTTCCTTACGAAGAGGAAGATCTGCGAAAGTCAGACTCACTTACACAACGCCGAAACCGACGCGACGTTCAGTTGGTTCGCCAATTTCAACATAACCAATCTTGTCCGCAGGCACGATGATTTCGTGGCCTTGTACATCTTGAAGTATGAGGGGAGTCTGTGCCGAAAGAGCAGCAGCAACGGCCGCCTTGATTTCAGCCGGGGTTGAAGGGCAATCAAAATTAAGTTCACTTCCCACATGTGTAATTGAGATGCGAACCTTTGATGCCTTTTCACTTTTCTTTGAACTCATATCTCTATCTTATTCGCTAGGAGTCGGTGCGGGGAAATCCAGAGATACCTCGCCACATGAGGTTTTCGACAAGTTCCATTGCTTGCTGTCGAGATAGCTTGCTATCACGCTCAAGCCAGTGACGCGCGGTGACTTGGACATACCCAATAAGTCCAACGCCTAACATCATCGCTGCTTCTTTTGGAAGTCCGGTGTCATTCGAAATCACTCCACTAACAGCTGCGGCGCAGTCGTAGGTCATACGATTGAGGCGTTCTCGAACTTGCGGTTCGACATTCATATCGCTTTCAAAGAGTAAGCGAAATGCTTCTCCTTCATTTTCAATGAAATTGAAGTAGGCCTCAATTGTGACGTGAACTCGCTTTTCATTATCTGGAGTCGATGAAATCGCCTTTTGAATTTCATAAACCAAAGAATCAATATGCAAATCTAGGACAGCAAGGTATAGATCTAATTTGGAAGGGAAGTGCTGATAAAGAACTGGTTTGCTGACATTTGCACGGTCTGCAATTTCATCCATCGCGGCAGAGTGGTAGCCAGCAGCTGTGAAGACTTCAAGTGCAGCAGAAAGTAGAATCGCACGACGCTCATCTCTAGGTAGTCGTGACTTATCTGAACGCGAATTACTTGCAGAAACTGGATCTGTACTCATTATGCGCATCGTATAAGAATTCGCATCGAATGGCACAGTACGGCAGAATTATCGGTATGAAGACCCCTCCGCTTGTGACTCCTGGCCCCACACTCACCGTTGATGAGGTGCGCCGATATAGCCGCCACTTGATCATTCCGGATGTTGCTATGGCTGGGCAGCAGCGGATGATGAACGCCAAAGTTCTCTGTGTTGGCGCTGGGGGATTGGGTTCGCCAGCTCTGATGTATTTGGCAGCAGCTGGAATTGGCACACTTGGAATCGTTGAATTCGATACTGTCGATGAGTCAAATTTGCAGCGCCAAATTATTCATGGGCAATCAGATATTGGTAAGAGTAAAGCAAAGAGTGCGCAAGAGAAAATCTCAGAGATAAATCCTTTTGTTAAGGTCGTTTTACATGAGACGCGTCTTGATAATTCAAATGTAATGGAGATTTTTTCTCAGTACGACATCATTGTTGACGGTACAGATAATTTTGCAACGCGATATCTTGTCAATGACGCCTGCGTGCTGTTGAAGAAGCCATATGTATGGGGATCTATCTATCGATTCGATGGACAGGCCAGCGTCTTCTGGGCCGAATACGGACCTTGCTACCGTTGTTTGTATCCAGAGCCACCTCCTCCAGGAATGGTGCCAAGTTGCGCCGAAGGTGGAGTTCTGGGCGTTCTCTGCGCCACGATTGGTTCTATACAGACTACTGAAGCAATCAAAGTTTTGACCGGAGTTGGCGAGCCACTGGTCGGCTCCTTGATGGTCTATGACGCGCTTGAGATGACCTTCCGCAAGATCAAAGTTCGCAAAGATCCAAACTGTCCACTTTGCAGCGAAAATCCGCGTCAAACTGCTCTTCTTCCCGATTATGAAGCTTTCTGTGGAGTTCTCTCCGATGCTGCTGCAGAGGCAAGCACGGGTTCAACAATTACCGTTCAAGAGTTAAAGTCAAAGATTGATGCGAAAGAAGACTATTACCTTATTGATGTTCGCGAACCAAGTGAATTCGACATCGTCAGAATTCCAACATCCCATCTGATCCCAAAGCAAGGTTTCATTGATGGCTCTGTATTAGCTAGCTTGCCGCAAGATAAGCCAATAATCCTGCATTGCAAGAGTGGGGTGCGATCAGCTGAGTGCTTAGCGATCCTGAAGAACGCTGGCTTTGCCGATGCCACGCATGTCTCTGGAGGAGTTGTAGCGTGGGCTAAGCAGATTGATACATCACTGCCGGTGTATTAATGCGCGATAGTTATCAAGGCTTTCGCGCGCTTTTGGTTCATGCTCATCCCGATGATGAGACCATCAACAATGGTGCAACCATGGCTATGTATGCCGCTCTCGGAGCAAAAATCACTCTTGTTACGTGCACACGTGGAGAAGAAGGCGAAGTACTGGTTCCTGATTTGAGCTACTTAGCTGCTAGCGCAACTGATACTTTGGGCGAACATCGCGTTAAGGAATTAGCTGATGCTATGCAGGCGCTTGGAATCAGCGATCATCGATTCTTGGGCGAAGGTGTTCGTAAATATCGTGACAGCGGCATGATGGGAACAGAGCCGAACAATCGTTCCGATGTTTTTTGGCAAGCTGATTTGGAAGAAGCCGCAGATTTTCTAGTGCACATTATTGATGAAGTGAAGCCACATATCCTGATCACCTACGATGAATTTGGCGGCTATGGACACCCGGACCATATTCAGGCTCATCGAGTTGCAATGCGCGCAGCTGAAAAGTCGGATTGGGATATTCCGAAAATTTACTGGAATGTCATGCCCATCTCCGTAATTCAACAGGGGATTGATGCCATGAAGGGAGTCGATTCTGATTTTTGGGGAGCCGAGAAAGCTGAAGATCTTCCTTTCGCTAAAGATGATTCATTTGTGCACGCTCTTATTGATGGCAACGCATACGTGGATTGCAAGATGAATGCCATGAAAGCCCACAGCACTCAAATTGCACTCGATGGCCCGTTCTTTGCGCTTTCAAATAATGTGGGACTTCAGGTATGGGGAAATGAGTATTACACGCTTGTAAAGGGCGAAAAACATCCGCCATTTGATAAAAATGGCTACGAGACTGACCTCTTTGCTGGAATTACTGAAGCTATTGGAAAAAGCTGAGTGAAGTTGCTTTATGCAATTGCACTTGGGGCAGCAACCGCCTTAGGTGCCACGCTCATTCATCAAACACTTCCACCATTTGGAGTGGCGCTAGGAATTTTCGCAACCTATGTCATGGTCTGGTGGGTTGGTCGTTACACAGGAAGGCGGCGCTATCGAATTTATGCGCTCACTGCGTGGTTTGCAGTCATCCTTCGTGCAGGTTCTTTTGGGACGGGACAAGAGCTACTGATTCAAGGAGATAACGCTGGTAGCGCGCTACTGACACTCGGATTTCTAGCAGGAATCGCCGCTCTCTTTCGAAAGATTTAAAGTTATTTCCAACTCCAGGATTGTCCGGTTGGGCCATCATTAATCTCTAAACCGGCTTCTTCCAACTTTTCGCGAAGGGCATCGCTCTGCGACCAATTTTTATCAGCTCGCGCTTGTGCGCGGGTTTCAAGAAGGGCTGCAAGTTCAGGGGAGAGCTCTTTGCGTTGAATTGGTCGGGCCAGGTCGAGCCCTAGGACTTGATCAGCGAAGAGAAAGAGTGCGCGCTTATCTAGTACACCGATACTGGAATCTTTTTCAATGGCACGTAAGCGCTGCATCGCACGTGGGGTATCTAGATCAGTTGTAAGAGCATCCACAATTTCTTGATCAAATTTAAGTTCTGAAGAATCTCCCCACTCTGCCATTGCGTTTCGCCAGCGCCGCAAAGTTGCATGAGCTGCTTCAAGGGATGCCCAACTCAAATCCATTTGAGACCGATAACGGTTTTCAAGTAATGAGAAACGAAGTGCAAGAGGGTCAAGTCCACGATCAATCACATCTTGTAACAAGACGACATTGCCAGCGCTCTTAGACATCTTGCGCCCTTCAAAGAGCAAATGTTCGCCATGTACCCAGGTATCAACAGTTTCTGTGGCCGTTAGGGCATTTGATTGGGCACGTTCATTTTCGTGATGCGGAAAGCGGAGGTCGATTCCACCGACATGAATATTCACGTGGGCGTTGAGAAGGTTAATTGACATAACACTGCACTCGATATGCCACCCTGGAAATCCGCGCCCCCACGGAGAATCCCACACCATCTGCTTTCGTGCTCCTGCCACTTTCCAGAGCGCCCAGTCGGCGTGAAACTTCTTGCCGCCTTCATCGGTGTATTCATAGCGGTGGCCAGGTTTAAGGGAGTCCAATCTATTGCCGCTGATTGCTCCGTAATCAGGGCACGATGCCGCATCAAAATAGACCGAACCGTCACTTCCGACGTAGGCGCTATTTTTTGCAATGAGTTCTTCTATAGCCGAAATCATCTCTTGCAAGTTCTCGGAAGCCTTGGGGTAGAGATCTGCAGGTATCACATTGAGTCGGGCTAAATCCTCATGAAATTTTGCTTCGTACTTTCTTGCGATTTCAAAAGGATCTAAATTTGTGCGCTTAGCTTCAGCTAACATCTTGTCGCCTTCAGCGCCCGGCTCTTGGAAATCATCTGCCATATGTCCAACATCAGTGATGTTCTGAATAAAACGAACCTCGAGACCTGTCATTGTGATGGTGCGAGCAATGAGATCGGCTAGAAGAAAAGTACGGAGATTGCCAACGTGTGCATCTCGGTAGACAGTGGGGCCACAGCAATACATGGTCACGACGCCATCGCGATGGGTTATCTCTCGAGTGCGTCGACTCATGGTGTCGTAGATAGATAGGTGGCCGACGTTATTGTCGCGGCGATTAAAGACAGGAATAACTCTCATGAGCGCGATATCTTCTGGATTGAAGGTAATGATTTCCCCTCGGCGATTAATTAACTCAGTCTCACTCTGTAAAACGCCAACGATATCTCGAAAGCCTCCATCGCTTTCACGCAGGCGCAAAGTGGCGCGTTTACCAAGGGCCCTTCCAACCTCGTCACGAAACTGGCTCACATGCGAACACTAATCGTGCAATGCCCGCCTCGCAGGGTTAGAATTACCGCCATCTGAAGACAAGCTGCAAACTGGAGGATTTTTCGTGACTTATGTGATTGCCGAACCATGCGTTGATGTAAAAGACAAGTCCTGCCGTGAAGAATGTCCGGTTGATTGCATCTATGACGGTACTCGCATGCTCTATATCCAGCCTGACGAGTGCGTTGATTGCGGAGCCTGTGAACCAGTCTGTCCAGTAGAGGCAATCTATTATGAAGATGATGTGCCTGGGCAATGGCAGCACTACAAGAAAATCAATACAGAATTTTTCATTGAACTCGGTTCGCCTGGGGGAGCATCAAAGGTTGGTGAAACCAATACCGACCATGCAGATGTAACTGCTCTTGCGCCAAAAACTTCCTGATTTTCCTTGGGATGCCCTCGCGCCGTATGGTGCGATTGCACGCTCGCATCCGGAAGGTGCAATTGATTTATCGGTTGGCACTCCGGTAGATCCAACCCCTGAATTTATTCAACAGGAGTTACAAGAAGCATCTAATGCACCTGGTTATCCACTCACGGCTGGGACACCAGAGCTACGTGAAGCAATTGAGAAATGGGCGCGTCAACAACTTGGCGCTACCGGTGACCTTGGAGTTCTGCCACTGATTGGCTCGAAGGAATTTGTTGCTTGGCTGCCAACTCTGGTTGAAGCAAAGAGTGTTCTCTATCCGAAAGTTGCTTATCCAACTTATTTAGTTGGCGCGCTGCTTGCACAAGCTCAAGCATTTTCAGTTGAACTAGATCCAACAACGTGGAAGCAGGCTGATTTAGCGTGGGTTAATTCACCTTCCAATCCAACTGGTCGAGTCCATACAGAGAGCGAGTTGCGCGCTGCCATTAATTGGGCGCGCGCCCATGGCTCTGTTGTTGTCTCTGATGAGTGTTACTTCGAATTTGGCGATAGCGCACAGCCAACTTCTATCTTGAAATTTACAGATGGAGATAATCGCAAAATCTTGGCAGTGCACTCACTTTCCAAGCGCTCCTCCATGGCAGGCTACCGTGCCGCATTTGTCATCGGCGATCCAGAACTTATCTCCAAGATTCTGGAAGTTCGAAAGCATGCTGGAATGATTGTGCCGCTTCCAGTACAGCGAGCAATGGTTACAGCGCTTTCAGATAGCGACCATGTTGTACAACAGCGGGACAGATATAACGCTCGTCGCGCAATCCTGCGACCTGCGTTAGAAGCGGCTGGATTCATCATTGAAGATTCGGTTGCTGGCCTTTACATCTGGGCTACCCGCAAAGAAAGTTCATGGGATTCAGTTGCCTGGCTTGCCGATTTAGGAATCTTGGTAACTCCTGGTGTGTTCTATGGTGAAGCCGGCGCCCAACATATTCGCGTTGCCATGACCGCTACTGATAGCCAGATTAAGAGCGCGGCAGATCGTTTACAAGCAAAGGTGCGTGGTTAAGTGGCAGTGGGAATCTTGCTGGTAGGTGGATTTGGCACTCGCTTGAAGCCACTCACCAATGAGTCTCCTAAGCCGATGCTTCCAGTAGCCGGAATTCCTGTCACTGAACATCAAATACTCGCTGCTAAGAAGGCAGGTATCCATACTTTGGTACTCGCCACCTCTTATCTTGCAGAGGTCTTTACTCCTTACTTCGGTGACGGTTCACGATGGGATATGAAAATCCTCTACGCGGTAGAGAAAGAACCTCTCGGCACTGGTGGGGCTATTCGTAATGCAGCACAGTTACTTGGGCGCGATGAAGAGATTGTGATTTTTAATGGGGATGTGTTGAGTCGCCACTCGATTGCAGACCAGATTGCTTTTCACAAGTCACATCAAGCCGATGTCACACTGCACCTCATCCAAGTCGAAGATGCACGCGCCTTTGGTTGTGTTCCTATTGATGGCGAAGGCCGAGTTACTGCTTTTCTTGAGAAGATGGAGAACCCAGTAACGAATCTGATCAACGCTGGCTGTTATGTTTTTTCACCTCACGTGATAGATCGAATTCCACTCGATACCGTGGTGAGCGTTGAACGAGAAACCTTTCCGCAATTGGTTGCCGAGAAACGCCCGATCTTTGGTTATCACGAACAGGCTTACTGGCTCGATGTAGGAACACCAGCTGCACTCTTTAAAGGCTCACGTGATTTAGTGGTAGGCGATTTTCATGCCATGCCAGGTTGCCAGATTTCACCCGATGCCAAGATCACTGGTGGAACATCGATTGGCGCACGTTGCCAGATTGGCTCAGGAGCCACTATCGATGACTGCATTATTGGCGATGATGTTCAGATCGGAGCGGGCGTATCGCTGGTGCGCTCCTTTGTTGCACATGGCGTAAGAGTTGATTCAGGAAGTAATTTCACTGAGAGATATCTATCAAAGAGCGCTGATTTACCTATTTCACTCTAAATTTCTCTCATTTTTTAAAATTTTCGGTCATTTCAGCCTAAAAATTGCCCCCTCGGGGTTGACTCCAAGGGATTACACGGGTGTAATTCTCTTCTAGAGCCCGCGGTTACCAAGAAATCGCAGCCTATGACTTGAGGAGATTTGCGAATGCCAATCCGTCCAGAAGGAACATCTACTGGCAAGCCATCAGCCCCCACTGCTGGACCAACTATTCAACTCGCCAGCGGAGAGAATTTAGAACTCTCCTGGCAGGAGCGCTCACTCTGCGCTCAGACCGACCCTGAAGCATTCTTCCCAGAAAAGGGTGGCTCCACGCGTGAAGCCAAGCGCGTCTGCCTCTCATGTGAAGTTCGCCAAGAATGCCTCGAATATGCGCTCGCACACGATGAGCGTTTCGGCATCTGGGGTGGACTCTCTGAGCGTGAGCGCCGTCGTCTCAAGCGACGCCCCGCATAACTCACGATTTACAGCCGCGCACCACGCGATAAGTTTCCTTTATGAGTACGCAACGCGTCACGGCAATTCTTGTTGTCCATGATGGCGCGACATGGCTTCCCGAAGTTGTTACTTCTCTTGCGACTCAGACTCGTAGCCCCGATCGCATCATCGCTGTTGATACAGGCTCCACAGATTCTTCTACCAAATTACTTAAAGGCGCTCGCATACCAACAATCTCACTGGAACGTGATGCAGGCTTTGGCGAAGCAATTTCATATGCAGTTGGGCAACTTCCTCCAACCTCAGATCCCTTGAATGAATGGATTTGGGTGCTGCATGATGATTGCGCATTTGCCAAAGATGCTTTAGAAAAGCTGCTAGAGGCGCTTGTAGAGCGACCTAACGTTGCGATGGCTGGCCCAAAAATTCTTGGTTGGCACGACAGATCTCACTTGTTGGAAGTTGGCATCAGTCTTGCCACAAATGGTGCTCGGTGGACTGGGCTAGAACCCGCTGAGTATGACCAAGGGCAACGCGATGGGATTCATGAAGTACTTGCAGTCAGCACTGCCGGTGCGCTTATTCGACGAGATGTGTATGAAGAACTCGGTGGCTTTGATAAGAATCTAGAACTCTTCCGCGATGATGTTGATTTTGGTTGGCGGGCGCGGGTAGCTGGCCATTCCACAATTGTGGTGACAAATGCGCTTGCTTATCATGCGCAAGCTGCGGCATCAGAACGCCGAACGGTCGATGTCAAGGGCGCACTACTCCACCGACCACTATTACTCGATCGCCGCAATGCTGCTTATGTACTTTTGGCTAACGCCAGCATGTGGGCGCTCCCAATCTTGTCGTTACAACTTTTGGCTGGAGCCATTGTGCGATCGATTGGTTACCTTTTTGCGAAACTTCCGGGTTATGCCAGTGATGAAATCTTGGCGATTGCTTCGCTGATTGTTCGCCCAGCAGAACTCATTGCGGCACGAAAATCGAGGAAAAAGAGCAGATTGATTTCTAGTGCGGCGGTAAAGCCATTTATCCCTTCTCGTTTTCAACAGATCCGCAGCTCCCTTGCTCGCACAATAGATGCTCTGCGCGAGCGGATAATTCCCGATCGGGAAGAGACGGTTACGAGTAGCGCACTTGAAATAAATGAAGATGAAGATTTATTGACGCCAGCTAACCAACGTTCTTGGTTACTGCTATTTACCCGTCCCATCATCGCCATGGCTACCGCACTCTTTGTAGTTAGTCTTTTCTGGAGCAGAAATCGCTGGGGAGCCATTTCAGGTGGCGCACTCGCGATGGCGCCAGAAAGTGCGCGCGAGCTTTTTAAGCTCTACATCGCCAGCTGGCATGACATCGGAATGGGCAGTGGACTCTCAACTCCAATTTGGGTGCCCATTATCGCTCTGGCATCTCTGATCACCTTTGGAAATGTTGCAGTTTTCATAACTCTCTTCTTTCTGCTAGCCCCGTTCGCTTTTCTCTTTTCATCACATCGCTATTTGAAAACATTCACAACTAATGGTTGGTTGGCCGCTGGTGGCGCATTGCTTTATGCGCTCTCACCAGTAGCGATATCTGCAGTTAATGCTGGGCGATTGGGCTTAATTCTCTTTTTGATTCTCTTGCCTTTTACGCTGCCGCTTTTCAAGAAGTGGAATGAGATTCAGCTCTGGTCTGTGCGGCAAACTAGCGCTACCGCTCTGTTGGGCTGGTTGCTCTTTGCCTTCAACCCAACAGTTGGATTAATACTCATCGGATTGATTGGATATTCCGTAACCCGAGATTTCATAGCAGCGAACAAGAACATTAAAGAGCCGCTCTTTATTCAAAAGCTTTTCCGTTATGCCACGCTACTAGCGGCTCCATTACTTCTCTCTGCCCCAAGTTCATTCTCTTATTTCGCGCGACCACAGCAATTTTTAAATGAAATTGGTTTTACTGTCGCAGGCGGTGGCCCAAATATCGCCTTACTGGCAAATCCAGGTGGACCCGGATCTATACCTTGGTGGTGTATTAGTCCTATTGCCGTGATCTTGTTCATCACCTATTTCTCGTCGACTGCGGCTCGTAAATTTGCAGTGCCAGGTGTTGTTTTTCTCTTAATCGGCTCACTCTTCTCTGCTCTCGTCGTAACTGGAAATGGAACCTCTTCGACCACACGCACAAGTGGTGGTGTATTCATTGCTACTGCGACTCTCTTTTCTATTGCAGCAGCGGCAATAATGTTCGACAAGATTCGAACCCGCTTGGAACAATCACACCTTAACTATCGCCATTTCTCGATTGCGATTGTTCTTCTTGTGACGACTGGTTACACCGTAACTTCTACATTTTGGTTGGCAACTGCCGGAGCAGATTCACCCGTGAGAACAACCCAAAACAAGATTCTTCCTGCCTTTCTCGCTGTGGAAAAGGGTGCTAAGACAGTTGTTATTCGCCCCTATCGCCAGAAAGGCGAACAAACACTGTCCTATTTCATTTCGCGTGGACGTGAGGCGACATTAGGCGAACCAGATATTGCACCTCGTGATACTCCAATTATTTCGCGAGCAATTGAGGGCCTTGTAGACAACACTGGGGTGACTTCTAGCAACATCCTCTCCACATATGGCATCAAGTATGTTTTCCTCAAAAGCCCAGTAGATCAGGAAGTTGTGCAAACAATCGATGGTTTAGGCGGCTTTAGCAGAACATCTGCAACCGATGCTGGGATTGTCTGGAAAGTTTTGAAGGATACGGGGCGAATCAAATTCACAAATTACGCTGGCCGGGAATATGTTCTGGAATCTCGTGGCGTTCGAGCTTTTGCTCCAGCTCCTGGAACTATCACCCTCACTGAAACCTACAGTGATGCGTGGCAGATTTTTCAAAATGGATATCGCTTGGCAAAAGTAAAAGATGCAAATGGTCTGCCAACCTTTGAGGTCACAGCAGCAGGAGAAATTTCTATAATTCATGATGGACGCGCCCGTCGTGCGTGGATCTCTTTCTTCATAATCACCTTCATCGCCTTTAGCGTTTTAGCGCTACCGGGGGGTCGCCGCAGGGCTGAGATTTCCGATAAGGAGATCGCGTGAAAAATCAACGCATTCTGGTGTTAGCAATCGCAGTTACCGCTGTGCTGTTTGTGAGTAATATTTTAAATTTCACGGTTAGCACAAGCAGATTTAATGAGTCATATCCTGCAGTGGTCTGTCCTCCTAACACCACCGGATTAAGTACTGCAATCTCGTTGAGTTCGCCTAAAACTTTGGCCCGCAAGACCGGAACCACGTCAATGAAATTCGGTGAAGTTGGCCTAAGACGTTACGCAGTAGCAGCGCAGTCAGCCGTGATTGAATCTGGAAAAGTTACGCCAGTTGTCTGGCAAGTTCGCAAGGGGGTTTGGGCAGGTGCGGCACCTTGTAGCGCTCCAGCTTCGTCGCAGTGGTTTGTCGGAGCTACAGCAGACATCACCTCAAAGAGCGCTCTACACGTAGTTAACAGTGGGCTTGGCAGGGCATTGGTAGAGGTAACTGTCTTTAATGAAAACGGGCAGGTTGCACCACGGACAGTTTCAATTCGTGCCAACAGTTATGTGTCTCTCTCACTCGCATCATTGGCCCCGGGCTCAAAAAGAATCGCCATCCATCTTCTTCCGCAAGCAGGACGCATCAACGGTTTCCTTGTCGATGAACGTGGCAGAGGTTTGACTTCATTGGGTGGAGATTTAATTAACTCCACGCAAGCCCCAACCACGCGATTGCAGATTCCAGCTATTCCGCAGCAAGTTGGACGTGGGGGAGCCACTCCGCACACCTTGCGACTATTGGTTCCGGGGGAGGTCGATGCACGGATCACCGCAGAAATACGTTCAACGGATGGAACTTTTGCGCCAGTAGGAATTTCAGATCGAGTTATTCCGCAAGGCCAAGTCATAGAGCTACCCATGGATATCACTATGGCTGCTGGAAAATTTGCCCTTCACATCAACTCTGATCAGCCTATTTTGGGATCAGTTTTTTCACCAACCATCGCACAGGGCAAGCGAGATTTTGTCTGGAGCACGGCTGCTGAAGATCTCACTGAGTACACCATGGCAACCACCGGTTTGGCCCCAACGCTTGTGTTTACAGGCAGAGATGTGCGCGTGACACTCGAGCTCACTTACACAAATGGAAAGACCAAGAAGTTTGATATCCGAAAAGAAGATATCGCAACCTTTAAAGTGCCAGACTCAGTGCGTTCTGTCTCCTTCTCGAAAATCTCACAGGGCACCTCAGGGGCTGCGCTCATTGCATCGAGAAGTGGTTATGGCTACCTCCCGCTGACTCCGGGCAGCACTTTGACTAAATCATCGGTACCCGCTTCAAATATTCGCGTGCTCAATCCATAACATTCGCAACTTAAACCACTAATCTATTTCACATGGTCCCGCAGTCACGAACCGGTCGCGTATGTTCACGCGTCTCTTGTCGAGCAATTGCGACGATGACCCTTACCTACATTTACTCCGATTCAACCGCCGTGCTTGGACCGCTTGCTACTTTTGCAGAGCCTCATTCATACGATCTCTGCGATAAGCACTCCGCAAGGTTGACAGTTCCAAACGGCTGGAGTGTCATTCGCCATGTTGCAGATAACGATGCAATGGGGCCAAGTGAGGATGACTTGATGGCCATTGCTGATGCTGTACGTGAAGCAGCTAGCGCAAATCTCGAACCTGCCGCTAAGCAAACTCCTCAGGTTGCTCAAACGAACGTCGGACGACGCGGGCATTTGCGCGCGGTTCCATCGTAATTTCGCATTTTCTTATCAATCTCTTTACGATACTTGTATGAGCGCATCGATTTTTAAGGCTTACGATATCCGCGGTCTTGTCGATAAAGATCTCACACCAGATTTTGCTTTCGCAACTGGAGTAGCTTTTGCTCGATTTCTTGAGCAAGAGCGGGAGCCAGGTACTGTCGTCATTGGTGAAGATATGCGCCCGTCCTCACCGACTCTTGCAACAGCATTTGGTGCTGGAGTTACTTCACAAGGACTTGATGTTATTCGCCTCGGATTGGCATCAACCGATATGTTGTACTTCGCTTCTGGCAAACTCAATCTTCCTGGAGCCATGTTTACCGCTAGCCATAATCCAGCCGAATACAACGGAATCAAGCTCTGTTTCAGCGGAGCACGTCCGATTGGTAAAGAGTCGGGCCTGGTCACAATCGAAAATTTTGTTAAAGAGGGAACTCCAATGGTGATGCGTAGCGTCGGAGTTGAGAAAAAACAGAACATGCTGGATGAGTATGTAAATCATCTCCTAACGCTCGTAGATGTTTCTGCGATCCGACCTCTCAAAATAGTAATTGATGCAGGCAATGGCATGGGCGGATACACGGCCCCAGCGGTTTTTAAGAAGCTGAACGCTGAAGTTATAGAGATGTATTTTGAACTTGATGGAACTTTTCCCAATCATGAAGCAAATCCCATAGAACCCGAGAACCTTAAGGATCTTCAGAAAGCGGTAAAGAAGAACAAGGCTGATATTGGATTGGCCTTTGATGGTGATGCCGACCGTTGTTTCCTCGTTGACGAAAAAGGTGACCTGGTCAATCCTTCGGCTCTTACCGCACTCATTGCAAGTCGGGAACTCAAACGTTATCCCGGCTCAAATATTATTTATAATCTTATTTCTTCTCGAGCAGTCAAGGAAGTTATTGAAGAGTGCGGAGGAAGCGCAGTTCGTTCGCGAGTTGGTCACTCTTACATCAAGAAACAAATGGCTGAAACCAACGCAGTCTTTGGTGGCGAACATTCAGGACACTTTTACTTCCGAGATTTCTGGAAAGCAGATTCAGGCATGCTTGCAGCCCTTCATGCGATAGCTGCCCTCGGTGAGAAAGAGATAACTCTCTCAGAGTTACTTTCGCCATTTAATCGCTATTTTTCAAGTGGTGAAATCAATTCCAAAGTAGATGATGCCAAATCTGCCATGGATCACATTGAATCAATCTACGGCGCCAAAGATGGCGTTCAAGTCGATCATCTCGATGGACTCACGATTGATGGTGATGATTGGTGGTTTAACCTGCGGGCATCCAATACGGAGCCACTCCTTCGACTTAACGTTGAGGCTTCATCGGAATCCCGTATGAAGAAGGTTCGGGATGATGTACTTAACACCATCCGAAAAGACGGCTAGTACGTCGCGTTTATCCCTTAACTAGTAGGCTACTCTCATAGCCGACTAGCACAGTAGAGCCCTACGCCGAAGGTCAAGCGAAAAGAAAAACAGCCGTTTTATCTAGGGAGATATTTACATGACACCTGTCACAACTATTCCAAAGCATGACATTAAGGATGCATCACTTGCTGCCGAAGGCCGCAAGCGCATTGAATGGGCCGAGCGCAATATGCCTGTGCTTGCACAAATTCGCGAACGCTTTGAAAAGTCACAACCATTTGCTGGAGTGCGCATCGCTGCGTGTATGCACGTCACCACAGAGACTGCAAACCTCATGCGAGTCCTCAAAGCAGGAGGCGCTGAAATCGCACTCTGCGCTTCAAACCCGTTATCTACACAAGATGACACTGCCGCAGCACTAGTGCACGAATATGGAATTTCTGTCTTCGCTCGTAATGCAGTTGATCGTGACGGTTACTACTCACACATCAATGCAGCGCTTGATATCGAACCTCACCAGGTTTTCGATGATGGTTGCGATCTCGTAAACACTCTTCACACAACTCGCCGCGAACTACTTCCAAATATCGCAGGTGGTTGCGAGGAGACAACTACGGGAGTTATTCGCCTCAATCAGATGGCAAAAGATGGCGCCCTGACATTCCCAATGATTGCTGTCAATGACACAGACACCAAGCACATGTTTGATAACCGTTACGGAACCGGTCAATCAACTCTCGATGCAGTTTTCCGTGCCACTAACTTCTTGCTAGCAGGGCGTATTGTGGTTGTAGCTGGATTTGGCTATTGCGGCAAGGGCGTTGCAGAACGAGCAAAAGGCATGGGCGCTGATGTGATCGTGACAGAGATTGATCCAACTAAGGCTCTTGATGCGATGATGCAAGGTTTCCGCGTTATGCCGATGGTTGATGCAGCCAAGATTGGCGATGTATTTATTACTGTCACAGGTAATCGCGATGTACTTCGCGACGAGCACTTTGCTGTTATGAAAGATGGCGCAATCATGGCTAACTCGGGCCACTTCGACATCGAAATTGATGTTGCATGGCTGGAACAGAATTCGGTAAAGAAGAACGAGAAGATGCGCCACCAGACAGATGAATACGTCATGAAGGATGGTCGCCGCCTCTTGCTCCTAGCAGAAGGACGCCTCGTAAATCTTGGAGCTGCAGAAGGACACCCAGCATCTGTCATGGATATGTCCTTCTCTGATCAGGCACTGACTGCTGAGTATCTTGTTAAGGAAGCGAAGAATCTTCCGGCGGGAGTTCATGAAGTTCCGACATACATCGATAAGGAAGTTGCGGCGTTGAAACTTAAGTCAATGGGTGGTCGCATCGATGTCTTAACACCAGCGCAAGATATGTACTTGAACTCTTGGGAGCACGGTTCATAAATGGCTCTGGTTATGGTCGTCGATGACGATCAAGACCTTGCCGAAATGCTAGGAATTGTCCTAACCAGTTCCGGCTTCGATGTAGATCTTGTGAGTCGAGGAGATGAGGCTCTGGAGGTATTTAGAAATAATCCTCCAGATCTCGTCTTGCTCGATGTGATGTTGCCGGGGATTGATGGCATCGAAGTATGTAGATTGATTAGACAGGAATCTATGGTTCCAATTGTCATGTTAAGCGCTAAAGGTGAGACTCAAGATATTGTCCGCGGTTTAGAAGCTGGCGCAGATGATTACATGCAGAAACCTTTCCGTGATAAAGCTGAATTGATTGCGCGAATCCGCACTCGCCTACGTCGCACGAATGCGGATGTCACAGGGCTGCTGACAATCGGCGATCTCACAATTGATGTGACAGCGCATGAGGTGCATCGTGGAGCCACGCTCATTCAATTGACTCGCTTGGAGTTTGATTTGCTAGTTGCGTTAGCCAAGGATCCAGGGCGCGTCTTTACTCGCGATGCACTCTTGAGCGAAGTCTGGGGTTATCGCCACAGCACGGATACACGCTTAGTCAATGTTCACGTGCAGCGACTTCGTTCCAAAGTAGAGCATGATCCAGAACACCCCGAGATCGTGATGACTGTGCGAGGAGTTGGTTACAAGGCGGGCGGCCCAGCGTAAAGGGCACACTGACCATGAGAGGGATAAGAAGGGCGCTGGCGCAATCACTTGCAACCAAAGTTATCCTCTCAACAGTACTTCTCTCTCTAGGAGTTGTAACTCTGGCTGGCTCCGCATTGAATTCACGATTGTCAGATGGAATCCGTTCTGTCAGCTTAGATTCAGCGCTGACGGAAGCACGATTTACCTTCTTTAATGCCCAGTACCAGTTGATTCTTTCTCAGAGCAAGAGCGTTGAAGAACGCAAGCAGGTGATTGCTGGACTCATCGTAGAGGCGACCAATCAAGACGTAAACGAAGATAGTCGCGACATCATCTTGTTAAAGTTTCCTTCAGATAAGAGTTCTAATGTCTCTTATGAAATGGCTTCTGCGCTTATTGATCCAAAATCAGTCCCAGAATCACTTCGAGAGCGCGTTCGAAATTCACAAGAGTCTCAATACGAATATGCTCAAAGTCGTTACCAGAATGACGTGGTATCGGACGCACTTTTTGTGGGAGAACCAATCAAGATTCCCGGTGGTGGTACCTATGAAATGTATGTGGTCTTCACGCTGAATGCTCAAGCAGAGACGCTTACACTCATTCGAAATTCTCTGATTTTCACAGGTTTTGCACTCATCTTTCTCATAGCCTTAATTACCTGGCTAGTTGTACGGCAAGTCGTTCGGCCCGTACGTGATGCGGCTCGAGTTGCAACGCAATTTACGGAAGGTAATTTTAGCCAACGCATGAGAGTGGAATCGCAAGATGAAATGGCAACTCTTGCGCAGTCTTACAATGAAATGGCGCAATCAATCGAACAGCAGATTTCTCGTTTAGAGAATTTATCACGCGTTCAGCAACGTTTTGTATCCGATGTTTCTCACGAGTTGCGAACTCCTCTTACTACTTTGCGAATGGCCTCAGAGGTGATCTATAACCAGCGAAACTCCTTTGATCCCGTTGTTGCACGTAGTTCAGAGTTATTGGCGGCGCAAATAGATCGTTTTGAACGTTTGCTTGAAGATTTACTTGAAGTCAGCCGCTTTGATGCAGAAGTAGCAGTACTAGAACCAGTTGATTTTGATGTTGTGAGTTTGGTGAAGAGATGTGTCTCTGACTTTGAACTTGGGGAAGTGCCAACAGATGCGGGAATACGCATTAATTCCCAATCACCAACTATCCAGATTAAGGCCGATATTCGCCGCGTAGAGCGCATCCTTCGAAACCTGCTCTCCAATGCTCTCGATCACGCGGATGGAAAAGAGATTGTTGTATCCATCGTCGCCACTGAAACAGAAGTAGCGATTGGTGTGCGTGACTTTGGGCCAGGTCTGGATGAGTCAGCGCTCATACGAGTCTTCGATAGATTCTGGCGCGCAGATCCCTCACGCGCACGTATTCGTGGTGGAACAGGTCTTGGACTTTCTATCTCTCTCGAAGATGCCAGATTGCACAACGGTGAACTAGATGCTTGGGGCCGTCCAGGTAAAGGCGCCCACTTTGTGCTGACCTTGCCGCGCAGCGCGGGAGAACAGATTCAAGGCAGGCCTATCAAGGTGACCCCACTAGATTTCCACGAGGAGAATTTTTATCTCTAAGTAATTCAGTGTGACGATGAAGAATAGGAGCGATGAAATCCCTCCGCGCACTGCAAGAAATTATCTTTCCTAGTCGATGTTTGGGTTGCGGACTTCTAGGCCTAGAAATTTGTTCATCTTGTCGCAGAGATTGGCACCCACATATCTATCGAAAATGGGCAACTACTACAACGCCTTTCCCTATCTATTCCGCAGTGACTTATTCGCAGACCGCGGGAAAAGTTTTACTTGCAGCCAAAGAAAACAATCTAGCGGTGGCCGATCACCTCATACTTGGCGCTTTGAGACATGCACTGGAATATTTTCAGCGGGAAATACGCGGCGATTTACTAGTGCCCATCCCTTCGCGCAGGACTGTAGCCCGTGCTCGGGGACGACAATTCATTACAGCTCTAGGAACTCATCTAAGTCAGATGAGCAATTTACCGCTCTATGAAAACTTGCAACATGTCCGGCGAGTTCGAGATCAATCGTCACTAGATGCTAAATCAAGAGTTCGCAATTTAGATGGCTCTATGAAATCTCTGAATTTTTTGAGTGGAAGAGCCATAGTGATTGACGACCTCGTCACAACGGGGGCCACGCTGCACGAAGCCGTGAGAGCCCTGCGTAAAGTGGGCGTGGAGGTGGCAGGATGCGTAACTGCCTGTGTTGCAGAACCCCTACGATAAGACCCTCATTACGGATATACGCGGAAGGTAGTTGTGATGGCTTCAATTCTTGATCGAATCATGCGAGCTGGCGAAGGCAAGATCCTTCGTGACTTGGGCAAGATCGTCAACCAGGTAAATGGTTTTGAATCCAGCATCACCTCACTTTCAGATGAACAATTGCGCGCAAAGACTGATGAATTCAAATCTCGTATAGCGCAAGGGGAATCTTTGGATGACTTATTGCCAGAAGCTTTTGCAGTAGTTCGCGAAGCAGCCAAACGCACGTTGGGTCAGCGCCACTATGACGTACAAATTATGGGTGGAGCGGCTCTTCACCGCGGCAATATTGCAGAAATGCGCACTGGTGAAGGAAAGACTCTCGTTGCAACCCTGCCCTCTTATCTCAACGCGCTCGCTGGCCGAGGAGTCCACGTTGTAACTGTCAATGACTACCTGGCCGAGCGCGATAGCGAATGGATGGGACGTATCCATCGTTTCCTTGGACTATCAGTCGGAGTAATTCTCAACAGCATGACGCCTGCAGAACGTCGCACTGCTTATTTATGTGACATTACCTACGGCACAAATAATGAATTTGGTTTTGACTATCTTCGCGACAACATGGCGTGGTCTATCGAAGATTGTGTTCAACGTGATCACTTCTTTGCAGTTGTTGACGAAGTTGACTCCATTCTCATCGATGAAGCACGTACACCTTTGATTATTAGCGGCCCTGCTGATAAGGCAACTAAGTGGTACGTCGAATTTGCAAACATTGCTGCCAAATTACAGCGTGATGTCCACTATGAAGTTGATGAAAAGAAGAAGACCATCGGAATTCTGGAAGATGGTGTAACTAAGGTCGAAGAACTTCTTAAAATTGAAAACTTGTATGAAGCGGCAAATACCACGCTCATCGGATATCTCAATAACTCAGTACGCGCAAAAGAGCTTTTTAAGCGGGATAAAGACTATGTAGTCATGAACGGTGAGCTCTTAATTGTGGATGAGCACACTGGCCGCATGTTGTCTGGTCGTCGTTATAGTGAGGGGCTTCATCAGGCGCTAGAAGCTAAAGAGCGTATTGAAATTAAAGACGAAAACCAGACTCTTGCAACAATTACTTTGCAGAACTATTTCCGCCTCTACGAAACTATTTCTGGTATGACCGGTACGGCTATGACCGAGGCGTCAGAATTCCACCAGATTTACAAACTAGGTGTTGTCCCAATTCCAACAAATCGCGAGATGCAACGTATTGATCAGCCAGATTTGGTCTACAAGTCTGAGGTCGGCAAATTTGCTGCCGTCACTCGCGATATTGTCGAGCGCCATCGCAAAGGCCAACCAGTTCTGGTCGGTACGGTCAGCGTTGAAAAATCTGAAGAGTTATCTGCTTTCTTGAAAAAGGCAGGCGTCCCACATGAAGTTCTTAATGCGAAGCATCATGAACGCGAAGCGGCAATCGTTGCTCGAGCTGGCACAAAAGGTGCGGTTACTGTGGCGACAAATATGGCAGGTCGCGGAACTGACATCATGCTCGGTGGTAACCCTGAATTTATGGCTGACTTTGAACTCCAGCGTCGCGGAATCTCTCCAGTTGATAATCCCAAAGAGTATGAAGCTGCTTGGCCCGCAGAGATAGCGAAGCAGAAAGAAGCAATTGCTAGAGAACATGAAGAAGTAGTTGCGCTTGGTGGGCTCTATGTACTTGGTACAGAGCGCCACGAATCTCGCCGTATTGATAATCAGCTTCGCGGTCGTTCTGGTCGCCAAGGTGACCCAGGTGAATCTCGCTTCTATCTGTCGCTTCAAGATGATTTGATGCGTCGTTTCAATTCGGGAATCGTTGAGCGTGTTCTTTCAGCTGCTGGTCTACCCGAAGATGAACCAATCGAATCAAAAATGGTCTCAAACGCTATTCGTTCAGCACAAACTCAAGTTGAAGCGCAGAACTTTGAGATTCGCAAGAATGTCCTCAAATATGACGATGTTATGAATCGCCAACGTGAAGTTATCTACGGCGAACGTCGCCTCGTACTTGAAGGAAAAGATTTAGGTGAGCAAGTTCGTGATTTCGTCGCGGATACGATTTCTGCCTATGTCCATGCCGCCACATCACAGGGCTTCGCTGAAGAATGGGATCTAGATCAACTATGGACAGCGCTCAAGTTGATATATCCAATTTCATTCACACCAGATGATTTGATTGCAGAAGTTGGCTCTAAGGCAGCGCTTGATGCTGAATTTTTGGAAGCGAAAATTCTGGATGACGCCCTTGACGCTTACGAAAAACGTGAAGCCGAACTCGGTGCTGATGTGTTAAGGGAACTTGAGCGTCGCGTTCTTCTCTCGGTTCTAGATCGCAAGTGGCGTGAGCACCTTTACGAGATGGACTACCTGCAGGAGGGAATTGGCCTGCGCGCGATGGCCCAACGCGATCCGCTTGTGGAGTACCAGCGCGAGGGGTATGAACTCTTTTCTGCCATGATGGATGCGATTAAAGAAGAGTTAGCGAGTTTGGTCTTCAACGTACAAGTTACGATCGAAGCAGACGGTGGAACCATCAAGGCGCAAGGTGTTGATGAAAAGCCTGCCCAAACTCAGCCGCTTCGTTATTCAGCAGCTGATGAAAACGGCGTCGTCTCTACTGGAGATGTATCGCGAAATAGCCAGTGCCCTTGCGGATCAGGTAAGAAATATAAGCGTTGCCACGGTGCAGCTTGATATCTTCCCTGATTCCTTAAAGTAGTTGTAGCGCGGTACAGAGCCACCTTCCATCAACGCCCTCAAATCGGATTACTGCAGAACGAAATCGTTCTCCAAACTTGATTACTACGGTGGATTCACAAATCCCATCAAAAGGCTCTGATTGATGAATGCTTCGAATCTTGCCTATTTCTTTCTGCGTTCCTGCGTTCTTTAAGAGATCCATATAAATTACGCGATGACACCAGCGAATCAGTTGTGCGGGTTGTCTTCTTCCTCCCCATATCTCAACTACGCTGACAATAAACTTCATAGTCCAGGCATGTAACTCTGGTAAGTCTGCCGCAGATGTTGGGATGGGCATCTCATCGGGATCAAGATCCTCGCCAAATGTAGAAGGTACGAGAAACAGCTTTGCTTTCTGCGCTGGAATCTCGCGTACTGGTGGTGTGAAGATTTCCAGGACCGGATGGCTCCAAAGTGCGCGGTCTTCGGTACTCGAGACCAACTGCAGATATGAACGCTGGCTTTCGATTGGGTTACTGGTCGTTTTTGTAGTCATGGCCCGAAGTTTTCGGCCTCATGAGATGAAAGTAATCAATCACAAGTTTGATAGCCATTCATACTTAAGTCTTACTGTGGAAATTGGATAGGAAACCGATACGACAGACTTTTACGGTGCGCCCATGATCGTTAAGAAGAAATCTCATTCTCGTCTCTATCTTTCAATTGCTCTCTGTGTCGGCGCCCTACTCACCTCTTTTCTCATGACACGAGCTGCAAACGCACGAGAGAGTTATTGGGTGGTTCTGCGCCCAATCGCAGCAGGCACACAAATTGAGCCTGGCGATCTGGGCTATCAATCTGTCGTACTCGGGACAGCAGCAGAAAGCTACCTTGCAGCATCAACGAATCCGATTGGTTCAATCACTCGCCGGCGATTACTACCAGGTGAGTTGCTGCAAGGTAGCTCCCTTACCAATGATGCGCAATCGCTTACACAGCAGGAGTTATCACTCAGTATCCGAGCAGTCGATGTCCCACTAGAGGTTGATGTAGGAGAGTTGATTTCGCTTTATCAGGTACATGATGTCCGCGATAGCAATTCAGTGATTTCTCCACAATTTGTTGTAAGCGGAGCCTTTGTCACATCAATCGATCGCAAAGGAAGTAACTTCGGAGGAGAAGTTGCGCTCGGAATTTTGCTAGATAGATCTGAAATCCAATCAGTGTTGGCGGCAACTACAAGCGGCAGACTGGTTGTTGTGCGCACTCGTGGGTGAATTACATAGTTCAGCAATTACTGGAATACGCGATCCAGAGCGAGAAAGCTTCATTGCAAGCACCCTCTTTAGCCAAGGATGGGATATAACTCTTCGAGCACTTGATTTTGAAAACATCGTGAAGATTTGTGACACCCAGATATCAGACAAACCAACCATTATTTTGGGAACTGACTTAGAAGGGCTCAACCCAGCAGGAATTGCGAAATTGCGATTACTCGGATTTTCAATCTTTCTCTTTGCGCCAGAAGGGGCAATTGAATCTGAATTTGTAGGTGTACAGAGATTTCCGGAAACTGCGCTGGAGCTAGTCTCATTGATGCGCGGTTCACTGCGTGCACCCTTGATTAGAGCTGAAGTAAAAAACTCAGTTATTCGAGCACGTACCATCGCTCTCTCGGCAGCCAGCAGTTCTGCGGGATGCACCACGGTGGCGATAAATTTGGCGGCTGAACTAAGTCTGTTGGGTAAAGAATGTCTTTTGGTTGATGCCCATGCATCTGCCCCTGCAATTTCTTCTCTACTCGGCCAACGTGGTCTACGTTCTGGAGAGCGTTACACGCGAATCTCACAGGGGCTCTGCGGGATGGAGATCTCACAGGGCACTTTGGAGAGTGACCTTGCCAATCTTCACAATGCCCGTTCTGAATTTGATTTCATAGTAATTGATCTAGGTGTTGTGCGTCAGATTGCAACTCAATTGACAAGTAAGAGATGGGAGAGCGAAGCTCTTAATTGGAGCGCCACCTATGCAGATGAGTTATGGGTCGTATCTCGTAGTGATTACCTATCACTAGAGAGGCTTCGTGAATTACTGCGTGAGCTTTCTCAGAATCCTGTAAAACCAGCGATAACGTGTATTCACAATATGAGAAATACGGTCAAGAAGAATTCACCACTGGATCAGTCGTTCCTACAGAGCACACAAGGTTTAAAACTCTCCAACATCCTGACGTTGCCGGCTGATTTGCGGAGCATAACTCGCGCTGAGAGTGAGCGCAGCCCCCTCAACGAAATTAATGAGCGCAGCCATCTACGCAGGTCTATCGAAGAGATTGCAGGTCGGCTGACGAAATAACTTCTTATAGGCTTGGCTCATGCGCGGATATGCGGCGATGACAGCCCAAGAGGTTTTCGAGTTTCTTAACTCCGGAAGTTTAGATATTTCAGATATATACGCGCCAACAGAATCCTTTTTGGCTGCACATCCGGATCTAGATGAAGAAGAGATTGAATATTCACTTTCCATGGTAGCTGCCGAAGATGCGTTAGAGATGAGGACCCAAGGTTCTGGTGTTGCATGTGTCCTCGCCTTTGAAATTCCGCACGATAAGGTGATAGAGAGCCATGAAATGTCAGTGTCGCTCGCCGATCCACTTGCTTGGGATGATTTGCAATGTCTCTTTGAAGTATCTAGCGATGGCGAAGAATTGACGTGGTTTGCTACTCAAGAAATTGCGCAAAACTTGCCAACTTGGATGAGGCAGGGATAAATGGCCGCCATAGAAGATTATGTCCAAGGCAGGAGTTCGTTATCGCCTGAGCAGATACATCGTCTGCGTGAGTTGATCGCGGATTGGCAACTGCTCTCTGATTTATCTTTTGCCGACTTAATTCTTTGGGTACCACTTCGCAAAGATTTCAAGAGTTGGCCCACTGGGTACGTGGCCGTTGCACATATCCGTCCCACCACAGCTGCAACACTTTTCCCGCTTGATGTGATTGGTGAAGAAATCACTTACGGAGAACGTCCCCATATTGATCAGGCGCTCTCCGAAGCCGAAATCGTGCGCGATACCCAACCTGAACTTATGGGGGAGTATCTCGTCAAAGAAGAAACCATCCCGGTAATGTTTAGTGGCCACGTCATTGGAGTAATTTCGCGCCACCGAAATGCGGAATTAATGCGCCAGCCATCACGTCTGGAACTTAACTATCGCGAAATTGCTCACAATCTCTATCGCATGATCTCTGAAGGAACTTTTCCTTATCCTGATGCAGGTTCGCTCTTTGATCCAGCACCGCGTGTTGGAGATGGACTCATCAGATTGGATGTCAATGGCGTTGTCTCATATGCCAGCCCCAATGCGCGCTCGGCATTTAGCCGTTTGGGATGGATGAGTGAAGTTGAGGGACATAAGTTGGGAGAAGTTGCTCAGTCGCTCGCCAAGGTTAAGCCAGATGCACAAGAAGAAACGATTGCAATGGGCTTGAGTGGAAAATCACTTAAGCGTGTTGAAATTGAAAATACCGGTGGAACGATTGATTTCACTGTTCTGCCGCTATTGCAAGCCAATAATCGAATAGGAGCAATAGTTCTTCTAAACAATGTCACAGAACTACGTCGTCGCGAACGTGAATTGGTTACAAAAGATGCCACGATTCGCGAGATCCATCACCGTGTAAAAAACAATTTGCAGACAGTTTCAGCGCTGTTGCGTTTACAGGCCCGACGTATCGAGGATCCAGGGGCAAGCGCTGCGCTCAATGAGGCTGTGCGTCGTATCGCATCTATCGCTCTTGTGCATGAAACTCTCTCCAGTAGCCGTGACTCATCCGTTGCCTTTGACGATGTTCTAGATAATTTGCTTTCTCACGCACTCGAGTTAAGTCCGCGTATGAGCGAGCTACAAATCAAGCGGACTGGAACTATTGGCTCGCTTGAGCCCAGACTTGCAACACCACTTGCCTTGGTTATTACCGAGTTAATTCATAACGCGCTCGAACATGGGTTGGCAACTGAGGGCTCCACTTTAGGTGTTGACGCAACCCTCAATGGCAAGGATTTGTCAGTAACAATTAGCGATGACGGAGTCGGCTTTCCGGATAGTTTTGATATCGCAACATCACCAAATCTTGGTTTACAGATTGTTCGCACTCTCACAGAGAATGAGCTTCGAGGGCAATTGCGTTTAGTGACAGATGATCAACAGACGAGAGTGACGCTAACTTTCCCAGTAAAAAATTAAGAGTTTGCTTGGTCAGCAAGGCGAGCGCGGTTTCGTGCTGCGCGGCGCTTGAGCGCTCGGCGTTCATCCTCTGATAGACCGCCCCAGACGCCAGCATCCTGCCCAGATTCAAGAGCCCATGCCAGGCAAGCTTCTTTGACAACGCAGCGGTTACAGACTTTTTTAGCCTCTTCGATTTGGGTGATTGCAGGCCCCGTATTTCCGACCGGGAAGAAGAGCTCTGGATCTTCTTCGCGACAAGCTGATTGATGTCTCCAATCCACGGCTCTCCTCCTTTCCCAAAGCGATTTTGTTGTGCGAAGTATGCGCACAAGAGGGTAATTCTCCCTGTAACTCTCAAGTTAAACAAGAAGGTAGGAGAAAAGTTTCCGAGAACTGGGGTGATTTGTATCCCTTTCGAGATTTTCAATGGACTGAACAATTCAAAGTGAGGGTGCCCCCGACAGGAATCGAACCTGTGCACCTGCCTCCGGAGGGCAGTGCTCTATCCCCTGAGCTACGGGGGCGCAGGTAGAAGGGTAGGTTATCTGACTATGAGCATTTCCGAGAAAGCATATTTTGCGACAGGTTGTTTCTGGGGCGCAGAGCGTCGTTTTTGGAATATCGAAGGAGTGATTGCAACCAGCGTTGGATATATGGGTGGAGTGCGCCCCAATCCTTCATATGAACAAGTCTGCACTGGAGTTACAGGTCATGCTGAAACCGTAGAGGTGGAATTTGATCCTTCACAAGTGACTTATCGACGTCTCTTGGAGGAGTTCTGGGTGATGCATGATCCGACATCACTGAATCGCCAAGGTGGTGATATCGGCACTCAATATCGCAGTGCGATTTTTACTACCAGCGCAGCGCAACAATTACAGGCAGAAGCAACGAGAGATGTTTATCAGGCAGCTCTGTCGCGCGAAGGAATCGGAGCGATTGTCACAGAGATTGTAAGTGCAGATGGTTTTCCATATTTCCTTGCGGAGGAGTACCACCAGAAGTACTTAAAGAAAAATCCAAATGGCTATGACTGTCACTCTAGTACGGGAGTTAATTTTCCTCAGATTGCAAGTTCTTAACTCAGCGCTCGCCAGCAGTACCAGGCAACCACGCTGCGATACGGACGAAATTTTTCACCTTTTTTAAACAGGGCAAGGGGTGAAATTTCATCCGTTAGCCGATAAATTTTTTCATAGCCGCGTCTAACTCCGAGATCTCCAGTCGGCCAAATATCCAAACGTCCTAGTTGAAACATCATGAACATATCCACAGTCCAAGGTCCTATTCCCCAAAGACTTGTGAGTTGTTCAAAGATCTCTTGATCACTATTAATAAGGTGTAATTGATTAATCCTTATTCTTTTGGATAGCGCAGCCTCTGCGAGGCCTTGAATAGTTTTGTACTTAGCTCCGGACACACCTGCTTCTCGCATATCTGACTCTGAAATCAGTGCAATTCGAGCCGGAATAACCCGTCCCTTCGCCAAGACTTTTACTCGACTATAAATAGTTTCAGCTGCCTTTACTGCTAACTGTTGCGAGATCACTGATTCAACAAGAGCCTCAAAGTGGCTTATAGGCTTTGGATTTCGCCCAATTGTGCAGAGTGGATGAGCATCAATTACTTTTGCCAGACGCGAATCACGCGAGGCGAGATCAGCGACAATCTTCTTCATCTGCACCGTTGTGACTGCCATATTTACGGTCATAGATAAAGCCTATTGTCGGTGACATACTACGTCTATGAGTGAGCAGAGCGGCTTTGAACTTCACGCTTTCTCCTTGAGTGAACTTCGCACCCATCGCAGTGAAAAATGGCGAGCATTTCCATCGGATGTACTTCCCTTGCCAGTCGCTGAAATGGATTTTCCTATTGCACAGCCCATTAGAGAAATACTTGGTGAAATGGTCACCCACTCAGATCTGGGATACCTCGGCCCTATCCCGGAATTGGGTCACGCCTTTTCTGGTTTTGCACACCGTCGTTGGGGATGGAAGGCAGATGCGGCGCAGGTTCGCATTGCTGCTGATGTAGGTGTGGGAGTTGTTGAAGTATTGCGAGTAATCACGAAGCCAGGCGACAAAATTCTTATCAATTCACCCGTGTATCCAAATTTCTGGACGTGGACCGCCGAAACACATCTTGTAAACGTTGATGTGCCATTTTCAGAGAGCGATTCGGAGGTTGATGGCAGTAATTGGGTCCTCGATTGGGATGGAATTGAAAGAGCCTATGCATCTGGCATCAAAGTCCATCTGATAAGCAATCCACATAATCCGCTGGGCAAGGTATTTACTCATGCGGAGTTAGGCAGGTTTGCAGATTTAGCCAAGAAGTACGGCGTCTATGTCATAAGCGATGAGATCCATGCACCGCTGACGTTCAGTGAACAGACATTTACCCCATTCTTGGCGGTATCCGATACTGCCCGACAGGTGGGAATAACCATTACCTCATCAAGCAAGGGGTGGAATATTGCTGGTCTGAAGTGCGCGATTATTGTCACTGAAGATGAAAAGTTATTCGAAAAACTCAATGCGATAGCTCCTGCTACCCATTATCGAGCATCGCTACTTGGAGGATTTGCTTCCGTTGCTGCATTCGAACATGGCGAGCCGTGGCTTGATGCCCTGCTCATCCACCTCGATCACAATAGAAAACTGGTCACCGACTTGCTTGCAGAGCAGGCTCCAGAGATTGGCTATCACGAACCTCATTGTTCATATTTAGCCTGGCTCGACCTTTCGGCTTTAAACCTAGGGGTCGACCCTGCAGGAGTTTTAGTTGAAAAGGCGAAGGTAGCCTTTGTCCCAGGTATCCGTTTTGGTGAACAATCTTCACAGTTTGTGCGACTTAACTTTGCTACTAGTCCTGAAATTATTGGTGAAGCTGTAACTCGCATTGCTTCACTACGTTCTTAACGCGCAAAAGGCGGAAAACAGGAGTATTTTTATACCCATGAAAGCGCTCCGCAGAATCATCGCCGCAGTTACTGTGGGCATACTTGCATTTCGCGCAATCGGCTCATTTCTTTCGTGGGTAGAAAAGCAAGATGATTCCAACACCGACGCTTGGATCGATGAAGATGAATTTGAGGATGCATAAATGACAACCGACACCTACATCCCAGGAAGTTGCAATATCGGCAAAGGTGAAGTTCGTCGCCGTCAATTTGTTGCTCTTGTAGGAGCCGTTATCAGCATAGTTACCTTAGTTGGCTTAATTTCTACAAACGCGACACCAGGAGCAAGACTGGGCATCTTTATTCCACTTACCGTTGCCTCAATCGGGTGGGTTCAATCTCGCAAGAGGTTCTGTTTGGCGTATGGCTTTATGGGCACATTCAATTTCGGCAAACTTGGAGAACTTTCAAAGGTTTCAGATAAAAGTGCGCAAGCGGCAGACCGCAAGACGGCGCTTTCAATCCTAGGACAGTCTCTTTTGCTGGCCGCGATTTTGACGCTCGTGGTCTACCTTCTCCCTCTCTCTTAAGGATTCTCCCTTACATTTTCCATTGAATAGTGCCATTGTGTACTTGTGAAAATCATTTTCCACACACGTCATGCTGAACTTGCCAGTGATTTTAAGGTCATTGCGCAAGAGAAGCTACTATCAATGCAGCGCTTTAGCGTAACTATCGACCGAATTGAGGTTGAGATAACACACGAGGGAAATCCTCGACAAGGAAAGAATTCTCATCGAGTAGTCATTACTTCTCATGGCTCAGGGCCACTACTACGAGCCGAAGCAACTGGCTTTAACGATGTGGCAGCTTTTGATTCAGCCATTAAGAATATTGAGCTTCAAATTCGCAGAATTCATGAGAAGGCAAAGAGCCATGGTCGAAAAACCTTGCGCACCATGAAGACAGACGCAGTCGAGTAGTTAGCGCTTCGATCTACCTTTTTGATCCATCTTTGATTCAACTTTGAGCTCGCCTTTTTCGTGAGCAAACTTATCTGGCTTGGCAGGGGGAGTAGGCATAGGCCCAAGAGCGAGAATCGCCGAATCGCGTAAAGTGATTGCTTGCGCGATTGCATTACGGCGAGCTGTAGCAATTGAATTCTTCTGCTCCGGTGTAACTGCGTTAAGCATGGCAAAGCGCGCATCCGCAGATGCCTTATCAACCGCATTCTTAAAAGTCATATTTATGATGCGCATCTTAAGATCGCGTTCGCGCATGGCCTGCATATATTCATCACGCTCGCGCTTGAACTGCTCTTGCACAGATTTGTATGAATCAATTGAAGCACTTGGTGATGGGCTTGGTGTTGAATCTGCCTGAGCTGAGGTGAAACTACCGCTAAGAAAAGAGCCAGTGAGAAGTGCCACTGCGGCGAACTCTTTACCCTTGTGCATAGACAAATAGTAGATGCGAAGGGATGTGAATATTCTGTGAAAGGGCTCATGAGTCCGTGTGCACGGTGGTTTATTGGTAGAAAAGAGGCCTCAGGCGTGGCAGGGTATAGCCATGAGCCAACTAATCATGATTATTGATGACGAAGCGGGCATGCGCGATCTCTTAGCAGATGCGCTCAAGTTAGCCGGATTTGAGACCGTAACCGCAGCTGATGCCATGATTGCTTTGACTCAACTGCGCACCACAAAACCTGATTTACTTATCGTAGATATCAATATGCCGATGATGGATGGCTTTGAATTTATCGAGCGTATTCGGGGCAATGGTGACAATACCCCGGCGCTCATGCTTAGCGCCCGTGGGGATCGTGCAGATATCACCAAAGGTTTAACTCTGGGCGCAGATGATTACATGACAAAACCGCTTCAAGGGCTTGAGGAATTAGTGCTGAGAGTCAAGGCAATTTTGCGACGTTCTCAGTACACAGTTTCTACCCCAACCAATCTCAGTTGCGGTCCAATTACTTTAGATAGCGATTCACATCAAGTGACTTTCAATGGCGAGGTTGTTGAACTTTCTCCAACGGAATTTCGCCTGCTCCATGTACTTCTTGAGAGTAAAGGTCGCGTGTTGAGCAAGGCCTATCTCTTGGACGAAGTCTGGGGAATTACTTTTGAGTCCGAAAGTACTGTTGTGGACACTTATATTTCATATCTTCGTAAAAAATTGCATCGTGATGGATATGAAGGGATTAAGACGATTCGAGGAGTCGGGTTTCAGCTGCAACCCGAGAAGCAGTGAAGTTATCGCAAACTTCACGTATCAGTTTTGTCACAGTAGTTCTGTTGACCTTGATAACGGTCGGAATTGGCGGAATCACTGTCAAGCACTCGTTAGATATAGAAATTCAAAAGATAGACCGTAGCCTTAACTTTGTTGCACTTACCGCCTATGAAAACCCAGGACAAGCAGTAGGCGCTGCACTCTTTGCGATTGAGCAATCCAATCTCGATGCCACGCTTACCTTGCTAGCCCGAGATGGTTCAGAGACCATTATTAATGAATCCTCTCTTGAGTATCTTGGCGCTCCACCTTTACGAGAAGTTGAGCGCGCCGTGCGTAGTCCAATCCGAGTTTCGGGAGAACCTGCTTATCGCATTCGCTCCATCCCACTTGAAGGTGGTGATTACATCATCATCGCTCGTTCAACGAATGAAGTTGATGAAAACTTTATCTCTGATTTGCAGTACCTGGCTCTTGTTACCTTAATTCTTAATTCCTTCGCTGGCGTCCTGCTCTTTCTTTATTTCCGCCGCGAAAGACGAACCGCCGATTCTGCTTCATTGGCACGTATGCAAGAGTTTCTTGGAGATGCTTCGCATGAACTTCGTACTCCGCTAACGGTCATTAAAGGCTATGTTGAAATGCTCAGCAAAGATCAGCTCACTGCACCTGAAGATAAGTCACGTGCATTTAGCAGAGTTGGTAGCGAAATTAGTCGAATGGAGACGCTCATCCAGGATCTGCTGCTGTTGGCTGAACTGGGCGAAAGTGGTGCACGCGATATTGAAGAAATCAATCTCAGCGAAATTGTGAGCGCTCATGGAACTGATTTCACTACTCTTAATCCAACTCGTACCGTCAGTGTGCAAGTTGCTCCTGGGCTAAAAGTAATTGGATCTCGTGACTACATCTCGCGCTTTATTCAAAATGCCCTCACAAATATCGTACGCCATACAGACTCTAAAGATGTTGTTCGAATTTCACTTACAAAAATCGGCAAACATGTCGAGCTCATGATTGAAGATTCAGGTCCTGGACTTCCAGAAAGTGCTTATCGCGAGAATATCCGCTCTCTCAACAGATTTGATAAATCGAGATCACGAGAGAATGGTGGCTCAGGGTTAGGGATGAGCATTATGTCTGCCGTTATTGAGAAACTAGATGGAAAGTTTTCGCTCCGCAAAAGCGAGCTTGGTGGCCTAGCAATCGTCGCCGAACTACCGATTGCTTAAACTTTTTTTCGAGTTGCAATCAAACTTGTGATAGTTGCAGTTCCGATACAGAGCACAATAACGCTCAAACTTTGAGTGATTGTGATCTCTGGAATATGAATTCCAGCTATTTCATGCCACCCAACAGCATGGCAGGCATGAAAGATAAGTTTGACCCCAATAAACCCAAGAATTATCGATAAACCCCTACCAATGTGAATCAGGCGTTCCATCAATCCACCTATGAGAAAGTAGAGCTGACGAAGTCCCATGAGGGCAAAGACGTTTGCAGTGATGACAATGTAAACATTCTGAGTTAAGCCGAAGATTGCTGGAATTGAATCGAGTGCGAAAAGCAAATCTGTCATTCCAAGAGCAATGAGAGCAATGGTGAATGGCTTTACTCCTCGCTCCTGTAGAACTCGGATAATGCCGCTCTCTTTCTCATCTTCTCCGTGAGTAGCGCTTTCGGCATACAGTTGAATAGCTGTGTAAATCAAGAATGCACCAAAGACAAAAAAGACTGCCTCAAAGCGCTCAATGACAGCAGCCCCAAGGCTGATTGCGATGACGCGAAGCACCAGAGCAATGATTATGCCGATAAGAAGTGCTAGCTGTTGACGTTCCTTTGAAATCTTTAGTTTCGTAAGAATGATGACAAACACGAAGAGGTTATCGAAAGAAAGAGAGTATTCGGTAAGCCAGCCCGCAAAAAATTCCTGCTGTGCTTGCGAATCAAGCCAACTACCAAGAGAAATACCAAATGCGATTGCGAGAGCTACGTAGAACGCGGTCCATGCGAGTACTTCTCGCATGGAGGTCTCTTTATTGCGGTTCTTAATCGCCCACGTAAAGTCAAAAGCGAGAATGGCAAGAAGGGCAGCGATTGTCACAAGCCATTCGGTAGTCGAAACCATTGTGGGAGACTAGCATTCTCTTCCGTGAGCCCAGATCAACTCGAAGAAGTATTTGCAGAGATTGAGTCACAATTTCGCGC
>JACCDJ010278768.1_pt1 | contig 75578 bp, 73 predicted proteins | sample 7444481 | NCBI WGS metagenome assembly JACCDJ01 (sample SAMN15323435, study PRJNA562643) | freshwater metagenome | isolation source: river surface water | place: USA:Blue River Watershed | collected 2017-08-15
ACTCGTAGGCGAAATAGCCCGTCGCCCGCAGCGGGGTACCCTCTGCATCGGCCGACCCGTAATAAGCACCGCGCGAAGTGAAGTAGACCTCCCGAGGATAGGTCGGGCCGGCAAGCATTGGCACACCGGAGAGATAGGTCAGGCGCGCGTCCGTTCGAGGGACCATGGCGCTGCGTGGAGCGGCGGAATTTATGGTGGAGTTGGCGCCGTTCGCGCCCACAGTCAGCGTGGGGGTATCGCCCGAGGCAAGTGAACCGTTTGGTCGTATGCAATAGCCGTTGCGCCGTACGGCCGCGATCAGCGCAAGGGTATTGGCGCTTTTCTGGGCACTGCGACGAACTGTGACCGCGAGCGCGCGGGCGACCAGATCGGCGCTCATTGAGCCACCCGGTACGTCAACGAGCCGGACAACAACGTCACATCAAGATAAAGCCGGGCACCGTCCTCATATTCTTCCCAGATGGGCTCGCAGGTATTGGCGGTGAATTCGCCCCAGCTTTCGCCGGCAAGTGTCAGCGGCAGGCGCGTTGCCCCGGCATCGATCGAACGCAGAACCTTAACCAAGCCGCTCCAGGATCCGGCGAGGCTGATCATGACCGGACGGCCAGCGGCTGGCACGAAGGGCCCAACCTGCCCGGATGCAATTGCGGACCCGGCCAGCGGCGCGTTGGCTGGACGCAATGTGCAGACCGGCAGGGGCAACTCCGCACTGACAAGGCCGCTGTTCCCATCGGTTTGGGCAAAGGCCAATGCCTGGACCGGAATGTAAGTGGCGGGGTTCTGGATCGGTGTCGGCATGGTAGCTCCCTTGCGAATCAGGAGCTGAAAACTAACCTAATCGGTTACTTGTAGGAAAATAGAAACCACTTAGCCATTATTCCGCGAAGAAATCCTGCGCCATAGCCACGGCATCTCCCTGCCAGCCGCCATAATACAACAGGTAGCCTGCACCATTGAGATGGTGCGCCATATCGGCCAGCGCCCTGCGACTAAGGTGCCCAGTTTCCATTTGGATCAGCCGAGGCTGAACGCGGCCCAGGTCAAGTGTTTGCAGCACTTGCCAATCATAGCCTTCGGCATCGATCTGCAGGACGTCCAAATCATTAATCCGGTGCTTCGCAAACAGCTGATCAAGGGTCATCGCAGGCACCACCACCTTCTGCAGCCGTCCCTCCCCCATGCCGATTTGACGACTGATAACACGCGCATCGCTAGAGACGATCGATTCGGCATAAACCTTGTCGCAACCGTCAAGTTCAAGCGGTGGCAAGTAGAGTGTCAGCGTTGCCTGATCGGAAATCGCAAGATTTTCAAATATCAGGCGATTGCTGCATGCCGCGTAGTTAGTCTTGAGTTTTTCGAAGACCCTAGGCTGTGGTTCAACCAGCACCCCCCGCCAGCCACGTGACAAAACATATCCCCGCAAGGGGTCGCCGAACATGCCATCATTTGCGCCCACCTGCACAAAGCTGAGTGCATCGCCCTGACGAGCCATCAGCGCCTCAACCGCCAATCGAAACACCGGGATGGGCGCAAACTGAGCCGGAACCTTACGCACATCAATGCCGCGTCGCCGCAATCCAGCCTGAAGGACGTTTTTCAATTGCCTCAACATCTAGTCGCGCCTCCCTTGCCATGCCATCCACGCAGCAGTGCTAAAATCGACCCGGGCCCAATTGTGAACGGGCCAAACTTACTCCGCGATTGCTGGAGCGCGTAGCCCAGCAGGACCAACTCAAATCCAAGCGTGACTGCCGCTGCGCCGGTTAATCCGGCAAATTTACTAACCAAATAGGTTGTCGGAACGGCAAGTATGACCGATGCTGCCAGCACAATCGTAAACTGCTCATGGCTGTTTGCAGCCACCAGGAGATTGCTGAGGGGGCTCCATATCATGCTGGCCACGATTGCCGCACCGGTGATCCAAAGCATTGGCACCGGAGCCTGGATCGCCCCCTGAGTCCACAATCCCAGCAAGCGGTTGCCCATTGCAACCAACACGATCGCGCCCAAGAAACCTGCAAGTGCGTTGAAGCTTGCCAGTCCACCCGCAATCCGGATTATCCATTCACGATTCCCCCGCGCGTACTCGGCGGTAAATTCGGGAAGAACCGGCAGATTTACCGTCATTACGATCTGCAACCCCAGCCGCGAAAGCGTACGCAAACTAACAAAGACCGGGACTGCACCAGCACCAATTGCGGCACCGATCGCCAAAGCCGTACCCTGCAATAAACCCGCCATTGCCAAGGGCAGGAGCATCGCCGCGAGTGCCGGGCGCAGCAAGGATTGCATGACCGATCTGCTGATGCCTTCCGGCCAGAGACGCAGCCAAGATGCATGCCAGTGCGCGAGAAGCACATGACAGACCAATCCGGCGCCGCGAACCGTCAACAGGGCATATGCAGCGGGAAGCGGCCCATGTCCCCAGTGCGCGACGACGGCAACCGCAACTGCTTCAGCCAGCTGCACTGTAGCCTCCAGTGCCGTTGATCGGGCAAAGGCGCCTTCGGATCGCATCACAGCCATAAACAGGCCACCTTGTAGCGCCACCGCTCCATAACAAATCAGGATCTGCAAGACCTTGCGGGCATCGTCCCCGCTCATCCCGTGCGCAGCTTCAAGCCCTCGCTCTGGCAGCAGCAGGCTCAACGAAATTGCCGCTGCGGCAATCATCGCGCTGCTGCTGACAATTATCAGGAGAGCGCTGTCGAAGGTTCGCTGGGCCAAGTCGAACTCTTGCCGGGCCACTTGTCCAATCAGACGATTGCCCGCAGCGACGCCAAAACCAAGGTCACTTGCGGCAAGAAACACCGGAATTGTCGCCAGCATCAACCATTGCCCGTACAGCGCAACGCCCCACGCATTCGCCAAGACAGGCACCAGCAACAGTTGCCCAAAAGCGGCAACCGCTTTGCCATAGCCCATCGATAGAGCCCCAAGAACGAAGCGACGACGCCTCATGACCGGGGCGCGATCCGATCGAGCAGGGCCAGGAATTGCCCAAGGCGGGACGCCGCCGAAGTAGCAAAAACAAGCCCGGCGTTCGGCTGTCGCTGATGCAGCCAGACAAGCGCGCTCAAATAGCGGCCCGCGGCCCCCGCCTCGGCAAGGCCAAGCGACATCTTGGTCTGTTCCAATTCCGCAGAAAAGATTGCATCGCCGCTGCTGGCTGCCCGAAGAATTGAATGGTAGATACAACCATCTCCGCGCCCCAACAGCGCCTCGGGCCAAGGCACAGTTTGCGCCAGCCAACCGGGGTTCTCACGCAGCATCGGGCCAGAATGGGCAAACCCCAGTTGGCCGATTTTTCCAGTTTTCTGCTCGGCCGCAAGCAAGGAAAGGCTGTCATCAGGCAATTGCCACGGTTCCGCCTCGTGCAGTAAGACCAGGTCCAGCCGATCGCGGCGCAACAATCGCCGGCTGCGGTTCAGTGAGCGGACTATAGCGGCAGGTGAGAAATCCATCGCATGGTCAGGCTCCTGAAAGCGTAGCGGAGCAATGTTCACCCGTTCCACTGTTGCGCGATTGTGGACGGAATTGCGCAAGTATTTAGCCCATCCGCGCAACGAGGACCAAGCGGGGCGCGATGACCCCACTTTGGTGTGGATGATTGATCCGGCCCCTACGGCAGATCCCAGCAATTCCTCTGCGGCACCCATGCCGTAACTCGGGGCGGTATCGAACCGAACGATCCCCGCAGCCTGACAGGCTGCGATCAATGCCTTCGACCGGCTTGCATAGGCACCACCCGCCAATCGGCCCGTGCCGAATATCAGGCGCTCGCGAAGCAGGGGTAGAATCATCGCGTCCCCTTCAACAGATGGCTAACAAGGCGCTGCCCCAAAGCCATGCCAACCAGGGTGGGGTTGGCAAAGCTTCCGGATGGGAACGTCGGCGCACCCGCGACGAACAGCCCAGGCATGCCGAAAACCTGGCAGTTCGGATCCACCACTCCGTCGCCTGCGCGGTTCGCCATGCGGGCACCGCCCATCTGGTGATTGGAATCACGGCAGTCGTCGAAGTAGCGGGCATCCCCAGAGAGCAGCCGCGGATCGAGTTCTAGCCTGCCCAGGCCAGTTTGATCGCAATAGTCTCGCACCGTACTGGCGAACCCCGTGAAATCGGCCACCTGAGTTCGATCGAGAGACCAGTTTACCTTGATCCGAGCGTGTTCGGCCGGGACCCCTTCCTCAAGCGCAAGATAGCTTTCTGCCGTCGGCAATTGCTCCATTTCCATACGGAACCGGGCAGTCGTGCCGATGAAATGTGCTGACCGATGCGCTGCCAGGTAGCGGAGCACAAGTGGCAGGATCAACCGCACCATTTGCACGGCTTCACTCAGCGCAGCATACCTGCCCGCGTCGCTCCCGATGATTCTGCCCAGCAATTGCCGCAGATCCTGTACGACCAATCCCGGGCTCATCGGGCCAACAAACAGACCTGCGCAATTCGGCACGCCACGCCGGGCCACTTCCTGATCGCAGAGCCGAACCTTTGGCATCAATTTGCGACCACCAGAGTAAAAAGAATCGAAAAGTCGCCCGAATGCGACCTTATCTCCGAGACGCACTTCGCCGGCATCACCGTGAAGGTGATCAAAAAACCAGCGACCAACATGGACGTTCTTGGCGAGCGGCGAACTTGGCCAAGCGGCAGCAATTCGCAATAACAGTCGCGCTGTCTCAATTGTGCCGCAGGCAAGGACTGTCGCCTGTCCGGTAACAATAACCTCATGACTGTCCGGGCGGCGCAATCGTAGTCCGGCAACAGAACCATCGGGCCGGCACTGCAATCCAATTGCTTCATGGCCCACCAGAACACTAAGGGCTCTGGATTGCCGAAGCTCCCGGCCAAACAGCCTTGCGAGATCGGGCTGCGGCAGCCACAAGCTGGGAGCCAGCCGCAATCCGAAGGCCAGATCAAGGCCTTGTCCCGTAACTGCGCACCATTTCGCTTCAGTCTCGGCCCATGATTGCGCAACGCCAGTAAGCTGGAGCACGGCATCAACTGCGTCCATCAACTCTGCGTGCCGCAAGGGCCAGCCAGGCTTGCCAAGGTCAGGATTGGGCGCAAGATCCGCGGTTGTGAACGGCATCAGCTGACCGCCCCAAAGCCGGGTTGTCCCCCCGAGACCTCGATAACGGCCATCAAGCGATCCCAAATGATGCCGACCGCCCTGAACCACATGGTTATGGGCTTGCCATTCGGGGTCGAGCCTTGCCTGGCCCGCTTCGCAAAGCAGGACCCTTTTACCCGCCCGGGCAAGCGCAATGCCCATCGTCAGGCCAACTGCGCCGGCACCAACAATTAGAATATCCGCCGTTTCGCTTGCCGGTTCGATCCGATCAAGCAGCATCCATTACCCCACGACCCGTTACGCGTGGGATACCACTTACCGCGTCGGAACGGGCGCGTCTCCAGAATAATCGTAAAAACCCCTACCCGTCTTACGGCCAAGCCAGCCGGCCTCGACGTATTTTACCAGCAGCGGGGCCGGGCGATACTTGCTGTCACCCGTAGTATTGTAGAGCACCTTGACGATATCGAGGCAGGTATCGAGACCCACGAAATCGGCCAGCTCAAGCGGGCCCATCGGGTGGTTGAGGCCCAGGCGGCAGCCCTTGTCGATATCCGGGATACTGGCCGTACCCTGACCCAGGACGAAGACAGCTTCGTTAATCATCGGCAGCAGGATGCGGTTGACGACAAACCCTGGTTCATCCTCCGCCAGCACGACCTGCTTCGATAAACCTTCGGCAAAGGCGCGGGTGCGGGCGACCGTTTCCTTCGACGTGGCAAGGCCAGGAATGACTTCGATCAGCCCCATGACCGGCACGGGGTTGAAGAAATGCAACCCAATAAAGCGAGCCGGATCGGGCGAGCTGACTGCCATGCGGGTAATCGGGATCGAGCTGGTGTTCGACGCCATGATCGCGTCTGCGGCCAAGACCTTGCCGGCCTCGGCAAAGATACGGTGCTTGATCTCTTCCTTTTCGGTCGCCGCCTCGATGATCAGTTCGGCATCCGCCATGGGGCCGTAATCCGGCACCGGAGTGATCCGAGACAGCGCAGCAGTGGCTTCATCGGGGGTCAGCTTGCCGCGACCAACCAGCTTGCCAAGCGCCTGGTCAATTTTGGCCTTGCCCTCCGCGGCCCGCGCTAGGTCAACGTCTGACAGCAGGACATTCATACCGAACTGCGCGATGGTCTGGGCAATACCCGATCCCATCTGGCCCGCACCGATCACTGCCACTGTCCGCATCGAAAATCCCCTTCGCAAATGCAGCAAAGCGTGCTGCCTAGCTTTGGGGAAGTGGCTTGGCTAGCGCCAAATTAACGCGATTGGCCGGGGACCCACAGCACGTCTCCGGCACCGCCGTCGTTAAGCGCCCGGGCAAGGACAAACAGATAGTCCGAGAGGCGGTTAAGGTAGGCCAGCGCCGCCGGATTGACCGGTTCATGCGCCGCCAGCGCCGTCGCCGCGCGCTCCGCCCGCCGGACAGTCGCCCGCGCCAGGTGAACCCGCGCCGCAGCCTCGGTCCCACCGGGCAGAATAAAGCTGGTCAGCGGGGTCAAAGCCTCGGTCAAGGCGTCAATCTGACGCTCCAGCCATTCGATTTGCGACGGAATTACTCGCAGCACCATTTCAGAAGGGGTGAAGTCATCACCAGGGGTGGCAAGGTCTGCACCAAGGTCGAACAAGTCATTCTGGATGCGCACAAGCGCGGCTTCATGCGGCCCTGAACCACCCGGGCTCGCCACGGCGAAACCGATCAGGCTGTTGGCCTCGTCGACCGAACCGATCACCTCCATCCGGGCGTCATGTTTTGCCCGGCGCGAACCGTCGACGAGACCGGTGGTCCCGTCATCCCCCGTGCGGGTGTAGATCCTGTTGAGCTTGACCAAGGATCGGCCGCGCGCTCAGCGGCTGGCAAACAGCAGAATGGCAACAATCACGATCGCAATCCCCTGGTAGAGGATGCGGGCGTACATCATCTTATTCTGTTTCAGCTGCATTTCGCTGGGGCCAGAGGAATCCCCCCGCTCCAGGTCTTCGCGCGTGCTCTGCATGAAGGCGGCGATGCCTTTGACCAGGCTGATGACAACCAGCGCCATCAGGACAACAAGAACGGGAATCAGGACATAGCTCATGACGTAAACCCTACGCCTGCCCCCAGACAAAGGCCAGTAGGGAATTGGTCCATGCGCAAGGCTTTGGCCACGGCCCGGCCATCTTCCCCAGCCTTGCGCAGGTCTGCCAGGGCGGGCGATCCGCGACGCTTGGCCAGCTTGCGGCCATCGGTCTCACACAGCAGCAGGTGATGGTGCCAGGTCGGCACTGGCAGGCCCAGCAAGGCTTGAAGCAAGCGATGGACATGGCTGGCCGCGAACAGATCCCGTCCGCGCGTGACCAGCGAAACCCCATCTGCCGCATCGTCCAGCGTCGCGGCAAGGTGATAGCTGGCCGGCGCCTCCTTGCGCAGCAAGACAATGTCACCGAACCCACCGGGCAGGGCCGGTTGCGGCCCGGCCAGTTCATCGTGCCATTCAAGCGGCCCGGCGAGCGCAATGGCCCGGGCCATGTCCAGCCGCCAGGCGGCGCCATCCGGATCAACATCCTTGCCGCGGCACGTACCCGGATAGACGGGGCCATCCGGACCTTGTTCCTGCGCCGCAGCCAGCACTTCGGCCCGGGTGCATTGGCACGGATAGAGCAACCCCAGTGCCTTCAGCCGCTCTGCTGCGCTGCCATAGCGGTCCAGGCGGCGCGATTGGAAGACCACCGGACCATCCCAGCGCAGCCCCAGCCATTCAAGGTCAGCCAGGATTTCCGGCACCAGTTCGGGCCGGCTGCGGGTGCCATCGATGTCCTCGATCCGCAACAGGAACTCTCCGCCCCGGTTCCGCGCCAGATCGTGCGCCACGATCGCCGCATAGGCATGGCCCAGGTGCAGTTGGCCATTGGGACTGGGGGCGAAACGGGTGCGGATCACGCCCCCTCTTGCCTGTGGATTGTCGCCCAAGGCAAGGCTTGACGCGGCAAAGCCCCCCATGTTCTCTTCTCGACATGGGTTGTAGCCAAACCGTCATCCCGGGTTGTTACCGGAGGCCATGCTCAAGGCGGAGCTGATTGAGCGCGCGGCCCGGTTCCGCAGCGCGTCGGAGGATCCCTCCCGCAATCTGTCCGATTGCCCGGCCTTGGTGCTGAATGCTGACTATACCCCGCTGTCCTATTACCCGCTCAGCCTCTGGCCCTGGCAGACTGCGATCAAGGCGGTGTTCCTGGGGCGGGTCGATATTGTCGACAGCTACGAACGCGAGGTGCATTCCCCCAACTGGACCATGCCGATTCCTTCGGTGATCGCACTGCGCCAATATGTGAAGCCCAGCGAATTTCCCGCCTTCACGCGCTTCAACCTGTTTCTGCGCGATCGATTTACCTGCCAGTACTGCGGCAGTCCGCACAATTTGACGTTCGACCATGTCGTGCCGCGCCGCCTGGGTGGCCGGACGAGCTGGGAAAACGTCGCCACCGCCTGCTCTCCCTGCAACCTGCGTAAAGGCGGCCGCACCCCTAAGCAGGCAGCAATGCCTTTACTGGTTGAACCGATCCGCCCAACCTCGTGGCACTTGCAGGAGCGCGGACGCGCGTTTCCACCCAACTACCTGCATGAAACCTGGCGCGACTGGCTCTATTGGGACATCGAGCTGGAACCATGATCCAGCCACACAAGCTCTGTGCAGGCCCAGTTTAGCTGATCGCCAACTCCAGCAGTGCAGCACCCAGCGCTAAGACCAGCGCCATCCATCCCCGTGGGCCCATATAAACAGACAGCTCACGCTGGGTCGGAAAGCTGAAGGTCACAGGAATGCCGAGCAATTTGTATGGGTGGATCTCTGCAAATCGCGGGTCAGCTGCCAGCTTCAACAGGTCGCGCCGGCTGCGGTAGCGCATCAGGCCGAAGATTGACCAGCCCGGGTCCCCTTCAACCTGCCATGCATCAATATAGGGACCGACCTTGCGGCCGACCATGCCCGGGTGGCCGCCTTGTGCAATCAGCGCGCGGACAAACGGATCTGAATAACGCCGCATCGCCTCGCGGCCTGATAATTCCTTACCCGTCTGCGGATCAACCACCATGCCCGGCTCAATCTTAACCAGATTGAGCATGACAAACTCTCTACCGTCATCCGCCTCAAGGAATGATCGCAGCACCGCCGGGTCGTTGCCACCGCCGTACTTGCCGTGGACCTCTGCGAAGAATGCGTCGATTTCGGCCTTGGTCAACGGACCACGCCAGTTATCATACCACAGCCGAAACAGCACATAGAGCGTGAATGCCCCGCCCCAGATCCACCCGGTCATACTTGCCCCCTGAAATTCTAACCCTTTGCGCCATGCTGCAACGAGCCGCCCGGAAGTTCCAGCCCCTTTTCGCTACGTTGCGCCAGCACCTGTGGACGAGCCAAGACTAGCCACGCCCCTGGGCCGCCGCGCGCAGCCGCAGCTACATTTTTTACAGAGGAGCCGGTTCCCCAGAGGAAGCCGGCTCGTTGCATGCGATCGGAAATGCCACTCACTTCTGCGGCAAAGTAAGCTTTACCGGCGTGCTGAATGGCTTGATCCCCAGCTTGGCATAGACCTCATCCGGGAAGTAGACCGTGCCCCCGCGAGCCACCAAGCGGATGGACTTGATCGCCTTCAGGTCCTTGGTCGGATCGCCCGGGATCAGGAAGAAGTCGGCCAGCTTGCCGCGCTCGATGCTGCCCAGTGACTGGTCCTGGCCCAGGTATTGCGCCATTTCCAGCGTTGCGCGGGACAGCACGTCAGCCGGGGTCATGCCCAGCTGCCCGAACAGTTCCAGCTCACGGTGATAGGTGAACCCACCACCCAGATCGGTGCCCGGAATCAGCATGATTCCCCGGCGGTTCATCTCCGCCAGCGTTTCCTTGATCTTGGCAAAGGCCGCGATGTAATCGGCGCGCTGCTTGGGCGTATCGGCCCCGAACAGGGCCTGCTTCAGCTGGCGCTGTTCGGCCGGCGGCATGTGATCAATGTAATCAACCGCGCCGGGGTTGGGCACGCCGTCCAGCGCGGTCAGGCCCAGTTCGTGGATCGCGATCGTCGGCTCGTGCGCCACGTTCCTGGCAACCATCGCATCGAGCGTCTTGGTCACCTTGTCCGATTTGAGGTCAAGCCCCGGGAACCGGGCCTGGGCCGTAAAACGGAACAGGGTACGGGTGTCTTCGTTCGGGTTCAGCACCCAGCCCAGCATCAGCTGGTTGACGTGGGTGATCTCATCAAAGCCAGCAGCGATCATCTCGTCCGCGCTGGAGAAGGCCGGAACGTGGCCGGACACACGCAGGCCGAGCCGCTTGGCTTCGGCGACCACCTTGGGCGCCCACTTGGGGTCCATCGAGTTATAGAGCTTGGCCTGGTTATAGCCGCGCGCGGCATACCAGCGTACCGCATCGATCGCCTCGGCCTCGCTCGCCACCAGCTTGCCGGTGGCCGAGCTGAACGGGCTCTTGCCTTCGATAAAGCCTGAGCGGGTAATCCGCGGCCCGGCGACCTCGCCCTTGTCGATCCGGTCGATCAGCGTGTCGAGCACCTCGTTGCGGTTGCCCATGTCGCGGACCGAGGTGATCCCGGCCAGCACGTTCATCAACGCATCTTCCTGGCCCATGTGGCCGTGCATTTCGAACATGCCGGGCACCAGGGTGCCACCCTCGCCATCAACAGTCACTTCACCCGGGCTGGCAATGCTGCCCGCGGGGGCAACGCCGGAAATGTGGCTGCCCGACATGACCACGTCGCTCAATGCCGAGAGCGCCTTGGCCTTGGGGTCAAACACCCGGACATTGCGGATCCGCACCGGCCCTGCGAACATCTTGGCACTCTCGCTCTGCAGCTGGGCGAAACGGCCCGAGGCCAGCTTTTCTGCAAGATCGCGCAGGGGCTTGTCTGCAACGCGCTCATAGCCCTTGCGGGCCAGGATGAAGCCGGCGCTCGACAGCGCAAAGAGATCGCCCTTGGCATCGAGCGAGACATAGGTCGGGTTCAGCGAGAGCCCGGACAGTTCATAAGTCACGACTTCCAGCTTGCCTTCGGGACCATCGAAGGCGCGGCGATCGCGCTCGGTCAGGCGGGCAGTGCCGCCCGGCGCGACGGCCATGGTGCGATCGGCATCGGCCAGCAGCGCCTTGGCCAGCATGGCCACATCAAGCGGCGAGCCGTTCTGCGTGGCGTAATAGCGCGGCGCATCCTTGCCCTTGATCCGGCCCGGTCCGGACAGGTCACGCCACTCGGCCCCGGCCGCACTGCGCTTGAAGCTTTCATTAACGGCATTGCCAAAAGTGGTGCGGCCGGTGATCGACCAGGTGACCGGGGCCCCATCCTTGTCGAGCGTTAGCGCTTCGGTGATGGTCGGCCCGCGGCCGTTCTGCTTGATGTTGTAATCAACCGCGATCTTCTGCCCTTGCCGGTCAAGCTTGAGGTGGCCGACATCGCGTTCCTGGATCAGCGCCCGATACTCAACCTGATCGGCCAGCGCAGGCGCGGCAAGAACGGTGGCCAGCGCAGCGGCGGCCAGCAAGTGCAGTTTCATGTGGAGTCTCTCCCTGTCAGATGGGCGCAAACTAGCGCCTCAGCGCATTCCCGCCAGCGCCTTTTGTCGGCGACGCTGCACGGACGAACCAAGCCCGATCGCTTCGCGGTATTTGGCAACGGTGCGGCGAGCAAGGTCAAAGCCCTTGGCCTTGAGCAGGTCAACCAGCGTATCGTCGGACAGGATCGCCTTGGGATCCTCGGCATCGATTAGCGCCTTGATCGCGGCCTTGACCGCTTCGGCCGAAGCCCCGCCTTCGCCATCGACCGCGCCGACACCCGAAGTGAAGAAGTATTTCAGCTCAAAGGTGCCGCGTGGACAATGAAGATACTTGTTCGAAGTCACCCGGCTGATCGTGGATTCGTGCATGCCGATCGCTTCGGCAACCGTGCGCAGGGTCAGCGGCCGGAGGTGCGAGACACCATGGCGGAAGAACCCGTCCTGCTGGGTCACGATCTCGCTCGCCACTTTCAGGATCGTCTTCTGCCGCTGATCGAGCGCCTTGATCAGCCAGTTGGCATCGGCCAGCTTGTCTGAAAGCCAGGCCCGCGCGCCCTTGTCATCGCAGGCGCCGCGCATCTCGACATAGTAGCTGCGGTTGACGATCAGCCGCGGCAGGGTCGCCTGGTTAAGGCTGATGTCCCAGCCGCCATCAGCCCGCGAAGCCAGGAGGATATCGGGCACCACCGGATCGCCGCCGCCACGGTTGAAGCGCAGCCCCGGCTTGGGATCATAGCTGCGCAGTTCGCCCAGCATTTCGGCAAAGTCCTCGTCATCAACGCCGCACATCCGCTTGAGCCGCGGCAGCTCGCCGCGGGCCAGCAGATCAAGGTTTTCGAGGAGGCGGGCCATCGCCGGATCGTGCCGGTCCGCCTCGATCGCCTGAAGTGCAAGACATTCGCCCAGCGAGCGGGCCCCGACCCCGGTTGGATCGAGCGACTGGACCAGTGCCAGCGCCGCTTCGGCTTCGGCCAGAGCCACGCCCAGCTCTTCCGCCACTTCGCGCAGCGTGACCGGAAGGTAACCGGCCTCATCCAGCTGGTCGATCAGGTAGCGGGCGATAAAGGCCAGCCGCGGATCGCGCGCCTGCGCACCGATCTGGTCATGAAGGTGGGTGGCAAGATCCTTGTCCCCCTCACCCCGCTCGCCGATGTCGGGTCCGTCCTCGCCCGCGGGGCCGATCCGGATATCGGCGCCCCATTCGCCATCCCCGGTATCGCGATCATGGTCGAGCGCGGTCTGGTCGATATCGAGCGGGCGATCGTCGGCAGCACGGCCTTCGGACACCAGTTGATCGACCGGTGACGTCTCCAGTGTGGTGCGGCGAACATCGGCCCCGTCCTCAACCACGGGCGTTTCCGGCGCGGCCACGCCGATCTCCAGCAGCGGGTTGCTTTCCAGCGCCTCGCCAATGAAGGATTCGATTTCGAGGTTCGACAGCGCCAGCAGCTTGATCGCTTGCTGCAGCTGCGGCGTCATCACCAGCGATTGCGATTGCCGAAGGTCAAGGCGGGGCCCGATCGCCATGATCTTGTGCCCTAAAGCGTAAATCCTTCGCCCAGGTAGAGCCGCCGCACGTTTTCATCGGCCACCAGCGCTTCGGGACTGCCCGAGAACAGCACCTGGCCGCCATAGATGATGCAGCCCTTGTCGCAGATATCCAGCGTCTCGCGCACGTTGTGATCGGTGATCAGCACGCCGATCCCGCGCTGCTTCAGGTCCTTCACCAGGTCGCGAATATCGCTGATCGACAAGGGATCGATCCCGGCGAAGGGTTCGTCCAGCAGCATGATCGAAGGCTTGGCCGCCAGCGCGCGGGCAATCTCGGCGCGGCGGCGTTCACCGCCTGACAGCGCCATGGCCGGGCTGGCGCGCAGGCGGGTCAGGCCAAACTCTTCCAGCAGTCGTTCCAGTTCTTGTGCGCGCACGCCCGGGTCAGGCTCTGCCAGTTCGAGCACGCAGTTGATGTTCTGCTCAACCGTCATGCCGCGGAAGATGCTGGTTTCCTGTGGCAGGTAGCCCAGCCCCAGGATCGCCCGCCGGTACATCGGCAGATTGGTGACATCGACACCATCCATCAGGATGCGGCCCGAGTCGGGGCGAACCAGCCCCATAATGGAGTAGAAACAGGTCGTCTTGCCGGCGCCGTTCGGACCGAGCAGGCCCAGCACCTCCCCCTTTGCGACCGACAGCGAGATATCGGTCAGCACCGCGCGCTTGTCATAGGACTTGGCAATCGAAATGACTTCCAACCCGCCTTGCGGCATGGACTGGGTGGCTTCGGGCCGGGCGGTTTCTGAGACGGCTGTATCGGTCATTACATATGCTCGTTTAAGGGGCCCGATGGAACTCGGCAAGCCGGGGAAGATCCATTTGGCAGGTTTCGTGCATGGGCATCGACGAACGCCATAGCCACTAGTTGGTAAACGAGGCTTGATCACATCGCCCTTCGGTGTTTTACTCAACCCGTCCTGAATGGCAGCACAGACTGCCGGGGCAATGGGATCGATAAGGGGATAGCCGATGGCCAAGATCTGGCATGGCGAAAGCGTTGTGAACCATACTGCCGTCCGGCCGCTCGATTTGCGTAAGCGGATGAGCGACCATATTGCCTATGCCTTGCTCGCTTACACCGGCCTTCAAATCTTTGTGACCATGGGCGCGCTCAACGCCAAGAGTGGCTCCTTGCTGCCCTATTTCGCTCTGGTCGTGCTGGTGGCCGCAATCATTCCGGCCTGCCGCAGGTTTGAACGGCGCTGGAACCGTCTTTCGGACGAACAGGCCGCCGATCCAGAGCTGGCACCGTTTTATCGCCATGATCGCAACTGGGTCTGGATTCTGGCAATTGGCTTGCCGTTCATCGTGACCGGCGTGTTCAAGCTGCTGGCTTTCGCCTTCGCCTGATTGCCCTTCGGCACTGGAATACCTAGATCGGCCGCTCCGCTTTCGGAGTGACCATTCATGCTGACCCCTTTTGCCGCCCAGGAACGCGCCGCCGCGCTGATCGACCTTGCCCGCAAGGCCGGGGCCGATGCCGCTGACGCGATCTATTCGGGCAGTTCTTCCGAAGGGGTCCAGGTCCGGCTCGGCAAGCTTGAAGATATCGAGCGCAGCGAAAGCGAACATCTGGACCTGCGGGTCTTCGTTGGCCGCCGTTCGGCCTCGATCGGGTCAAGCGATCTGTCAGACGATGCCTTGCGCGAGTTGGCGGGCCGCGCGGTCGACATGGCCCGCGCCGCACCAGAAGACCAATATGCCGGGCTTGCCCCGGACGACCTGCTGCATCGCGCACCGCTGGCCGATCTCGATCTTGAAGACAGCGCCGAACCCAGTCCGCAGGACCTGCTGGCCCGGGCCCTGGCTGCCGAAGATGCCGCGCGCGCCATCACGGGTATAACCAACAGCGAAGGCGGCTCGGCCAGCCTGGCCCGCCGGGTCATGGCGCTGGTCACCAGCCACGGCTTTGCCGGAGCCTATGGCGGCACCAGCCACGGGATCAGTGCCGTGGTGATTGCCGGCGAAGGCGATGCGATGCAGCGCGACTATGGCTGGCGGACGGCGCGCCACCTTGCCGATCTGCCGCCCCCGGAAGCGATCGGGCAGATGGCGGGGAACCGCGCCGTTGCCCGCCTGCGCCCCGGACGGCTGAAAAGCGGCCCGATGCCGGTGGTGTTCGATCCGCGGGTTGGCGGTTCGCTGGTTGGCCACCTGACCGGGGCCATGTCGGGCAATGCCATCGCCCGCCGCGCCAGCTTCCTGCTCGATCGCGATGGCGCGCAACTGTTCAAGCCGGGGATCGCCATCGTTGACGATCCGCTGCGCCCGCGCGGTCTTTCCTCGCGGCCGTTCGACGGCGAAGGGCTACCCGTTGCGCGGCGTGAACTGGTGGCCGATGGCCAGCTTACGGGCTGGCTGATGGATAGCGCCGCCGCCCGTCAGTTGGGCGGCGCGCCAACCGGCCACGCCGTGCGCGGAGCGGGCGGCTCACCCGGCGTGGGCACCAGCAACCTGCACCTTGCCGCCGGGACAATGACCCCCGCCGAGCTGATGGCCGACATTGCCGATGGCGTTTACGTAACCGAACTGATTGGCCACGGCGTTAATGGCGTGACCGGCGATTACAGCCGCGGGGCATCGGGCTTCCGGATCGTCAATGGCGAGATCGCCGGACCCGTGGCGGAGTTCACCGTGGCCGGGAACCTGATCGACATGTTCGCCGCGTTGACCCCGGCTAACGATCTGGAATGGCACCGCGGGATCAACGTGCCGACGATCCGCGTTGACGGGCTAACGATCGCCGGGGATTGACGGCGCGGCTGGTGCGGCCAATCTGCGCCGATGCAGATCCGCCCCGCCCGCCCCGATGATTGCGCAGCGATCGCCGCGATCTATGCGCATCACGTGTTGCACGGCACCGCCAGCTATGAAACCGAACCGCCCAGCGCGGCCGAGATCGCCCGGCGGATGGACCGGGTCCTCACCTCCGGCTGGCCGTGGTTGGTGGCCGAAGCACCCGACGGGCAAATGCTGGGCTATGCCTATGCCACCCAGTTTCGCGACCGGGCGGCCTATCGCTTTGTCTGCGAGGACAGCATCTACATCCGCAACGAAGCACGCGGTCAGGGTGTGGGCAAGGCGCTGCTGGGCGCGCTGATCGACGCCTGCACCGAAGCGGGCTTTAGGCAGATCATTGCGGTGATCGGTGGCGCCGAACCAGCGTCCGAAGCGCTGCATGCACGAATGGGCTTTGCCCTGGCCGGGCGGCTGGGCGGGATCGGCCGCAAGCACGGCCACTGGCTAGACTCGCTTTACATGCAGCGCGCCTTGGGGTCCGGCAGCAACGAACCCCCCGCGTTCGAACCCAATTGACGGCGATCAATTCGGAGCTTGGCAAGCACAGCTATTGAGAGCTTAATCGGACAATTAAGAGAGCGAGAGGAGAGTCGCCTGTGACCGGACAAGCCGCGGCCAAGCAAACCAGCGCCAGCAATGCCAACCATGTCGACGTGCTGATCGTCGGCGCCGGGATCTCCGGGATCGGTTCGGCCTATCACCTGCAGGAACAGAGCCCCGGCAAGTCCTATGTCATCCTGGAGATGAAGGAGAGCTTCGGCGGCACCTGGGAAACGCACAAGTATCCCGGCGTCCGTTCCGATAGCGACCTTTACACCTTCGGCTATCGCTTCAAGCCGTGGGTCGGCGCGCCGATCGCCAGTGCCGAAGAAATCCTCAAGTACATGGGCGAGGTGATCGATGAGAACGGCATCGCCCCCCACATTCGCTATGGCCACCGCATCACCCGCGCGGCCTGGGACAGCAATGCCAATCTCTGGACCGTGGACGCCGTGCGCGCCAGCGATGGCGCCGAAGTCAGCTTCACCGCCAACTTCCTCTGGATGTGCCAGGGCTATTACGATCACGAAAAGCCCTACATGCCCGATTGGCCGGGCATGGACCGCTACAAGGGCCAGCTGGTCCACGCCCAGCTCTGGGATCCCAAGATCGATTATGCCGGCAAGAAGGTGTTGGTGATCGGTTCGGGTGCGACTGCCGCCACGGTGATCCCCGCCTTTGCCGAGAAGGCCGCGCATGTCTCCATGCTGCAGCGTTCGCCGACCTATTTCTTCTGCTCCGAAAACAAGAACGAACTGGCCGACAAGCTGCGGGCCGCCAAAATCGATGAACCGACCATCCACCGCGTCGTCCGCGCCCAGATCATGCACGACCAGAACGTGATGACCCAGCGCTGCATCGAAGAGCCCGACACCGTGTTCGAGGAACTGAAGATGCTGGTCCGGGCCTTCACCGGCAAGGAAGACTTCGAGTTTGAACCGCACTTCACGCCGAAATACCGCCCCTGGCAGCAGCGACTGGCCTTCTGCCCAGAGGGCGACATTTTCCGCGCGGCCGCATCGGGCAAGCTGACGGTCTATACCGACGAGATCGAGACTTTCACCGAGACCGGCGTGCGCACCAAGGGTGGTGACGAGATCGAGGCGGACATCATCGTGGCCGCCACCGGCTTCAACCTGCTGATGATGGGCGGCATCCCCTTCTTCGTCGACGGCCAGCCGGTCGATTGGCACGAGACGGTCAATTACCGCGGGATGATGTTTACCGGCGTGCCCAACATGGTCTGGGTCATGGGCTATTTCCGGGCGAGCTGGACCTTGCGGGTCGACATGCTGGGCGATTTTGTCTGCCGCCTGCTCAACCATATGGATGCCAAGGGCGTGAAGCGGGTGGATGTTGCGCTGCGCGATGAGGACCGCAACATGCCGCTGGGTGACTGGATCGAGGGGGAGAACTTCAACCCCGGCTATCTGATGCGCGGCCTGAAGCTGATGCCAAAGCGCGGTGACAAGCCCGAATGGCGCCACAACCAGGATTACTGGCACGAGAAGGACGAGATCCCGTTCATCGACCTGGATGGCAGCGAATTCGTTTACGACGGGGTCCGGGCCGGCAAGCGGGTGACCGAAGCGGCCTGATCCCCCGTTTACAGCCGCCCCGCTTTCCGCCAGACCAGTTGCCATGAGCAACGCATCGATCTGGTGGGGCGGGCAGCGGCCCAATCTGGAACCCATGACCGCGCTGGGCGAAAATGCCCTGCCCGGCCATATCGGCATCGAATTCGTCGATTGCGGCGATGACTGGATCCGGGCGCGGATGCCGGTGGACGAACGCACCCAGCAGCCCTTCAAGCGGCTCCACGGCGGGGCCTCGGTCGCGCTGGCCGAAACGATCGGCTCGGTTGCCGCCAGCTATTGCGTTGACCGCGAAAAGTTCGTGGCGGTGGGGATGGAAATCAACGCCAACCACATCCGCCCGGCCTATGCCGGCTGGGTCTATGCCACCGCCCGGCCCGAGGCGCTGGGGCGGACGACCCAGGTCTGGACGATCCGGATCGAGGATGAGGCGGGCAAGCTGGTCTGCATCTCACGCTTCACTGTCGCGGTGATCCCGGTCGAGCGCAAATGAGCCGCTCGGTCGCAGTCATCGGTGCGGGTGATTTCATCGGCGCGGCGATCGCCCGCCGGTTTGCAGCCGAAGGGTTTCGGGTTCACGCCGGGCGGCGCAATGGCGATAAGCTGGCCCCGCTGCTGGGTGGCAATATCACCGGCCGCAGTCTTGATGCCCGCGACAGCGAAGACGTAACCGCCTTTCTGGCCGAGGCCGAGGCGCAGGCACCGCTGGGCCTGGTGGTCTTCAACGTGGGGGCAAACGTCCAGTTTCCGCTGACCGAAACGACCGACCGGGTGTTCCGCAAGGTGTGGGAAATGGCCTGCTATGCCGGGTTCGTTTCGGTGCGCGAAGCGGCGAAGCTGATGCTGCCGCGTGGGCAAGGCAAGATCTTTGTGACCGGTGCCACGGCCGGGCTGCGTGGCAATCCCGGTTATGCCGCCTTTGCCTCGGCAAAGGCCGGCCTGCGCGCCACGGCCCAATCGGCCGCACGCGAATTGTGGCCGCAGGGCATCCATGTTGCGCACCTGGTGATCGACGCCGGGGTCGATACCGAATGGGTCCGCGCCCGCGTGACCGAACGGATCGGGGCCGAGGCCCTGGCGGCCCAGCCAGACCTGTTGATGCCACCCGAAGCCGTGGCCGAAGCCTATTGGGCGCTTTACAACCAGCCGAAATCTGCCTGGACGTTTGAACAGGAAATCCGGCCTTATGGGGAGAAGTGGTGATGGCGCGCGAAATCGATTTCCTGTTTGACTTCGGCGGCCCCAATTCCTGGTTCGTGCACCGTGCGATCCCGGCGATCGAAGCCAAGGGTAAGGTCAAGTTCCGTTATGTGCCGGTCCTGCTGGGCGGGATCTTCAAGGCCACCGGCAACAAGCCGCCGCTGATGACCTATGGCCATGTCGCCCAAAAGGTTGCCTATGACCGGCTGGAGATGGAGCGGTTCATGACCGCGCACGGGATCAGCGGCTTCCAGTTCAACCCGCACTTCCCGGTCAACACCCTGCTGGCGATGCGTGGCGCGATCGCCGCCGAGCAGCTAGGCTGCGGGCCAGCCTATCGCGAGGCCATGTACACCGCGCTGTGGCAGGACGGGCAAAAGCTGGATGAGCAGGATGTCTGGACGCGGGTCCTGCAGCAAGCCGGGCTGGACGTGGCCGCACTGAGCGCCCTGGTTGCCGACGAAGCGGTCAAGGCCGAGCTGGTTGCCAGCACCGAAAGCGCAGTGGCACGTGGCGCATTCGGCGTGCCGACCTTTTTCCTCGGCGATGAAATGTGGTTCGGCAAAGACCGCCTGCGCGATGTGGTGGAGGCGGCTGGCGGCTGAACCTTGCCAAGCACTCTGCCCGGATGCATGGTGCTTTAACCGACCGGTTAAAGCTGGCGATGCGCGGAGAGCCTGAGATGAGCGAATTCCCCCTGCCTTATAACTCGACTGACCTGCACGGGCGGGTCGCGCTCGTTACCGGTGCCTCCTCAGGCCTGGGGGCGCGCTTTGCCGAAGTGCTGGCCAGCCAGGGGGCTGCCGTGGTGCTTGCCGCCCGGCGCAAGGACCGGCTTGAGGCGCTGGCCGACAAGATCCGCGCCGCCGGTGGCCGGGCCATGGCCGTGCAGATGGACGCGACCGACGCGGACTCGATGATCGCCGCCGTCGCCGCGGCCGAGGATGCCTTTGGCACGGTCGACATCCTGATCAACAACGCCGGAATGCCCGACGCTCAGCGCGCTCACAAGATGAGCCTTGAGCTGGTCGACAACGTGCTGGGAGTCAACCTGCGCGGACCGTGGATACTCTCCTGCGAGGTCGCCCGGCGATTGATTGCAGCGGGCAAGCCGGGCCGGATCGTCAACATCAGTTCGGTTGCGCACTTCCGTTATGATGGAAGCGGCGCGGCGCTCTACGCCGTGACCAAGACGGCGATTGCCCGCATGACCGAGGCGCTCAGCGTGGAATGGGCGCCCTATGGCATCAACGTCAACGCGATCGCGCCGGGCATGTTCGTTTCGGAGATGACCGACGGGATGTTTGAGCGGATGGGCGGAAACCCTGCCCCGCACCTCGCCCGCCAGCGCGTGCCGGTGCCTGAACAGATGGACTCCACCCTGCTCTACCTCGTCGCGCCGGCCAGCGAATGCGTGACCGGCGCGGTCATCCGGATCGACGACGGACAGAGCTCGGCCGTCCGGCTGCGCAAGTAAGGAGACTACGCCGATGCTGGTTACTGTCGCACGCGATAGCGCGGTTGCCGTAGTCACCCTCAACCGGCCCGAGGCGATGAATGCCCTCTCGCGCGGGCTGCGCGCGCAGCTGGCGCAAGTGATGACCGAACTTGACGCAGAAGACAGCGTCCGCGCCGTGGTGCTGACCGGGGCCGGCACCCGCGCCTTCACCGCCGGGCTCGATCTTAAGGAACTGGGCGTCGAGGGCCTCGGCGCCGCCAATGCCAGCGAGGCAGCGGCCAACCCGGTCAAGGCGATCGAGCAGTGCCGCAAGCCGGTGATCGGTGCGATCAATGGCGTGGCGATCACCGGCGGGTTCGAACTGGCGATTGCTTGCGACATCCTGATCGCGAGCGACAATGCCCGCTTTGCCGATACCCATGCGCGGGTCGGGATCATGCCAGGCTGGGGCCTGTCGCAGAAGCTTTCGCGCCTGATCGGGATCAGCCGGGCGAAGGAACTGTCGCTTACCGGCAACTTCCTCGATGCGCAGACAGCCTGCGCCTGGGGCCTGGTCAATCGCGTGGTTGCCGCAGACGAACTGCTGCCTGCGGCCAAAAAGCTGGCCGCCGATATCGCCAGTGCTGATCCGGCGATGATCGGGGCCTACAAAAAGCTGATCGATGATGGCTATGCCCTACCGTTCGGCGAGGCCATGGCGCTGGAACATAGCACCTCTTCGGCCCGCAACGCGCAGGTCAGCGGCGATGAAGTGGAAGCGCGGCGGCTCGCGGTGATGGACCGGGGCCGCTTGCAAGCTAACTAGCGATCGCTCCAGTTCGGCGAGCGCTTTTCAAAGAACGCCTGCTTCGCCTCGGTAAAGTCACCCGCCTGGCCCAGCATCACCTGCTGGCGGTCTTCCAGCGCGAAGGCATGCTCCATGCTGGCGGCATCGATGTTGAGGTTGAGCGCGTCCTTGGTCAGCCGCAGCCCCATCGGGCTGGTCAGCAGCATTTCCCCGGCCAGCGACAGCGCCTTGTCGAGCAGTTCTTCGTGCGGGACAATCTCGCTGAACAGGCCGCAAGCCACGGCCTTTTCCGCGCTCATGAACTTGCCGGTCAGCAGGTATTCGCTGGCGACCGAGCTGCCCACCAGCCGCGGCAGGAAATAGCTGGCCCCCATGTCGCAGCCGCCCAGCCCGATCTTGATATAGGCCGCGTTCATCCGCAGGTCCGGCGCGGCATAGCGCACATCGGACGAGAGCAGCAGCGAGAAGCCGCCGCCGCAGGCCGGCCCCTGGGCACAGGCGATGATTGGCTGCGGGCACTTGCGCATCGCCTGCATCACAGCCGCGATCATCCGCTGGGTCCGCCAGGATTGGTGGATCGGACCAGCATCGGGGTCTGGCGACCAGCCCCCAAGGTCAAGTCCGGCGCAGAACGCACGCCCTTCGGCCCGCAGGATCACCACCCGCACCGCGGTGCGCTGGACCAGCCCGGTGAAGTAATCGAGCAGAGCCTGGATCAGCGCTTCATTCATGGTGTTGAGCTTGTCCGCCCGGTTAAGGCTGACCACCTCTACCGCGCCGCGATTTTCGATTGTGATCACCTGTTCAGCCATGTTCTCGCCCCGCAATTTGGTTTGAGTCCAGTTGACCGACACCAACCGCCGTGGCAAGGCCCCTCGCGCCCGAGCGGGTGTAGCTCAATGGTAGAGCAGCAGCTTCCCAAGCTGAATACGAGGGTTCGATTCCCTTCACCCGCTCCACTTTCCTGTCCATAGACGTCTGGCAAAAGACGCCCCAAAGGCCCGCTCGGCCTTGGGCTACCGGCGCCTGGTCCGCGGTGGCGCGCCGAAGACCCGCCCGTGCCAGCGGCTGAACGCCCCGACCGAACCATAGCCCAGAAATTCCGCGATGTCGGTGATCCGCATCCGCGGGTTGGCGAGATACTGCGTGGCCAGTTGCATGCGCGCCTCGTTAAGCAGCTTCTTGAAGCTGGTCCCATCGGCATCGAGCAGGCGCTGCAGCGTTCGCACGGTCAGCCCCATCGAGGCGGCGCAGTTCTGGATCGAGGCGCGCCCCGCGGGCATCAGCAGGCGGATCAACTGGTCCACATCCTGGGTGACCGAGCGCTGTGACGGGCTCATCACCGCGTCGAGCAATTGCCGGGCATGACGGGCCAGCTGATCGTCGGCGCGCTGGTTCGGCCGATCGAGGTCGATCCGGCGCAGGACGATTCCGTTCAGCTCGCTGTCGAATTGCAGAGGGCACCGGAACACGCGGGCGAAGATTGGCTGTTCCGCTGCAGGCGGCGGCTGGTGCGAGAAGCAGACCATTCGGGGCGACCAGTCCTTTCCCAGCACTTCGGTGCACAGTCGCATCAGCACCCCCAGCGCAAGGTCCGATGACTGGCGTAGCGGCTCTGGCCGGCGCAGGGTGAAGTCTTCATGCAGAACCGTGTCCTCGCCCATGTCCTCAAGCTGCAGAACCAAGGTCGAATTGATCCGCGCCCGGAACTCCTGAAGCGCGGTCAATGCATGACGCAGGGTGGGCTGGTGGGCGATCAGCAAGCTGCTGGCGCCCAGGTTGGCCAGCGCGCGGCCCTCGGCCATGCGCAGCCCCAGGGTAATGCAGCCGCTTTCCGCCGCGCTGCGTTCCAACAGGCGGATCGCAGCGCGCGCGGGGATCAGCTGCTCGGGATTGACCAGCAGGTCGGCGGACAGCCCCTGTTCCTTGAGCAGCGGACGAGGGTCGAGACCGAGGCCGGCCATGGTCTCGATATAGCCGGATAAGGCGGCAACGCGGACCAGTTCAGTCATTTCTTCCCCAGAGCCAGCTGGCATCAATTGGTAAAACAATGTCACGAAATGTGAAAACTGCAAGCGCCGACAGGCCTAACTTCCGGTCAAAGAGCTTGGGAGAGCAAAGACCGTGGCCAAGGCTGTACGTTTCCACGCGGCGGGCGGACCGGAAGTCCTGCAGGTCGAAGATGTCGAAGTGGGCAGCCCCGGCCCCGGCGAAGTGCGAATCCGCCACGCCGCCGTGGGCTGCAACTTTGCCGATACCTACTTTCGCTCGGGCTATTATCCGGTCCAGCCGCCCTGCGGCATCGGCGTGGAAGCGGCCGGCACGATTGAAGCGATCGGCGAAGGGGTGGCCCATGTCGGCGTGGGGGACCGGGTCAGCTACAATGGTGGGCCGCTGGGCGCCTATGCGACCGAGCGAGTCATGCCAGCCGCGCCGCTGTTCAAGCTGCCGGACAATGTTTCCTTCGAAGTGGCCGCGGCATCAACCATGCGCGGGCTTTCGGCAACCTACTGGCTGATGAAGACCGATCCGCGGCTGAAGGCGGGTGATACGATCCTGCTCCACGCGGCGGCGGGCGGGGTTGGCCTGCTGGCGGTGCAGGTGGCCAAGCTGCTCGGCCTGCGTGTCATCGGTACGGTTTCGAGCGAGGAAAAGGCGGCGAAGGCCAGAGAGCTCGGCTGCGACGAGATCATCTTCTACCGGCGCGAAGATGTTGCCGCCCGGGTCAAGGAACTGACCGGCGGCGAAGGCGTGCAGACGGTGTTCGATTCCGTGGGCAAGGACACGTTCGAGGGCTCGCTGAAATCGCTGCGGCGGCGCGGCGTGCTGGTGGGCTGCGGCACGGCCTCGGGACCGTTCCCGCCGATCGACGCCTTCCAGACCATGCTCCAGGGCTCGGTCTATTTCATCCGCCCGGCCTTTGCCGACTTCTTCGCCGATCCGGCCGAGCGCGCCGAGATGGCCAAATTCTGGTTCGATCACTTGTCAGCGGGACGGATCAAGGTCGAGATCGGCCAGCGCTATAGCCTGGACCAGTGCGCCGAGGCGCACCGCGATCTCGAAGCTGGCAAGACCATCGGTTCATCGGTGTTCGTGCTGTGAAGATTGAACGGCTCACCCAGCACATCGGCGCCGAGCTGGTTGGGGTGAACCTGGCCGAAGCGGTGCGCAACGATGACCTGTTTGGTGAGATCAAGGCCGCGCTGCTGGATCACAAGGTGTTGTTCCTGCGCGATCAGGACATCAGCCGCGCTGACCATGTGGCCTTCGCCCAGCGTTTTGGGCAGTTGGAAGATCATCCCGTGGCGGGTAGCGATCCGGACCACCCCGGACTGGTCCGGATCTACAAGGATGAGAATTCACCGCCTGATTTCTATGAAAACTCTTGGCATGCCGACACGACCTGGCGCGAAGCCCCGCAGATGGGCGCAGTGCTGCGCTGCGTCGCTTGCCCGCCGGTTGGCGGCGACACCATGTGGGCCAACATGGAGTGCGCCTATGAAGACCTGGCGGACCACATCAAGGAGACCATCGCGCCACTGAAGGCGCGCCATTCGATCGAAGCCAGCTTTGGCGCACGGATGCCAGAGGACAAGCGGCTGGCGCTGAAAGCCCAGTTCCCCGATGCCGAGCACCCAGTGGTTCGCACCCACCCGGAAACCGGCGCGAAGAGCCTCTACGTCTGCGGGTTCACCACCCATTTCACCAATTTCCACACCGCAGCCAACGTCCGCTATGGCCAGGATTATGCGCCGGGCGCGGCACAGCTGCTGCACTACCTGATCGGCCGGGCGCAGATCCCTGAATATCAGGTGCGCTGGCGCTGGCAGCCCGGCTCGATGGCGATCTGGGACAACCGCTGCACCCAGCACTACGCCGTGATGGATTATCCGCCCTGCGTCCGCCGGATGGAGCGCGCCGGGATCATTGGCGACAAGCCCTTTTAGGACAGGAGAGAGACCATGCAGTTCTTCGATGAAAGCCTGCTGCCCGAATACCAGGATCCGCTGGTCATCCAGGTCGCACCCTATGCCCCCAGCTTCATGCCACAGGACAGCGACGATATTCCGGTGAGCTTCGCCGAGCAGGTCCAGAAGGCGGTCGATTGCTACAATGCCGGAGCAACCGTGCTGCACCTCCACGTGCGCGAACCTGATGGCACGGGTTCAAAGGACCTCGACCGGTTCAACGAAATGCTCGACCGGCTGCGCACCGCGGTCCCCGACATGGTGCTGCAGGTCGGCGGCTCGATCAGCTTTGCACCCAAGACCGAGAGCGCGGCGGCCGAATGGCTGGATGACGACACCCGGCACATGCTTGCCGATCTGACCCCGGCGCCCGATCAGGTGACCTTGGCGGTCAACACCAACCAGATGAACGTGATGGAGCTCATCACTGAGGAAGACGTTGGCGGCACCACCATGTGGGACGTCTACCGCGAAGCCTATACCGAGATGTACTACGATGCCGGGCCGAAGTTCATGAAGGAACACATGAAGCGGTTGACGGCCTCGGGTATCCAGACCCACTTCCAGGTCGGCTGTGCCCGCGACCTTGAAACGGTCGAGCGGCTGGTGCGGAGCGGCCATTACATGGGGCCGATGGTCTGCAACTGGGTAGCGATCGGCGGCGGGCACGATGGCCCGAACCCGCGCAACCTGATGGAATTCGTCAACCGCCTGCCGCAAAACGCCGTTTGCACCGTCGAAGGGCTGATGCGTTCGATGTATCCGTTGACCGTGATGGGCATTGCCATGGGCCTGCATGTCCGGGTTGGGCAGGAAGACAACCTGTGGGGCCGCCGCGGCGAGCGCGCGACCTCGGTCCAGCAGATCGAGAAGATGGTGCGGATTTCGGAAGAGCTCTACCGCCCAATCGCGAGCGGCAAGGAAGCCAAGGCGATCTACCAGATCGGCACATTCTACGCGAGCGTCGAGGAAACGCTGGAGAAGAACGGCTGGCTGCCCAACCCGCAGCCCAAGGCACGCCCCGCCCCGGTTCGCGCCGCCGCATGACCGCGACGGTCCTCTTCGTTCCGGGCTTGCGGGACCATGTCGAGGACCACTGGCAGACCCATGCTGCCCGTGCCTTTCCGGGGTCAGTGACCGTTGCACCGCTCACTCAGGACCGGTTGTCGCGATCAGCGCGGGTTGCCGCGCTTAATGCTGCGCTCCACGCCATTGATGGCGAGGTCGTGCTGGCCGCACACAGCGCTGGCTGCCTGATGGTTGCGCACTGGGCCTTGGCCCCGACACGCCCGATCAAAGCCGCGCTGCTCGCCACGCCCGCCGATGTCGAGCAACCGTTGCCGCCGGGCTATCCATCGTTCGAGGACCTCTCCGCCAATGGCTGGCTGCCGATCCCCCGGGCGAGGTTGCCGTTTCCGGCACTGGTGGTGGCCAGCCGTAACGATCCGTTGGCCGGCTTCGACCGGATAAAAGGCCTGGCCAGCGACTGGGGTGCAGAACTGCTCGACGCCGGCGAAGTGGGGCACCTTAACCCGCCCGCGGGCTATGGACCTTGGGCCGATAGCCAGCGTCTGATTGAACAGCTCCGGCAATAGCTGACCCCGGGGAGAGGAAAACAGGCCATGGCCGGACATATCCCGCAAAGCAGCACCCCAGCCGGCGGACCGGACCGGGTGACCGTCTATGCCTGGCTGGTCTTCGCGCTCAGCTTTGGCCTGCTGATCTCCGATTACATGGCGCGGCAGGTGCTGAATGCGGTCTTCCCGCTGCTGAAGGCCGAATGGAGCCTGAGCGACGCCCAGCTTGGCCTGCTGTCGGGCATTGTCGCGATCATGGTCGGCGTGCTGACCGTGCCCCTCTCGCTTGCGGCAGATCGCTGGGGACGCGTGCGCAGCCTGACGCTGATGGCGATCCTGTGGAGCCTCGCAACGCTGCTTTGCGCTGTGGCCAAGGATTTCGGGACAATGCTAATCGGCCGCTCGCTGGTCGGGATTGGCGAGGCAGCTTACGGCAGCGTCGGGATCGCCGTGGTGATCTCGGTCTTCCCCGCACGGCTGCGGGCAACGCTGTCCGCCGCGTTCATGGCTGGTGGATCGTTCGGCCAGATCCTTGGCGTCGCGATTGGTGGCGCTATCGCCGCCAGCCACGGCTGGCGGACCGCCTTTGCCGCAATCGGGATCGCCGGCCTGGTCCTGGGCGTGCTATACCCGATCATTGTCCGCGAACGCCGGATCCGCGCGCTCGCCGGCGGACCGGCACTCGCAAGCCGGGTGGCGGAGCGCATTCCGCTGCGGGCGCTGGCCGGCAACCGCTCCATACGGCTGGCCTATCTGGCCAGCGGGCTGCAGCTGTTCGCGGCAGGTGCGCTTCCCGCCTGGCTGCCCAGCTATTTCAACCGCTATTACCACTTGCCGGTCGACAAGGCGGGATCGCTTGCGGCCGTGTTGCTGCTGGTATGCGCTGCGGGCATGATCCTGTGCGGGATGCTGAGTGACCGCATCGCACGCGAGCGGGCGGAGCTCAAGATTGCCCTGGCCATCGGCTATTCGCTTGGCACCGCGCTATGCCTGACACTGGCCCTGCTGCTGCCCCCTGGCCTGCCGCAGCTCATCCTGCTGGGCGCCGCAATGTTCCTGGTGGCCGGGACAGTCGGCCCGGTAGGAGCGATGGTTGCCAATCTGACGCCGCTCGCCATCCATGGCTCTGCCTTTGCCACTTTGACGTTGGCCAACAACCTGATTGGCCTGGCGCCGGGACCGATCCTCACCGGGCGGATCGCCGATGCGATCGGCCTGGCTGACGCTTTCCGGTTGCTGCCAGTGCCGTGCCTGCTGGCCGGGCTGACCTATGCGGTCATGCGGCGCAGCTACCTGACGGACCTTGCCGTCTGTCGTGGTCAAGCCACAGGGCAGGACTTGTCCTAACGCAAGTGCGCCGCAATCGCTTTGCAATCGGCAGCCGTTGGGTGCCAGACTTCGCCCATCAGCCCACCGGGTCCGAATAGGGCCGCAAGCGGGTCTGCCGCGCCCGCCGCAATGCCAAGCTCTGCCGCGCGGGGATCGTCCACCGGGCCATTCGCGCCGCGCAGGTGGCGGATCCAGGCGGCGATGCCCTGCTGAATGGCCGGACATTCACGGGCCACCGCCTGATTGGCGGCCAAGGTATCAAGCCAGCGCTGGGGCAGTTTCTGGCTGCCGTCCATCGCGATCTGGATCAAGCGGTGGTTGAGCGCCGGATTGGCAAAGCGTTCGATCAGCGCCGCGCCATAGGTGGACAGATCCTGCCCAAGCCCGGCAGCAATCGTCGGCGCGGCTTCATCGCGCAGCAGTGCTTCAACCAGCGGGCGCAGCACCGGATCAGCCATGGCCTGGTGGACATAGCTATGCCCATGGGCCAGCCCGGCATAGGCCAGGAACGAGTGCGCGCCGTTGAGCATGCGCAGCTTGGCTGTCTCATAGCTGCGAACATCGTTGACCAACTCTGCCCCCACCCTCTCCCAGCACGGGCGTGGACCGGCGAAGCGGTCTTCGATCACCCACTGGCTGAACGGCTCGGTCAAGACGGCGGCCCGGTCTTCTAGCCCGATCTGCGCGGCAAGCTCGGCCCGATCGGCATCGGTCGTGGCCGGGACAATCCGGTCAATCATGGTTGAGGGACAGGCGCAGGCCCGCTCAAACCACGGCAGCAGCGCAGGATCGTGGCGGTCAAGGTATTGCGCCATCAGCCGGGCCAACTGCTGCCCATTGTCAGCCAGGTTGTCGCACGACAGCAGCGTCAGGCCTGCCAGTCCGGCATCGTGGCGGCGGCGCAAGCCGGCAGAAATCAGCGCGTAAAGCGATCCATCATCGGCAAGCGCAAGGTCAAGATTGCCGTCCGCCGCGCGGCAATAGCCCTTTTCGGTGACCGTCAGGCTGACCACGTGGCAGGCCGGATCGGCGATCCGCTCGATCACGGCGGCGCGTTGCCCCCGCGCCACCAGCACGCCTCGCACCGCTCCGACCAGGCGGGTATGCCAGCCCGCCTCGGACCGTTCGGTCACAGTATAGAGCCCGTCCTGCGGGTTCATCTGCTCGGCCACCCCGGGCGAGCGAAGCGAGACGCCGGTTATCGCCCAGTCGCGATCGCCCGCCGCCATCGCCAGGTCGGTGTACCAGGCCTGATGGGCGCGGTGAAAAGCACCAATCCCGAGGTGGACAATGCCCGCGCCTTGCGCAGCGCGGTCATAGCCGCAACGGGTGACCGCGCCGTCCAACGCGCCGAGGCTGGCAGGCGACAGCCTCACAGCTTGTAGGCCGCCTTGGCAAGGTTGTAGCTCAGATCCTGGGCCAGTTCGGCGGCCTCCCAGTCTTCCAGCCGGTGCTCCATCACCAGATCGGCAAGGAACCCGCAGTCGATCCGCCGCGCCACATCGTGCCGCGCCGGGATCGAAAGGAAGGCGCGGGTATCGTCGTTGAACCCGACCGTGTTGTAGAAGCCGGCCGTTTCCGTGCACATCCGGCGGAAACGGCGCATGCCTTCGGGGCTGTCATGGAACCACCAGGCCGGCCCCAGCTTCAAGCAGGGATAATGCCCGGCCAGCGGGGCCAGTTCGCGGGCATAGGCGGTTTCATCCAGCGTGAAGAGGATCAGTGACAGGCCGGCGTCATTGCCGAAACGGTCCAGCAATGGCTTGAGCGCATGGACGTAATCCGTGCGCGTCGGGATATCGGCGCCCTTGTCGCGGCCCAATGCTGCAAAGACCTGCGCGTTGTGGTTGCGGAAAGCGCCGGGGTGCAATTGCATCACCAGGCCATCATCCAGGCTCATCGCCGCCATTTCGGTCAGCATCTGGGCGCGGAACAGCTCTGCCTCGGCAGACGTGCAGCCGCCAGAGGTTACCTTGGCAAACAGGGCTTCGGCTTCTGCGGAGGAAAGGTTGGCAGTCTGCGCGGTCGGGTGACCGTGATCGGTGCTGGTCGCCCCCATCGACGCAAAGAAGGCGCGGCGCTGGCGGTGCGCGGCAAGGTAACCGGGCCAACTGAAGCAATCCTCGCCCGTCAGGTCGGCCAGGGTCTTCAGGTTAGCGCGGAAGCCTTCGAATTCCGGATCGACCACCGGATCTGGGCGGTAGGCGGTGATCACCCGGCCCTGCCAGCCAGAGGCCCGGATCGCGGCGTGGTGCTCCAGGCTGTCGATCGGGCTTTCGGTCGTGGCGATCACCTCGATGTTGTAGCGTTCGAACAGCGCGCGCGGGCGGAAGGCGTTGCTTGCCAGCATTTCGGTGATCGTGTCGAAATAGAGGTCGGCGGTTTGCGCGGAAAGCTGCACGCCCATGCCGAAGACTTCGGCAAAGACCCAGTCGAGCCACATCCGCGAAGGCGTACCGCGGAACAGGTAATAGCGCTGCGCAAACAAACGCCAGCTCTCCCGCGGATCGGCCGCCGGGTTGCCGATACCCAGATCGGCCAGCGGCACGCCCTGCGAATAAAGCATGCGGAACACGTAGTGATCCGGATGCAGCAACAACTCCGCCGCATTGCCGAAGTTGGCATCAGTCGCAAACCACTCGGGATCGGTGTGGCCGTGCGGGCTGATGATCGGCAGGTCCTTCACCTGCGCATAAAGCACGCGCGCCAAATCCCGCGTCGCCGGATCAACCGGCAACAGGCGGTCTGGGTGGAGTTCAAGCATTCGGTTCATTCAGCAGATCCAGCATTGTCGGAGAGGGGCTTGTTGATATTCAGGCGCCGAGCGCACGGTAACGAAAATCCCGGAACCGGCACTCGCCCGGTCCGGCGGCGTAAAGCCCGGGTCGCAGCGCAAGAAAGCCGCCGCGGACATTGTGGTGATAGCCGGATACTTCCATCCCGCGGTCAAAGCGCCGCCAGGTCTGGCCGCCATCGCCGCTGGTGTGGAAAGCAACGATGTGCTCGCGGCTGGTCACGCGCAGCTTCATCCGCCGCCCATGCGGATTGACCGGACGGGCGCGCTCAATCCCGTACTGATGGGTAACAAAGCGCTGCGCATCAAAGCCCAGCCCGCAATAGAGCTTGTCGTCATAGAACAGCACCAGGCCGGCCGTTGCACCCGGTGCCAGTTCGATATCGCATTCAAACTGGTATGAGCGGTCGCCCGCAGTCAGCAGCAAAGGCGATCCGCTCGATGGTGCCAACCCCTTGCCCGCGAGGTGCAGGGCACCATCGGCCAGGCGGATGCGGCCTGCCTCGTCAGCAGCGGGGCGGAAGAAGGTCCATTTCGAGCCGAGCGCCAGCGGCGCGCTGAAATCATCGGACAAGGCCATACCGTGTGGCAGTGCCTGCCCGCCCCGCGGCTTTCGGATCGGGCGCGAAAGGTCGCCACCGGCCATCCGGAACCAGCCATCAGCGGTCCATTCGATCGGATCGAGCAGGCACTGCCGACCCAGCGTCCAGAAGCCTGCCTCATAGCCATGATATAACGACCACCACGATCCATCCGGTGCCTCGACCAGGCTGGCATGCCCGCGCGACCACCAGGCCTCACCCGCCGACTGCGTTCGGACCAGCGGGTTGCCGGGATACTGCTCCCACGGTCCGTGGAGCGAGCGCGAACGGGCAGCGATCACCATGTGCCCGGTGGGCGGCCCCGCCGTGCCGCCTACTGCGGTGATCATGTAAAACCATCCGCCGTGACGGTGGATCTTGGGGCCTTCGGGTGAAAATCCCTCGACGTCCCAGGTGTCGGGATAGCGCCACGGATCGTAGACATGCTCGACCGGCCCGGCGACCGAGAGGCCGTCTTCACTCAACCGCACACGGTCGCCGCCGGATAGGAACAGCCAGCGCGAACCATCCTCGGCCACGGCGTGGCAGGGATCGATATGGTTGTGCAGACCCAGCGGAACTGGATCGCTCCACGGGCCATCGATATGATCCGACCAGATTACATAGATCTCGTTCTTCGGCTGGGCCTTGACCGGAATGTAGAGGAAATAGCGGCCCTGATGCTTTTCCAGGCTGACCGCCCAGACAGATCCGATGTTCCGTTGAAGCGCCGCCTTGCGCGGCTGCCAATTCACCAGATCGCGACTGTGCCAGATCGTGAGGCCTGGATAGGCATCGAAGCTGGAGAAGGTCAGGTAATAGTCATCCCCGTCCTTCAGCACAGCAGGGTCCGGGTGATCGCCCGACAGCACCGGGTTGAGGAAGCGCCCATTGCCCAGATCGGGCTGACGCTGGCCTTCGATACCCGGACGCCGGTTCGCTGCCGCCGCGACGGACAAGGCCGAAACAAGCGGGGCAAATGCCCCGGCCTTGAGCAAGTCGCGCCGCTCCATCAGCCCAGGCCGACGGTGCGGGCCCAGGCGCGCCACAGTTCGGGCCAGGCCTCCACCGGCTTGCCCACCGCCTTGCGCAGGCCAAAGCCGTGCCCGCCATTGGCAAAGAGATGCATTTCAAGCGGGATGCCGCGTGCCTTTAGCCCCGCGCGCAGGCGCAGGGTATTTTCGACCGGAACGACGTCGTCATCTTCGGCGTGAAGCAGGAAATGCGGCGGGGCATCGGCCGGCACTTGCCGGTCGGGCGAATAGAGTGCTTCGGCCTCGGCCGTGGGGGCCTTGCCCAGCAGCAGCCGCCGCGAACCAGAGTGCGCAATCGCCGGGTCCATGCTGATCACGGGATAGATCGGCGCGGCGCTGTGCGGCTTGGCCGAAAGCCGGTCCGCCGCGTCCACCGGCTGATAGGCCCTGGCTGCGAACCGGGTGGAAAGACTGGCGCAGACGTGGCCACCCGCGGAAAAACCCATGGCGGAAACCCGCTCAGGGTCGATGGCGAAATCGCGCGAACGATGGCGAATCAGGCGCATGGCGCGCAGCGCATCGGCCAGCGGCACGTCGGGGCCGGCAGACCAACCTTCGCCGGGCAGACGATAAAACAGGACAAAGGCAGTGAAGCCGCGGGCCGCCAGCCACCGCGCCATCTCATAGCCTTCCTTATCGACCACGACCCAGCGATAGCCGCCGCCAGGCGTCAGAAGGACCGCCGCACCATTCGGCCGGTCAGGACGGAATACGGCCATCCGGGGTCGGCTGATGCCAAAGACAGCCCTGTCGGTAACCAGTGGATCGGTGGAACGTTCATTGACCGTTTCGGTCAACGCCGCAGCTGGCAGGCCGGGCGCAGTGCCTGGCCAAAGATCGATGGTCTCGCTTGGCTGCGGCAGGCCAGGCGGAAGTGCCCCAACGGCAACGGGCGGAGGCGTTTGCGCCCCCGCCCGAGCGGTTAGGGTAGAGGCCAGTCCCGCGACAATCAGCGACCTGCGGTCAATCGTCATCGGAACCGGCCTCCGGGAGGTTTGCAGGATTACATCTTCACGCGGGCGCCGATCAGGATCGTGCGACCGAAGTGATTGTTCTCGTAATTGCGGTCCGCATCCCAGTCGGTGAAGCGGTAGCGATAGGTGTCGAGCAGGTTGTTGCCCTCAACCGACAGCTCCAACCACTCCGAAACCTTGTAACGCACCGAGGCGTCAAGGTTGGTCGTCGCGCCATAGCCTTCCAGCAGGTTGCCGGTGCCCGACGAGCCTTCGTGGTAGCGCCCACGATAGGACAGCATCACGCGGGCCGCGAACTTGCCGTCATCGTAATAAAGCGTGCCGTTGTAGGCCTGCTTCGAAACGTTCGACAGCGTGTTGGTCACGGTCACGTTCTGCAACGCGCCGCCCGGAGCAATGGCCGGACCTTGCAGGTTGAAGGTGGCGTCCGAGCTGATGAAGGTGGCGTTTGCAATCACCCCGAAGTGCTTCAGGAAGCCTTCGCTGAAGGCGCTGAACGGCACTTGCGCAGCCAGTTCCCAACCGTTGAGCTTCGCACCGGAGCCATTGACCGTGGTCGACAGCGTCCAGATCGGCTGCGAGAGCTGCGAGGGGTTGAGTGCAGCTGGCGAGCTGGGGCTCAGCACCGAAGCCGGCAGGCCGGTCTGGGTAAAGGTTGCGCCCGTGATCGAGGCCGACTGGGTGAAGCTGCTTACGTCCTTCTTGAACCAGGCGACAGAGAGCACTGCCTGCGGGGCAAAGTACCATTCTGCGGCAAGGTCATAGTTGGTGGCGCGATAGGGCTCCAAGAACGGGTTTCCGCTGGTAACGCGATAGTTGAAACCGTCAGCCGAGCCGCCCGGCGTGAGCGAACCAAGGCTCGGGCGGGTCATCACTTCAGCTGCTGCTGCACGCAGGATGACGTTCTCGGCCGGGAACAGCGCGAGGTTGGCTGAAGGCAGCCAATCGTCATAATCGCGAGTTACCGTGGCATTCGTGCCACTGACCAGGCCATAAGAGCTCTGATCGGTCTTCACATAACGTACGCCGGCGTTCAGCGCATATTCCAGCCCGCCAAGGTCACCCTTCAGGTCTGCCTGGAAGTAGGCCCCCTTGGTGGTTTCCTGCACGCCCCGGATGTTGCCCGCGTCGTTTGCGGCCGTGCGGTTATAGAGCCCCGTGAAGGCAGCTGCCGCATCGAGATTCGGAACCAGCCAGGCATTGGTGTTGCCGGCTGGCTGGCCTGCATTGCCCATGTTGAACAGCTGCGACAGCGCTGCGGTCACCGGGAAGCCATAGACCGCCGTCGGGCCAAACAGGCTGGTGGGTGAGCAGGCGATCGTGCCCGAAGCGCCGGTCACCAGGCTGGTGCCACCGTTGCCGCAAACTGCGGTATCACGAGTATAAGCGACCAGATCGAAGTTGTAGCGCCGCCACACTGCACCGGCCTTAAGAGTGATCTTGTCAGTCAGATCAAATTCGGTCCGCAGCTGCACCGTCTTGAAGCGGTTGGTGTTGTTCGACGGACGGTCGCGGATTTCAGCGAGCTGGAAGTTGGCCGGATCGGTAACGCTGGTGCCGAAGGTCAGCTTGGGTGTCTTCATGTTCGAATAGTCGAACGAATAGCCCTGGGCGTCGCGGTCATCGAAGATGATCGTCGTTTCAACCGGGATATCCGCGTTCGACTTCGAAACGCCACCCAGCAGGGTAAAGCGCAGGTTGTCGGTCACGTCCTGGTCAAGCGTCGCGCCGATCTGATAGAATTCGGTGCTGCTGTCGCGCTTATAGTGCTCGGTGCGAACCCAGGCGTCGTTCAGCGTCGCCGAGATCATGTTCTTGTTGGCGTCGTAGACCGGGTTCAGCACGTTGATCGAACGCTCGTTCGAACGCAGCAGGACTTCGCCCCACTGCTCTTCGCGCGTCGCGTCGAACTTCGAATAGAGCGCATCGATCGACAGCTTGGTCGCCTCGGTCGGCGAGAACTGCACCGAGCCAGTCAGGCCCAGGCGCTCACGATCATGGGCAACTTCACCGTAACGCGGGATGCGCGGATGGAAGGCCAAGGCAGCCTGATCGCAGGCCGCACTGGCAACATAGCTGCCGCCTGAATTCGGGGTGGTGTAGCAGTTGGTCGTGCCAACACCATCAAACCGGGCCTGGGCCCAACGGACGCTGTTGTTGCCAAGCTCAAGTGTCTTGGTCTTCGAATAGGCTGCGGAAATCGAAGCGCCGAAAGTACCGGCATCGTTGCGCCAGGACAGCAGGCCAGCAAGGCGCGGGCCGACATTGTCCGACAGGTCGTTGTACGAGGCCACTACCGAAGCCGCGGCGGTCAGACCGGCCTTGCCCGCCAGCGGGTTGCCGGTGTTCAGATCAACCACGGCGCCCAGCGAACCTTCATCAAGGCTAGCCTCGGCAGTCTTATGCACGACCAGGCTGGAAAACAGTTCCGAAGCGAAGACGTTGAAGTCAAACGCACGATCGCGGTTGGCGCTGGCACCGTCGACCGAGGTCGCGATCGTTTCCATGCCGTTGACGCGAACGCGGGTAAACTGACTCGACAGACCACGCACGGTGATCGCACGGCCTTCGCCGGCATCGCGCGAGATCGAGATGCCCGGGATACGCTGCAGCGATTCCGCCAGGTTCTGGTCAGGGAACTTGGCAATATCTTCAGCGACGATCGCATCGACCGCGGCAACCGAGTTCTTTTTGAGGTTGATTGCGGCCTGCAACGACTGGCGGAAGCCGGTGACGATGATTTCATCGGCCGGGGCGTCTGCTGCGGGCTCGACTGCATCTTGGGCCCAGGCGCTGGCTGGCGCGACGATGGCGCTACCGGCAATCAGGGCAAGCTTGAACAGCATTTTGCTGGTATGGGTCTTGCGCATTTCTACTCCCTCGACGCCGCTCGGGCGCTTCCTCATGATACCGGTGTCAAAGGTAGATATGCGCCTTGTCGCACAGCCCCTCCAGCACCTCTGCTCCCATGCGGTCTTACGGCCGCTACATTCAAAACCGGTACGGTAACCGGTGTCATTTTGTATTGCTCCCGTTCCGAGCCTCTGTCAAGAAGGCGCGCAAGGGAGTTTGCATGATGCGTTACTGGTGGTTGAAGCTCGCGGTATTCCTGGCTGCAATACAAGCCCTTGTCCTGCCCGCAGCGATCATGGCGGGCCAGGTTGAGCCCACCCGTGGGGGAGCTGGCGGTCGGATTATCCGCGTCACCACGCTGGCTAAAGATGGACCGGGCTCTTTCAAGGAAGCTGTTGAAAGCAAGGGCCCCCGGATCGTCGTATTCGAAGTCGGCGGCGTGATTGACCTGGGCCGGGATTCGCTTTTGATTGCCGAACCCTATCTGACCATCGCCGGCCAGACGGCGCCTTCCCCTGGGATCACGCTGATCCGTGGCGGGATCGATCTGAAAGCGCATGACGTGATCATCAGCCATTTGCGTGTGATGACCGGCCGCGACGGACAGGCGCTGCTCTCTGGCTGGGAGGCGGACGCCTTCTCCGCCGTCGGCGCCTATAACGTGATCGTTGAACACAACAGCTTCCTGTGGGGGATCGACGAGAACATGTCGGCCTCTGGCGCGCGCTTCACCGGCAATACGGTGGAGGAATGGCGCAAGGGCACCAGTCACAACATCCTGTTCCGCGATAACCTGGCGGCCGAGGGCCTGGCCAATGCCAGCCACCCCAAGGGCGAACATTCCAAAGGCTCACTGGTGCACGACAATGCCACCGGGATCGTCTTCTATCGCAATGTCTGGGCCCACAATGTCGAGCGCGCGCCATTGCTGAAAGGCGGGGTCCAGGCGGTGATGGTCAACAACCTGATCTACAATCCAGGGCACCGGGCAGTTCACTATAATCTGATGAACCTGGAATGGACCGGCCATGATTACGTGACTGGTGAGTTGACAGCTGTCGGCAATGTCATGCGCGGCGGGAACGATACCGATCCCGGTCTGCCCTTCCTGATGCTGGGCGGCGATGGTGACTTGAAGTTCCACGGGCGCGACAACCGCGCGGTTGACCGCCATGGCAATCCGCTGCCCGAATTCGGCCGCTATGGTGAAACCAAGGCCAAGCTGATCCGGTCGGCCAAGCCGCTGGCTGATCTTTCCGGCCTGCCCCTGCTACCATCGAATGAAGTCGAAACCAGCGTTCTCCAGACTGTCGGCGCGCGCCCGTGGGACCGCACGCCAGATGACATCCGCGTGCTGTTCTTCGTGGCTGAAGGGCGCGGCGATATCATCGATGACGAGAAGGAAGTCGGCCCCGGCTATCCGCGTCCGGCGGAAACCCGCGCGGCCTTTGTCGAGGCGGACTGGGACCTGACGACGATGCAACCCAAGTCCGGCCGCTATCCTGGCCAGAAGGGCGGCGCGCAGGAAAAGCTGAGCGACCGCGACAAGGCCATGCGGGCGACGAAGTGAGCCTGTCCGCACTGCTCTTGCTTGCCGCTGCACCGCCGATGGTGGTGGTGGACGAGCGTAGCACCCGGCGCGAGGAAGCCCCGCCGCACGGCGCAATCGGAATGAGCACGGCCTATCGCATCAGCGATGCTGTGCCCCAGCCGCGGGCGATGGAATTCCGCCGCCGGGTCCTGCACCGCGGGGCGGCGATCGGCGAACACCCGATCAACCATGACGAAGTCTACTACGTCCTCGGCGGTGAAGGCGAAGTTGTCTCGGATGGCCAGCGCAGCCGCCTGAAGCCGGGCATGGCCGCCTATCTCTACAAAGGTGCGGTCGTCGGGATCCGGCAGCTGGGCCGCAAGCCGCTGTCGCTGATCATCAGCTATCCCAACAATCAGCCCTGAAGTTCAGCTACCGGGCTGGATATAGGGCACCCGGGCAAACAGTTCCCGCTCCCATTTGCGCGGGTCCTTGATCACTCGGCTGACGCTGTCGAACACCATCGTCTCGCGCCCGGATGCGGTATAGTTGGTCCAGCCTGGATTACCGGTGCGGGCGAAGCGGACGAAGGCATCCATCACCCGATCACTCATCGCCTGGCGGGCGGGAGCCGGGTTCTCGAAGGTGCCGAACGACAGGCCGATATCATCGGTGTGCTTGGCCTGCTCGAAATCGAGCTGGTAGACCCAGGTCTGCTTGACGCCGGCACGGGCGCGGGCATCGGCTTCCTCAACCTGGCCGCGCCAGGAGCGGCCAGCGGTGACCATGCGGTGGAAGACCTGCTCCGCGCTGTCTGCCGGATAGCGGGCACGGAACTGTGCGACGACCCAGGCAGGATCGATATCGACCTTCAGCTCCGGCCCAGCGCGCTGGGGCAGGTTGCCCCAATCGAGCCCCTGCAGCTTGGGATGCTCGGGCGGGAAGAACGCTCGCGTTTCGGCAACCGTATTGCCCAGCAGCATCGGGATCGTATTGCCCTGCGGCGCAGGATCGGGCCAGAACGGATGTCGGTGCAGGTGCTTCATATCCAGCACCGGCCCCAAATAGACCCCGCCGCCCAGCACCGGATCGGTCGCCGAAAGCGCTGCAACCAGCGCCTCGACCGGAGCCGCGGCCGGATCCGCGCCCAGCTTGTCGACAAAGGCCTGCGCGCGCTTGCGGGCGTTGAGCGGGCCCGATGCGGTAACCTGCTGGCCGCTCATGGTAATGGCCTTGTGGAACAGGCCCCTGGCCTCAGGCATGGCCATTAAGGTCGCGATCTTGGCCCCGCCGCCCGACTGACCGAAAACCGTGACATTGCCCGGATCGCCGCCAAACTTGGCCACATTGGCCTGGACCCATTTGAGCGCGAGGATCAGGTCCAACTGGCCGGCATTGCCGCTGTCAGGGAAACGGTCGGGCAGGTAGAGGTAACCAAACACGTTGAGCCGGTGGTTGACCGTCACCACCACCACATCGCCGCGCTGGGCCAGCTTCGCCCCGTCGTTCAGCGGATCGGCGACCGAGCCGGTCGAATAGGCGCCGCCGTGGATGTAGACCATCACTGGCTTGGGCTTGGCCGGCTGGGTATCAGGCGTCCAGACGTTAAGAAACAGGCAGTCTTCGCTCTGCGGCTGGTAGCGCGGGCCCTGCTGGGGACAAGACGGACCGAGCACAGAAGTCGCAGCAAAATCGGGCTGGCCGAAAGGCAGCGGCTCTGGCGCTTGAAATCGGGCAGCGCTGCCGTAGCGGATGCCAAGCATCGCCTTGGCCTTGGTAGGTCCAGCTAACGCAAGCTGCGGACAGACTGCAAATGCGGCGGCGCCTGCAAAAAGCGCCCGACGGCTCCAGCCCTCAGCGCCGGACATCGCCGCCGCTGGCCGAAAAACTCTCAAGAGTAGCGCGGTTCACCAGACACATGTCGCCGGGCACGGTGTGCTTGAGTGCGGTGAGCGCAAGGCCGGTTTCTGCCAGTGAACGTTCGTCCCCGCCTTCAAGCCAAGCGTGGAGCACTCCGGCGGCGAAGGCATCGCCCGTGCCGATCCGCCCAACGATTCCGGTCACGTCGATCTCTGCGGTCTGGTGCGATGCCACCCGGCTGTCGACTCGCGCCGCGATGCGGTGATGGTCCGAGGTGACCAGATGTCGCGCGGTCGAAGCAATCAACTGGAGCTTCGGGAAAGCGGCAAAGGCAGCCTCTGCCGCTTCGCGCCGCCGTTCTGCCCCGTCACCGGAAAAGGTCTGGCCGAGCATCAGCGAAACATCGCGGTGGTTGCCAATCAGGATTGTGGCGTCAGCTACCAGCTCGCGCAGGATCGCGCCGGGATTGCTGTCCCAGCTGGACCACAATGCGCCGCGATAATTGCCATCGAAGCAGATCGGGACTTTGGCCGCCAGCGCGGCGCCGCTGGCGGCTTTAGCCAGCGCCACACCTTTGGGGCCAAGCGCAGGAGTGATCCCGCCGGTGTGGAACAGCCGCGCCCCGGCGAGCGCGCCGGCAAAGTCGATCGCGGTGAGATCGGCCTCGGCAAAGGCGCTGCCAGCGCGGTCATAGGTGATGGCGGAGGGGCGGGGACCCGCGCCGTCCTCCATGAAGTAGATGCCCATACGCCCCGGCGCGCGGGCAAGGAACGCAGTATCGACGCCCGCGCTGCGCAGGGCCGCAACGGCGCGATCACCCAAGGCATTTTCGCTGACCAGCCCGGCAAACCGAACCGCGTGGCCCAGGTTAGCCAGGGCCACAGCAACATTGCCCTCAGCCCCGCCCGGATGCAGCTCCAGACTGTCCGCCTGGACCATCAGCTGCGAACCCGGAGGGGTCAGCCGCAGCAGGAGTTCGCCAAAGCAGGTGACTGTCATGCCTGATGCTTACCGCGCCAGCCAGCCGCCGTCGACAGCCAGGACCTGGCCGGTGACATAGTCTGACGCCTCGGAAGCTAGGAACACCGCAGCCCCGGCAATATCCTCTGGCCGTCCCCAGCGCCCGGTGGGGATCCGCTCAAGGATTTGGCGGTTGCGCGTTTCGTCAGCCTGCAATGCGGCAGTATTGTTGGTAGCGATATAGCCCGGGGCAATCGCGTTGACCTGCACGCCATTGGGCGCCAGCTCATTTGCCATGGCCTTGGTCACGCCGCCAACGCCCGATTTGGCCGCAGCATAGCTTGGCACGCGAATGCCACCTTGGAATGTCAGCAAGCTGGCGATGTTGACGATCTTGCCCGATCCGCGCTCAGCCATGTGCCGCGCGGCGGCCTGGCTCAGGAAAAACAGCGTCTTGAGGTTGGTATCCATCACCGCGTCCCAGTCCTCTTCCGAGAACTGGAGCAGGTCATCGCGGCGGATGATCCCGGCGTTGTTGACCAGCACGTCAAGCCGCCCAAGACCCGCGAGCGCCTCGTCGATCACGCGCTGGACCGGCTCGGTCGACGAGAGGTCCGCCCTGATATTCACGGCCTTGCGCCCCGTTGCGGCGAGCATTGCCAGCGTTTCGGTCGGCTCGCTGCGGCCGGCCAGCGCTACGTCGGCCCCGGCCTCCGCCAAGGCAATGGCAATGGCCTGGCCGATCCCGGTATTGGCCCCGGTGACCAGCGCGGCCTTGCCCGCAAGCGAGAACGAGATCGCCATCAGAGCGCCCGGAGGTAGTCGGCGATCGCCTGGTCCTGGCAGTTCGGATAGAACAGCTCGGCAAACTTTTCGCCGGCGATCGCGGCCTTGAGCAGATCCTGGTCGACCGTCTTGAGTACGGTCAGCATGTCGCGGCACGAAGCGGCCTTCATGTCCTTCAGCTTGCTGCGGTTGGCAGCCATGAAGTGGGCGCGTTCCTTAGGATAGCCGGCACCGCCTTCATTCTCGAAGATCTTGCGGTAGCAGTCCTGCAGGTTGAGCTCGGCGGCCCACCCGAAGCCCTTCGAATAGGGCATCGAGATCGCGTTGCCATCGTTGATCTGGCTGAATAGGAAGGCATCGGTCGGGTCAATCACCAGCCCGCAGAACACGCCCGGCATCGCATTTGCCGCCAGCATCGAACCCATGCCGGTGCCGCAGCCAGTCACAACAAAATCCGCCGCACCGGAATTGAGCAGGATGCCGCTAAGCAACCCGTTCATCACATAGGTCAGCGATGCGGCGTCTTCCGGCGTGTACATGCCATAGTTGAAGACCTGGTGGCCCAGCGGCTCGGCAACAGAGGTTAGCGCCTCGTGCACGATCGCGTTCTTCGCGGCCTGGCTGTTCTCGATGATCAAGGCGATCTTCATGGGTGCAATCTTTCCTGCTGGATGTCTATTTGACCTCTAGGTAACCGGTGTCATTACCCAGATCAAGCACTCATCTGCAGCGCGCGGCAATTCAGGGCTTGGGGGCGGAAACCGACGCTCTGGGGACAAATTCAGTCGGAAACAGCGACTGCTCCTTGCCTGCAGTTTCGGGATGGATCAGCTTCATTGCGGCAGAGCGGGCCATGGTCCGGATCGGCCAGCGCACCGTCGTCAATGGTGGCCAGATCGTTGCGGCAATGGCCGTATCGTCAAAGCCGACTACCGAGAGATCGCCGGGTACGACCAGCCCGCGTTCACGCGCAACATGGACCACACCCGCGGCCATCACATCGTTGCTGGCAAAGATCGCGCTGGGCGGATGCGGCAGGTCGAGCAGCGAGACGCCAGCTTCCTTGCCGGATTCGAAGGTGTAATTGCCGCGCGCGGTCAGGCTGATGTCAGCGGGCAGACCATGCGCGCTGACCGCCTCGCGCCAGCCTTCGCGGCGCTCAAGGGCCGAGCGGAAGCCGTCCGGCCCTTCGACCAAGCCGATCCGCTTGTGTCCCTGCGCGATCAGGTATTCGACCGCATGGCGCACGGCCTGACGGTCGTTCGATTGGACGAGGTGCGCCGGATCGTCGAGCTCGGCCGAACCCATGCGGACATAGTTGCACCCCAGTTCATCGAGCAGGGCGAAGAAGGCGTCATTCTCGGACAGCGGCGGCAGGACCATTACGCCATAGAAGCGCTGCTGCTCAATGAACTTGCGAACCTGATCGAACAGGCCTGGGTCGTGGCGATCAACCGGGTGGATCACCAGCGCGAATTCGCTCCCCCGGATCGCATCCAGCACGCCTTCCTGGAAGTTGAGGACCATCTGCGCGTTGGGGTTGTCATAGATCAGCCCCAGCGAGAAGTTGCGTCGCAACGCCAGCTGGCGCGCCTGCGGGTTGGGCACATAGCCCAGCTCGGCGATAACCGCCTCGACCTTTTCGCGCGTTGCCTGGTTGAGCAGCGGCGAACGATTGATAACACGACTGACGGTCTTCTTCGACACGCCCGACAGACGCGCGACATCGTTGATCGTCGGCTTGCCCTTGCGGCCGGATGTGCCCGCCATGCCTTCCCCTTGCGCCTGCCGGCCAAGCGACCGGGCGTCATCCCCCCTTGCCTTCCCGCGAGCACAAAGGCAATATTGACACCGGTTACCATATGCCAAGGACCCATCTTGCACAAGTTCCCGGCCGCACTGCAGATCCACCCGGCCGATAGTGTAGCGGTTGCCCTGCGCGCGATTGCCGCAGGCGAAGAGATCGCCGGTGTGCCGGCGACGTCCGACATCCCACAGGGCCACAAGCTGGCGCTGGTCGATCTGCCGGCAGGCACGGTGGTGGTGAAGTATGGCCAGCCAATCGGGCGGGCGAGTGCAGCAATCGCCGCGGGTGAGCATGTGCACAGCCACAATCTCGTTACGGCACTTTCCGGGGAGCTGACCTACCGCGCGGGTTCGGCGGCGCCCTGCGCTGGCGCGGCAACTGACCTGCCAACCTGGCAAGGCTACCTGCGCGCAGACGGCAGTGCTGCCACGCGCAACGAAATCTGGATCCTGCCCAGCGTTGGCTGTGTCGGCATCACGGCAGAGGAGGTGGCCCGGACCGCGCATGCGCGGCATGCCGGGCGGGTCGACGGTGTCTATGCCTTTGCCCATCCGCATGGCTGCTCGCAACTGGGTGATGACCTTGCCGGGACGCGGGACCTGCTCGCAGGTCTTGCAACCAACCCCAACGCCGCTGGCGTGCTGCTGCTGGGGTTGGGCTGCGAATCAAACCAGCTGGACGCGCTGCTGGAGGCCGTTCCGCCGGCCGCGCGCGGCAAGGTTCGACTGCTTTCCAGCCAGAGTGCGGGCGACGAACTGGCAGCAGCGGCAGCGCTGATCGATGACCTGGTCGAGCAGGCGGCGCTGGCCCAGCGGGTCGAACTGCCATTCTCGGCCCTGACCATCGGCCTCAAATGCGGCGGGTCGGACGGGTTCTCAGGCCTGACCGCCAATCCGCTTCTTGGCCGCCTGGCGGAGAGCCTCTGTGCTGCTGGCGGACGGGCGATCCTGACCGAGATTCCGGAAATCTTCGGCGCCGAACAGGCCCTGCTCGACCGGGCGATCGACGCACCGGTGTTCGATGCCGCTGCCGGCCTCGTGAACCGATTCAAGCGCTATTACCTCGATCAGGGCCTGCCGGTTTCGGAAAACCCCTCACCGGGGAATCTGGCCGGCGGGATCACCACGCTGGAAGAGAAGTCGCTCGGCGCGGTGCAAAAAGGTGGTAATGCTCCGCTGGTCGACGTGATCGACTATGGCGAGCAGGTGCGCCGGGCCGGGCTGACCCTGCTGGAAGCGCCGGGTAACGATGCCGTATCGTCATCAGCACTGGCGGCTGCGGGCGCAACGCTGGTGCTGTTCACCACCGGGCGCGGCACCCCGCTCGGCTTCCCGGTGCCAACTGTGAAAGTGGCCTCGAACCAGACACTGGCCGAGGCTAAGCGCCACTGGATCGATTTCGACGCCTCGCTCGCCCTGCGCGAAGGCCTGGCGGCGGCGGACCAGGCTTTCGCCGCCCGCCTCGCTGCGATCGCCAGCGGCGAGCCGACCGCCGCAGAGCGTGCCGGACAACGCGCGATCGCCATCTGGAAACGCGGCGTAACGCTGTAATCCGACCGGCTTGCAGAGACGCAGACTTGCCAATGACACCGGTTTCCTTTAGCCACCGCGACAAGCACCGGAACAAGCCGGGCATGATGATCGAGACGAGAGGTAGAGTTTGACCGAGCAGGCCCAATCCGTTGCCACGGCATTTGTTTCCGCCCGCCGCGCGGCGCGGGCGCTTGCCGAATATCCGGGCGTCGCACCGCAAGACCTTGCCTCTGCCTACCGCATCCAGGACGCCGCGATCCGGCTTGATGGCCGCGCCGTCGCCGGATGGAAGGTGGGCCGGATTTTCCCGCCGCTCGACAGCCAGTTGGGTGCCAACCGCCTGTCCGGTCCGGTCTTTGCGGACGAGGTTGTCTCTGCTGCCAATGGCGAAGTTCCGGCCATGCCGGTTTTCGCCGGCGGCTTTGCGGCTGGCGAGGCCGAACTGCTGCTGCACGTCGCGCCCGGCTGGAACGGCGAAGTGCCGAGCGATGACGCCGGCACCCGCGCCATTCTTGACGAAGTGCGCCTGGGGATCGAAGTCGCCAGTTCGCCCTATCCGCGGATCAATGCGGATGGCCCGTTGGTCACCGTTTCCGATTTTGGCAACAACCACGGTGTGGTGATGGGGCCGGTGCTGGACGGTTGGCGCGAGCTGGATCTTTGCGCAATTGTCGTGCGCACCGAAGTCGCAGGCGAGACCGTGGGCGAGGCAACCGCCGCGACCATGCTGGATGGTCCCTATGGCGCGGTTCGCTTCCTGCTTGGCAATCTCAGCGCGCGCGGATTCGACCTGTCGCAAGGGCTGTGGGTTTCCACCGGTGCGATCACCGGGGTCCACCCGGTAGAGCCTGGTCAGAAGGTGACCGCGGTGTTTGGCGAGCATGGCTCGCTGTCCTGCATGATCAGCCTGGCGCAACCGCGCTAGGGCAAAGACAAGCGCGGACCGGACCAACCCCGGCCGCAGAGTGGAGAGGCCGATGATCCAAAGCACCCCTGCCGCAGCCGCGGGCATTGCCAAGCCGGATGGCCGCCGCCGCTGGCTGATCATCGCGTTGCTCTTCGTCGCCACGACGGTCAACTATGTCGATCGCACGATGCTTGGCCTGCTGGCCCCTTCACTGGGCAAGGAGATGGGCTGGAGCGAGAACGATTACGGCACAATCGTTACCGCCTTCCAGGCCGCCTATGCCATGGGATTCCTGGTCATGGGCTGGCTGATTGACCGGTTCGGGCCAAAGATCGGCTATGCCATCGCCATCACCGTTTGGACGATCGGCCATGTTGCCCATGGCTTCGCCTCGACCGTCGCCGGATTTATGGCTGCACGCGTGGTGCTGGGTGTGGGCGAGGCCGGACACTTCCCGGCCGTTGCCCGCAGCAGCAGCGAATGGTTCCCGCAAAAGGAACGTGCACTGGCGATCGGCTGGGTCAATTCTGGCACTACCATCGGCGTAATTCTTACCGCACCCGTGTTGGCCTTGTTCATGAACCATCTGGGCCTGGGCTGGCGCGAGACCTTCATCTGGTCGGGCCTGTTCGGCGTGGCGCTTCTGGCACTTTGGTGGAAGCTCTATTCCAACCCGCGCGAAAGCGGCTCGGTGAGCGAAGCCGAGTTAGCCTGGATCGAGCATGATCCGCCGGAAAAAGTAGACCAGGTTCCATGGCGCCGCCTGATCACCATGCGCGAAGCCTGGGCCTTTGCCGTGGCCAAGTTCTTGACCGACCCCGTCTGGTTCCTGATGCTGTTCTGGCTGCCGAAGTATTTCAGCACGACTTACAACGTCGATCTCAAGGTTGTGCTGCTGCCGATGATCATCATGTACCTGCTTTCCGATGTCGGGTCGGTCGCGGGTGGCTGGATTTCGTCCAAGCTGATCCAGCGCGGGCGCACGCCCAACTTCGCCCGCAAAGCAACCCTGCTGTTTTCGGGCTGCATGGTCCTGCCCCTGCTGTTTGTCTCCGGGCTTTCAAACATGTGGCTGGCGGTCCTGCTGATCGGCATCGCGCTCGCGGGTCACCAATCGTTCAGTTCCAACCTGCTGTCGCTGCCGCCTGACATGTTCCCCAAGCGAGCGGTCGGATCCGCCATTGGCCTGGGCGGGTTTGCCGGCGGGATCGGCGGGATGATCATGGCCAAGTCTACCGGCCTGGTGCTGGAAGCCACCAATGGCAACTATACGCTGATCTTCATCGCTTGCACGATCACCTACTTCATTGCCGTGGCTGCGATCCATCTGCTTTCGCCGGGGCTGAAGCGGGTGGAACTTTGATCCCGCCAAAGGCGAAAAGGCTTTCGGCGGCTGGCGCGTCAGACGAAGCCCAGATTGGTCCCCAAAGCCGAACCCGCAAAGTTGCGCAGGTTCGGGAACACGGTCGGCAAGTCGCCCGCTGAAACCCCAAACCAGCTGGCCAGGGTCGCGCCGTACTGATCAACTGACATGGTTGGGATCAATCGGCCCTGCCCGATATCGTCCGGGCCATTGTTCGCCAGGGTTGGGTTGACGCCATAATAGCGCCCGCCGTTGACCGCACCACCCACCACAAAGTGCATTGATCCCCAACCGTGGTCCGTCCCATCATTGTTGGCGGTGAGCGCACGGCCAAAGTCCGACGCGGTGAAAGTGGTCACCTTGTTAGCGACGCCGAGTTCCACGGTGGTATCATAGAAGGCGCGAATGGCGTTCGATGCATTCTGCATCAGCACAGGATGGAGCGCACCAAGCCCATCATGCATATCAAACCGACCTGTCGAGACAAAAAAGACCTGGCGCTTGACGCCGAGTTCCTGGCTGACCGAAATCAGCTTGGCGACAAGCTGCAATTGCGCTCCGAGGGAGCTGGATGCATCTACCGCAGCCGGAAATGGCGTTCTCGTTGTTGGTGCGATCGCCAAAGCGTTGGCAACAAGGGATTGCAACTCAAGCGCGCGCTTGCCGATATCGCTGATGGCGACCTGAAAATCATGCTTCCCACCAGGATTAGCAATCAGTTGCCGCAGCATGGTAGCGGCAGCGGTTGATCCGTTCAGATTGGTGCGCGAGTTGAGCGCAATCGGGCCCGTTGTTGATACCGCATATTGCACCGCCGCCCGGCCGGTCAAGAAAACCGCATTGCCCGACGGGTTAATGCAGGTCAGCGAGGCATTACCATTCCCCGATTGCAGGAAGTCGCCGATCCGGCCTCCCCAGCCCGTCGCCGCGCCTTCAGGTGATGAAGCCTGCCAGTAACTTTGCTGGTCATTGTGGCTCAGTAGCTTGGGCGGTAGCAAGACCGAACGGGCTTGGTACTGCGCCTTCGTGGTTGGCTGCACCAGCGTGCCGACATTGAGCATCACCGCCATCCGACCGGAATTGAAAATCGGCATCAGCGAGGCGAGGCCCGGTGCCAACGCATACTGCGCCCCGCCAGGAAGCGGCGTGGTAGGATTGAGCAGTGTCGGTTGCAGGGCGGCCTGCGTCAGGGCAAAGCCCGGGCGCTGGGAGGTGTAGAACGCGTGCCGTGCGTTGTCGTAAGGCGGCAAGGTGTTGGCATAGTCATTGCCGCCATAGAAGAAGACACAAACTAGCGCCTTGTAATCGCTGGCCGTGGCGGCTGCCGCTTCCCCCGATGCCGCAAGGTTCAGGACAAAGGATGATGCCTGACCGGCAATCGACAGGGCTGAAGCGCGCTTCAGGAAGGCGCGGCGTGATTGGTCCATGCTCATGTCCGTGGGCCTTCTTGCTAGCGCTGCACAAGATATTCGGGCGAAGCCATGACCAGTACGATCGCGGCCTGAATGCGGTTGGTAATGCCGGTGCTAGTCGCGACGGAGATAGTATCCAGGGCGATCTTCATCTGGCCAATTGTCGTGGCGCCGATCTGGCCGGCCGCCAGAATCAGGTTAAGTTCGTTCAAGAGTGCGGAACTGTCGGTCGCTAGCGGAGTAAGCTCATCATAATTCGGCTTTGCCTCTCCGGCGCCATTGATGATCAGCGTCTGTATGTAGTTGATATATGCGATTACAGACGGCTCATTGGCAATCTGAAATTCTGGCGCAACCATGCCTTTGCTGGCGATGGCCGTGCCCGGCGGGGTGTATCCGGGCCGGAACCAGTTGAAGACGCTTGGCGCCCGGCCCGGGCTTTCGGCCAAGCGCGTGGATGAAGATGCGTTGTTACCAAACGGCCAGGCATTGGTCGGTGAGGTAACTCCGAACGCTCTTGCCCATTGCACCATCCGCACCACAGGCTCGCGCAGTTTTCCGAAGCTGGCGCTATCGACCTGGCTATCGTCGCGGGCCTCAACGTCCGTCAGGATAGCTTGGATCACGGCCTTCATATCTCCGCGCACGCCGCTGCCATTGTTGACGAACACGTTTGCGACCCGGTTGACATAGGCTGGCGAGGGATTGCTGGTCACCATGCGCTGGATCAGCTGCTTTGATACGAACGGCGGCAAACTGGCGTTGGCGAACAATCCGTCCAGCGCCATGCGGCGCGCTGTCGCTCCGTCATGCCCCGACGGGATCGAAATGCCGAGAAAGTTGATTGCCCCGGTTTCATGCTGTGCAGGATTGATCACCAACGGCAGTCGAAAGCGTGCTGGGGTTGAATTATCGCCACTTGCCAGAGCATAGCCGGTCCACACGCGGGCGTGCTGGCTGACCTCCTCCTGGGTGTAGGTTGGCACGGGATTCCCGCCTGATGTAACCGGGGTACCGTCCATATTGAGTTGATTCAGCCCGATTGTGAAAAGCTGCATCAATTCGCGCGCATAGTTCTCATCCGGGATCGAACCGGTGGCTGGGTTGGCCTTTTGGTTGCCCAGAAAGGTCAGGTAATAGCCCATGGCCGCACTGGTGGAGACCCCCTCCATGATGTCGCGGTAATTACCGAAAGCATTGTCCCACAGGACGTCCAGGTAAGCCGCCATGATGAAAGACTCCCACGGGGCACCGAACCCGTCGATCGAGGTCACCCACATGTTGAGGAGCGAAAGGCCGACCCGCTGGCGCAGGACATCCCCGCCACTGATCAACTGCGACCAGACCATCGGATCGAAGCCAGCGTTGGTATTCACGTTGGCTGCGGCATCATATCCGCCGGCAATTAGGAAATCCCAAAACTTCTGCCGGCGTGGTGTGGCAAACTGGGTGTTGAGCCAGACCGAAATCGATGACCCGGTCAGCGCGGTAATGTCGGCCTTGCCATAACCGATGGCAGCCTGGGATAAGAACCGCGAGGCTTGAGACAGCGATAAGGGAACGGGACTTGGGGTCGGGCTTGGCGTAGGGATTGGTGCCCCACCGCCGCCAGTGCCGCTTCCACCAGAACCGCAGGCGGCAAGCGACAGGGCCGCCGCAACGCCCAGCCCTGCCTGCAATCCCGAAGGTCCAACCTGATTATTGGCGGATAGCCCTTGGTCACCCGGTAGCCTCCGTTCAACCAAGGAATTGGCGACCACATTGGCCGAATTAAGAGCGTCGGTCATTGCCCCTCCACCGACAAGATGTGCCGCGCTGCAGCCTTTCGACTACACACGATCATTGTCGCTTGCTCTTCGGTTTTCGCCGAAGGAGCCCTGACCCGGCTTCGAAGCTATGAGACAACTTGCCGCAATGGAATAAGTCGTTCCGCGGTTTTCCGCAGCTGCAATCGCGCAATCAGGTTCGCGTCAGCATGACCTGCGCGATCCTGCGGCGGCCTTCGTGTCGCTCAAGCTGAACAATCGCGTCGATGGTATTGGACACATAATCGACAATATCACTGCGGGTCAGCCGTGTTCCCGCCTGGAGCGCGATCAACGCCAATTGCTCAATCGCTCCAGCCGGGCTGTCGGCATGGATCGTGGTCAGTGACCCAGGATGGCCAGTGTTGATCGCGCGCAGGAATGTCAGGGCTTCGCTGCCACGGACCTCGCCCAGGATTATCCGGTCCGGGCGCATCCGCAGCGCAGCCTGCAGCAGGTCATTAGCCGTAACACGGGCCTCGCCAAGCGCGCCCTTTACGGCCAGCAGGGCGACCGAATTGGCTGCGGGAATGACGACTTCCGCCGTATCCTCGATTAGCAGCAGCCGATCGTGTGCGGGGATTTCCTTGATCAGCGCATTGAGGAAAGTGGTCTTGCCAGTCGAGGTGCCGCCAGAGATCAGAATATTGCAACGCGCCCTGACCAGATCACCCAGATAGCGCGCAAGGTCGGCCGGTCCCTCACCGGGCGGTCCGGCAATTGCCCGCAGTTGCGGCCGGCCGCGGGCAAAGTCCGCCGCATCAAACGCTCCGTCACCAAGGTAATCGGCCAGGGTCAGGTCCGGAACAACGTGCTTGCGGATGGCTATTGCGAACCCGGCCCTGGTGGCGGGCGGCGCCACAATCTGGACCCGCGCGCCACCGGGTAGCGTCGCGGCCAGCAACGGATATTCGCGATTGATCCCCTGGTGGGCCAATCCGGCAATCTGCCGGGCAAGCCGCCAGAGGTTGTCCTCGTCCAGCTCAGGCAGCGCGTGCTGCTCGACCACCCCACCAATCGTCTCAACCCACAGTTCGCCCGGCCGGTTGATGAAAAGGTCAGTCACTTCCGTGCGCGCCAGATAGGTCTGCAACGGCGCGAGATAGGTATCAAGGAAGCGCAAGGGGGCTTCAGCCGTCATCGGACCGGTGGTGTCCCGCTGAAGTCAAGATCACGCGCCACCAGCACCGCAACCTGCGCCCCTTCTCGAACTTTGACGGTGGGCGAACGCGGGTTGCTGGGCGCAATCGATCGGCTGACTTCGGCGGCGGTCGCCGGCAGTCCAACATAGACTCCGGCGCTGTCACGCGGCAGCGAGGCCAGGTTGACGCCAACCGTCAGGGCCGATTGCAAAACGGCATTGCCGAACCGCTCAAGGAAATGGGTGTTGACCCGCCCCGGCACCCCTGCCCCGCCCATCGCATCGGTAACGGGCGAACCGATGCGGATAGCCACTCCGTCAGGGCGGATGAGCCGGTTCCAGGTGACCAGCACGCGGCGAAGCCCGGCCCCGGTTTCAGCCTTGAACTCACCAATGAGGCGGCTGCCGCGCGGGATCAGCACCTTGGTCCCGTCAAAACTGCGCACGTCTTGCGATGTAATCGCCCGGGCCAGGCCGGGTCGGTCGGAATCGAGCGGCGTTTCAAGCGTGGCAGCAATGATCGCCCCCTGCGGGATGATCGAGCCGCGATTGCGGATGATCGTCGCGCGGACCGCATCGTCCCCCGTCTCTGCTGCCGCCGGGTTGGAACCGTTGACCGGTGCGCCGCTGCCCGCAGTCAGATCGGCCACCAGGGCCGGCTCATTACCGCGCGGACGCCGGAACATGACCGTTACAGCAGGATCCGCACCTTTGCCCACCGAGACATTCGCCGGGCCGAGGCGCGGCATCATTGGCTGCGCTGTCGTTGCCAGAGCCGCCGGCATGGCCCGGCCGGGATCGGGAACGACCGGCGGCGCCGGGGGCGGTTCGGGCGGCGGAATGATCAGATCGGGCACCGGCGCGGGCGGGCCGCTCGTCTGATTGCCTGCCCTCGCCCCATCGATATCGCCCATCATCGCGCGGCGATTGGAATCGAGGTAAAGAAACAGCCCCAACCCCAGCAGCAACGCCAGTCCGATAATCAGCGGCAGCGGAACAGCTTCCTGCGGCAGTTCGATTTGCGGGTTCAGGTCGTTAGGCTCTTCAGTCATCGCTGGCCTTGCTCACCCGAAGGGCTGTAGCCCGCGCCTTGCCCCGAATGAAGACCAGTCGGGTGGGCAAACCTTCGATCACGAAAACACCGTCGCGCATCAAGCCGTTGACCAGTGCCAATTGCCCCTGCTGGTCCTCCTGGTAAACAGCGGGCAGGGCAGCATCTTCAGCCCAGCGTAGCGACGTGAACTGGCCGTCATCGGAAATGCTTTCGGGCCACAAGGGGCGGTCACCCTTCAGCTCGTAGCGTGCGGGCTTTTCGGTGGCCACCTGTTCGGCTTCCTGGCGGATCGCCGGATAAACAAAGTTCAGGACAAACGGCTGAATCTGCGCGGCGGCACTGCTTTCGTAAAGCGCGAAAGCATAGCTGCGCTGGTCGGTGATCACGGTCAGGTTAGTCGGCTGCGCACCACCTGCTGGCTTGACCACCAAGGCATCGGCACGGCGGCTGACCTGCGCCTGCCATCCACCCGGATCTCCCAGCGTCACCAGCTCGATCCGCTCATCCGGCGAAAAGCGGATCGTCACCGCAAAGCCCTCGGCTAGGCGCAGGGCGACAACCTCGTCCGGGTCGTAGGCAACCGACTGGATCCGCGGATCGGTGAGGCCCGGGGTCGGAACAACCTCTGCCGCGAGCGGGGCGGCAAGCAGGCCAAGGGCAGCCAACAAGGGCAAGAGCCGGATCAATTTGCGCCCGCCCGGCGAAGCGGGGGGACGACAGAGCCAATCAAGGCCGGGGTCGTTGCAGGCCCGGACACCGGCAAGGCCTGCGGTGCCAGTTCCTGGTCCCTGCGATATTCGATCACCTGAAAGCCCAACGGATTAGCCAGCCGATCGTCCAGCGAAAGCGGCTCGCCGCTGTAACGGAACCGGATCTGCGCGACATAGCGCCCGGTTGCTGCTGCGGCCTGGCCCGGATCACGGCGTTCGGCCGAGAACCGGACCTGCACGCTATCGGCGCCCGATGGCATGACGCTTTCGATCTTGGTGTTGATCAGGGTCGAACGGGGATAGACGTTAAGCGGGCTGAGGGCGTTCGACATCGGCATCAGCGCCAGATAGTCACGCCGCGCTTCCCCGCCTGACCACAGCGCAACCTTCTTGTATTGCTGGGCCAGGCTGTTGATGTCGAAGCTCTCGCGCGCGATGACATACTGCGCCAGCATCGAATGGGTCAGCGCGGTATTGGGCTTGACAGAAGCAGGTTGGGTGCCTTCCAGAACCTGGACGAAGCCGGTCGTTCGATCGACCATCACGGTATAGGGCACCACGGTCTTGATCGGCGCCAGTGCGATCAGCGCCAGGGCTTCAAGCGCGGCGATCCCAGTGGCGATCGACGCCACGATCCAGGCATTGCGGCGGGATCTTGCGGCCTCAGCAGCGCGATCGGCTCCCCAGCTTCGCGCTTCGGCGAAATAGGCCTCGCGATCGTCGGCCGGCTCGATCTGGTGGTTGGTATTGGTCATGTCAGCTCATCCCGCCGCCGCGCTCCAACCGATTGGCGAAGCATCCTGCGCCGGCCGGTCTGGCCCAGCGGCAGGGCGGCAAATTGCAATTCCTGTTCGGGCGCCATGCTGGCCGGGCGTGGCAGCGCCAGCCGGCGCGGCGGCGCGGTGATAGTCCCGAGCCGCTCCTCACGCAGGCTAATAGAAGCGGCGGCCGCAGCGATCTGCCGGGAGCGGCTCAGCGCCGGTCCATCCCCGCTGCGACGGTAGCCCATTGGCGATTGTGTTTCCCGGACCGCCGCCGACAGGAGACTTGTCAGCCCGCCCCGCGGCCAGACCAGGCCCAGGCCAATGCACGCCCCGGCGGCAAGGACGGCCAGAACGGCCAGACTGAAAACCAAGGTCGTGCCATAAATCTGTTGAGGCAGGGCGGCAACCGGCTGCGCCGCCTTGAGTAGGCCTTGCAGCGCCAGCACTTGCGGCTCGATGATCGCCAGCTGCAAGGCCAGCACCGCCGGAACCGCAATTGCCGCAATCAGGGTACCGACCAGCGCACGCAGCCAGCCCATGAAGAGTCCGCGCGAGCCTTCGAACAAAAGGCAGGCGATCAACAGCGGGCCTATCGCCAAAAGAAAACCGATCACGATCCTGACACCAACCAGACCGGCCAGAGCCGAAACCACCAGCGCCCCCATCGCGGCATTGGCGCTGACGGCGGCCGCTTCGGACAGCACAGTTTGCGTCGGACGAGCCGGAGCTGCCCCGGTGGGGCTGGCCAACAAGGAAGCACTTTCATTCACAAGCTGGCCCAGCGCGGCGTTGACCCCATCGACCCGTGCGGCCAGCATTTCCGAGCCACCACCATTCAAGCCAGAAACGCTCAGGAAGCTGGCCGCTACGGCCTCCGGGGTCTTGGTCGCGACATCGTAAACCAGCACCCGCCAGGCCGGCCATTGAGTTGCCAGCGCCAGCACCACGCCGATCTTGAGTGCGGCAGACATGCCATCGCGCACCGTCAATTCGCCGCCCAGCAGCAGGCGATAGCCGATCAGAGCAACATAGATCGTGAGCAGGCCGGTCAGCGCCGCGCCAAATGGCGATCCGGGGCCCAGCGCACGAAAGGCCTCTTCGCCCAGTCCCATTGTCCGGCAATCGACCCACGCCAGAATGCTGCCGACATAGCGGCCGAGCGGATCGAACGGGGCACAGGCGGCGATCATGCGACCTTGACCAATTCAGGCAACCAGGCGGCGGGATCATCACCGGTCCTGGCTCGGATTTCATCGAACAGCCTGACGGTCTTCTCGCGTCCCGAAAGAATGGTCAGAACCTCTGCCGCCCCGGACAGGTCCAGCCGCACAACCACGCTTTCATTGCCATGCTTGACCAGGAAGCAATGCGCTGTGTCGGGCAGACTGCGGATCAGCTCGTACTCATGGTCGGTCAGGCCAAAGCCGGTCACGTAGTCAGCACGAGCGGCCTTGGGATTGGCGGTGAAGATCTGGGTCGCGGCTTGCTCCACGATCGCGGAGCTGATCTGGCTGTTCAGCGCATCGGCCGCGTTCTGGGTCACAAAGCCAACAATGCCGTTGCGCTTGCGGACGGTCTTTTCCCAGTCGCGTATGCGCGCCACGAAAACCTCGTCATCAAGAGCCTTCCAGCCTTCATCGACAACGATGATCGCAGGCGAGCCGTCCAGCCCCTGATCAACCCGGTGGAACATGTACATCATCGCCGGGGTCCGCAGCACCGGATCGTCAAGCAGCCGGGTCATGTCGAAGCCAATGGTGTCGCGCGACAGGTCCACTTGGTCCTCGGCATTGTCAAACAGCCAGGCATGCTCACCTTTGCCCCACCAGGGGCGCATGCGGGCATAAAGGTCCTTGGGGTGCGGGCGATCGTTCCCGCGCAGCAATTCGACAAAGCTCGCAAGCCGCCGGTAAGCAGGCGGCGAAGCCATCGATGCGTCGACCGCTTCCTTGATTTGCGCCAGGTCCTCGATGGTCACGGTCGTTCCGTCGCTGCCGACCAGCTGGGCAATCCATTCGATCAGGAACCGCCTGTTTTCGGGCGAATCGACCAGAAGCAGTGGGTTCATCCGGCTGGGGACCCCGGGGCGCAGGATGTCATAAACCCCACCGATCGCACGAATGAACAGTTCGGCCCCACGATCCTTGTCAAAGAAGACGATCCGCGGCGCAAACCGGCGCGCCTGGGCCAACAGGAAATTGACGATCACCGTCTTGCCCGAACCCGATGGACCAATCGCCGTGAAGTTGCCCAGATCGCCTTGGTGGAAGTTGAAATGGTACGGCCCCGCGGCGGTGGTCTCAAACGTAGCGACTGCCTCGCCCCAATGATTGCCAAAGGGTTTGCCTGCCGGGAAATTGTGCCAGCTGGCTAGGCTGGCGAAATTCGCCGAACCGATCAGTACCCGCCTCACGATGAAGCCGAAGTTGCCAGGGAACTGGGCCCAGAATGCTGCTTCCAGGCCAATATCCTCGCGCACGGTCACCATGCCGAGGTCGGTCAGGGCAGATTGCACTTCGGCCACGCCGCCATCAACAGCCGCCTGGCTTTCTCCCCGGACCATGACCGTCAGATGATGCTCGCCATAGGCGGCGCGGCCGGCGGCAACCTCATCCTTGGCCTGGGCCAATTCCGAACGCAGGCTCAACGCTTCATCATCGGACGCCCTCATCCGGCGCAGCGCAAGGTTCATCCGGCCCAGGCTTGCCTGCCGGTCAACGAACGCAAAGCTTTGGGTGATGACCATTTCGGCCGGGATCCGCAGCAGCTCATCGAGCATGCCCGGGGCGGTTTGGCCCGGATAATCCTTGGCAGAGACGATCGCTGCAAGGCTGCGCACGGCTTGCGCCGTCGGTGCCAGTTCCAGCGTATCGGCGCCAAAGCTTACACGGCGGCGGGGCAGTACTTCGCCAGCATCGCCATAGGGCAGTCGGACCGGGGCCAGGTCGGCATTGTAAAGCAGCGCCAGCATCTCAAGCGGCTCGGAACAGGGGCCATGCGGCGTATCGTAGACGCTGAGCATCGCCGGCCGATAGGTGGCCAGCGCTGCCAGCAATTGCTCACCTGCGGCTTCCAGCGCACGGGCCTCGCCCAGCATCCAGGCCTCGGCTTCGGCGCTGTTGCGGCCCTTGCCGAGCCAGCGGGCAATCCGGCTGCCAACGCCGGCACTGCCCTGCATCGGCCGACGGATCAGCGTGAGGAACAGTTCGTTGGTGTAAAGCGATTTTGACGCGAGCCGCTGCTGCCACATCGCATCGAGATCGCGGCTGAAAGCATCAGGGAACGTCCCACTGGGCTCAACCTGAACCCGGCGGCGGACGATGTGATGGTAGATCGCATAACGCGAAGACCCGATGGCCCGCAGCATCGCATCGCGCAGGCTTTTGCGATAATTGATTTCATCCGTTTCGGCTGTCTCGAACAAGAGGCCCTGCATGCGGATCGCCAGCATGAGCGTGCCGTCGCGTAGCCGCACCACCCGATCGTTGACATGATGGGCATAGGGCAGCCGCGACCCAGCGCTCTGCTCGTGCGCGAAATCGGGTCGGGCTGGGTTCAAGCGCGATAGGAATTGCATCGCCAGAACCGGTAATTGGGGATCCGCGGACAGCGAGCCAGGCGGATTAGCCAGACATCGAAAATGCGCGGTTCGCGCAGGCAGGCCAGCCAGCCGGCAAAATGCACGGCCACGGCCAGAAGAATAACCCAGGCAGACTTGAAGATCAGGAAAAACTCGGTCGACACCACTCCGTTGATCACGCAGTAGCTATAGGTCACGCCCGCAAACATCTGCGGCCGGGTAAGCCCCACGAACAGTGGATCCCGTGTTAGGCCAGGGTCCACGCCAACAGTGCCTTCAGAACCCGCCAGCGGCGGACTGGATACCGGCAACGATGCTGGCGGCGCCAAACAGAATGAAGCAGCCAAGGATCACCGTTGCGCCATAGCGCCAGTTCATCCGACCGGTGAGCATCATCAGCCCAACCACCGCGACAGCAATCACCGCAACGACCGTCGCGACCGTGCCCAGCAGGGTGCCTTGAATCCAGTTGATCGCGCCAATGATTGGACCCGATCCAGCGGGATCGGCATAGCCCGCCTGCGCCAGAATCGGCGATGCAGAAAATGCAGCAAAAGCCACCAAAACCCGAGCTGCCAGAATGCTCTTCATTGCGCGCCCCTATCAAGCATCAATGGTCTATGTAGGGCAGAAACTACGCGCAATACAAATCTTGTAGCTAAGTCATTCGCGTGCATCAAAATAAGTATTTATTTCTATATGTTGTGACGCGATTTTTGGCAGGGTTGCACTGAATTCATTGTAGAAATTGGCCTCCAGACCAAGCGGTATCCAGTTCTGCTGCAGACCCAGTGCCAAAAACGTAGCGATCTGGTCGCACCAGCACGGCATCCGATGCGTAACTATCCAGCCAATCCCCTAGCTGGCGGGCAAATGGCTGAAGCGACTGGGTGCTGAGATCATGGCGCGCAATCAGCCAATGGCCCGGGCCCAACACGTCATCGAGCCGGGTACCATCATCCGCCAAAGGTTGCGGGAAATAGCTGCCGGCAGCCGGTGACCCATAACGAATGTGCCCGGCCGAGATTGGCGGGTAGGATGGCGGGCCATTCGGCAGCTTACCCAGAGCGCGCCCAAGTTTGAACTTTAGGTCACGCAGCCAGGCCCCAAACCGGCTGGTGATGCAAACGGTCTTGCCCATCATGATCGCCATGGCGATGGTGGCCCGCAAATTGGGCTCGCGCTCTGGCTGATAGGTGTCGAGCAAGCCATCATCCGCAGCGCTGTTCACCGCCGCCGCTAGCTTCCAGGCGAGGTTTGCCGCATCGCGCAGGCCTGAACACATGCCCTGCCCGGCAAATGGCGGTGTCTGGTGCGCGGCATCGCCTGCCAGCAGCACGCGGCCCTTGCGCCACTGCGCGGCAATACGGGCTCGGAACGTATAGACCGCCTTGCGCTCCAGCCGCACGGCGCCTTTTACATTCCAGGGCTCGAGCAGTTTATCGATAAAGGCATCTTCGCTGACCTGTTCGGCGGTCTCACCCGGTTTGATCATGAATTCCCAGCGATGCCGACCCTCGCCCATCAGCACGCAAGTGGTCGGGCGCTCCGGATTGCAAATCTGGAGGTTCGCCGTCGGCAACTTTGAATAATCATCAACCAGTACGTCGACGACCAGCCATGGCTCTTCGAAATTGAGGTCGTCAAAGTCGATGCCGGAGGCCTTGCGGACCGGACTGCGTGCGCCATCCGCACCGACCAGATAGCGGGCGCGGATCGTCCGCTCGCCAGCCGGTGTCGTGAGCGATGCCGTTACACCCTCACCATCATCAGTGTAGGCGTCCAGTTCCCAGCAATGGTAAAGTTGTGCACTCGGCAAGGCGGACAGCGCCTTGTGCAGTTCAGCCTCGACGCTGGGCTGGTGGATCATGTTCGCAGCGGGCCAGCCGCCCGGGCCAAGCTTGTCGGCACCTTCGAACCGCAGCAACACCTCGCCCTTGGCGTTAAGGAAGTCATAGCGGCTGGCGCGGCGGGCCGTCTGCATCACCGCTTCGGCGACACCGGCTGCCTGCAGGATCCGCATCCCTTCATGATCAATATGTGCGGCGCGTGGCAGCGGATAGATCGCCGCTTCCTTTTCCGCGACGATGACGGATACGCCGCGGCGGGCGAGCAGGATCGCCAGCGTGACGCCGGTCGGCCCGCCGCCGGCGATCAGGACATCGCAATCGAACCCCGCCCCCGCCATGGCCCTACCCCTCTGCCACCATCGTGCCTTCGATATGGCCCAGACCGTCGACCTCGCAGCGCACCACGTCACCTGCCTGCAGGAACTGCCGCGGGTCCATCGCCGCGCCGACACCTCCGGGCGTGCCGGTGAACAGGCAGTCACCGGGCTCCAGCGTCATCCCGATCGAGAGGTGCTCAACCTGCTGCCAGATGTTGAAGACCAGGTGGCGGGTGTTTGAATCCTGCCGCTTCTCTCCATTGACGAAGCAGCGCAGGCCAAGCTGGTGCGGATCGCCCGCTTCGTCTGCCGTCACGATCCACGGGCCCATCGGCGCGTGGGTGTCAAAGCTCTTGCCCAGCGACCATTGCGGGCCGGCATGCTGCCACATCCGCTCAGTCACATCGTTGCCCACGCAATAGCCAAAGATCGCGGCTGGGGCATCGGCTGCGCCGATATGCTTGCCGCCCTTGCCGACCACGGCGACCAGTTCGACCTCATAGTCGGCCGTCATGGTGCCCTTGGCGATCTCGATCGGATCGAAAGGGCCGTTGACCGAGGTCTGGGCCTTGGTGAACCAAACCTGCCGTTCAGGTGTGGCCATGTTCGATTCGGCGATATGATCGGCATAGTTGAGGCCAATCGCGAAGATTTTGCCGGGGCGCTGGATCGGCGCCTCCAGCCGGACAGAAGCCAGCGGCACACCGCCGCCAGCGGCGGCCTTGGCTTCGAGTTGCGGCTTCTGGGCGTCCCAATCGCGGATCAGGTCAATCATTGTGCCGGGCACGCCGCTGTCGATCACGGTGTCTCCCACCACGATCCCGGTGCGGGTCTTGCCATCGGCGGTATAGGTGCAGAGCTTCATGCGACAGTTTCCTTGGGCTTTGAACGGAACAGGCCCAGCACACGCAGGCGCAAGGCCATGAAGAACGAGACGAGGCCGGGCGGCGGTGGCATCTTCCCGGCAAACATCGGGTGAGGCGCCCCCCACTGGACCGCCAGCAGCGCGCTCATCGGTTGTTTTTGTGGCGGATCGGCGGCGGTGAACAGGTCACCATCGGTCCAGTGCTCCAGCTCGTTGCCGAAGGGGTCCTTCCAGTAATCGAAGATCTGGCTGCCCATGATGTGGCGGCCAACACCCCAGGCGGGCTGGCGCTTCTTGGCCCTCAGATGCTGATGGCCTAGCATCAGGTCATCAAGATTAGCGACTTCGAAGGCGGCGTGGAGGATGCCCAATTCGCCTGGCAGCTGGGCCAAGAACAGGGTGTGGTGATCGGTCGGCTTATCACCCCGGTCACAACGCATGAAAGCGCCCAACGGAACATTCTTTGCCGCCTCAACCTCGTCCGAAGTGATGAAGCCAAACCGATCCTTGTACCACCGCTCTGCGGTGCGGAAGTCGCTGACCTTGAGCACGGCGTGCCCGATCCGGCAGACATGGGCGGGGCCGGGTTCAACCCGCACCGTCGCGCGCTGGCGCGGCTTGGCGGCAGCGGTGTTGCGCGGCAGGTCAGCAAGGGGTAGCGCAGCCTGACCCTTCACCTGTCCGGCAATCACTTCAACGCAGTAACCATCGGGATCGGTCAGGCGAACGATCTTGCCCCCACCCGGTTCGGCCAAATCTTCGACCGGCACGCCTTCGCTGGCAGCAAGCTTTTCCAGATCAGCCACAGACTCTGCGCGCAATCCGACGCCAAGGAACCGTGCCACGCCGCGTTCAGTCACATGGATGAAGGGACGGCCATCCGTACCCCGGCCATAAAGCCGGCCACCTTCCTCGAAGCAGCCCATCCCGAAGTCTTCCAGGAATGCCCGCATCGCCGCCAGATCGGGTGCGGCATAGCGAACATGGGCGATGTCCTCGATCCGGATCGTGCTCATCGGAAGACTCTCCCGCGCCGGGGCTTGATTGGCCCGAGTCGCAATTGACTATTTGGTCAGATTATTGACAGATGACCGAATGGTCAAGTAAGCCAAGCCCATGACAGCAGCGCCGCTCCACCCCCGCGCCCAGCGCACCTATCGCGCGCTGGTCGATGCCGGACTTGAACTACTGGCGAAGCGCCCGATCGACGCCCTGGCGATTGACGAAATCGTTGCGCGGGCCGGCGTCGCCAAAGGTAGCTTCTTCAACCATTTTACGGACAAGGCCGCTTTCGGCGAAGCGATTGGGACCGAAATCCGCACCGAGTTGGAGCAGCGGATCGGAACGGCCAATGCCGGCGTAACCGATCCGATCGAGCGCCTGGCTGGCGGCATGCGCATCGGCCTTGCCTTTGCCCTCGAAGAGCCGCGCAAGACGGCAATCATGCTGCGCAATGCCAGCAACTCAACCCTGCGCGACCAGCCGCTCAATCAGGGCGTTTCTGCAGACATGAACGCAGCGGTTGCGACCGGACGGTTGCGACCGGAGGCCCGGCAGAGCGGGGTGCGTTTCTGGCTGGGCCTGTGCCAGGTACTGATGGTCAATGCGATTGAGCGCCAGATCGATCTGGCCGAGGGCGCGCGCCGGCTGGAGGAAATGCTGGTGCTTGCACTCACTGGGCTTGGCCTCACAGCGCACGACGCCGCAGGCTATGCCTCAGCCAGCGCGGGGCTGCTCGACCGTTAACGGGGGCAGGCGCACGGCCCAAACAAGGACCGCCCCCAGGGTGAGCGACGCCATCCCAATGCCTTGGGCAAGTTCATAGCTGCCCAGCTTGTCATGCAGCCAGCCGACCCCGACAATCCCGATCCCGTTGCCGATCCAGCTGAAGCCATGGAGCGCGCCATAGATCGTGCCGTACTGGGTAATCGGGAAGCGCCGGGCAATGAAATAGGCGAAGAGATCAATCTCCACGCCCTGCTGCAATCCGATCATCGCGGCGGCGATGATGACAGCGGGAAGCAGCTGGTCGGTCAACAGCAGCAGCAGAAAGCCGCTGCCCGGAATGATCGTGAACACCAGGGCGACCACTTGCGGGCGGAAGGTATCGAGCAGCCATCCGCCGCCAAGCCGGCCAACGAACTGCCCGATGGCAAAGATCGAAACCGCCAGCGCGCCCGTGGCCGGGCCAAAACCTTCTTCCTGGATGATCGGGGAAAGCTGACCGACAAAGCCCGCTGTGGCGAGGCCCATGGCGATGATGCTGGCCGCCATAAGCTGAAAATCGCGGGTCTTGAGGAACGACCAGTCGCTCGTTCCGCCACCGCCTGCGGCACCGGCATAGGCGCGGCTGGCGCTTGCCGGGACGATAAAGGCCACCGCCGGCATCCCGACCAGCGCCATGAAGCCGGCAAGGGCAAGGAATCCGCCCCGCCAGCCGTAATTGGCAATCATCGGCTCCAGCACCTGCGGTGCAGCGATCGCGAACAGCGACGTGCCGGTGGCAACCAGTCCCAGCGCGCGCCCGCGATACCTGCGGAAGTGTGCATTGACCGGGCGGGTAATCACCACGGCTGTCGTACCGACTCCGAAGAAGCCCAGCACGGCAATGGTGATCGCCATGTGCAACAGGGTGGTCGAAAACAGCACCGACAACACTTGCCCGATGATCACGATCGCGGCGGTACCAAGGTAGATCGGCTTGAACCCAAACCGGTCCGCGGCCCGGCCGATCACCACGGCCCCGAGCGCGCCGGTTACGATCAATGCCTGCACCGAACCCAACTCGCCGCGCGAAACGCCCAGTTCCTGCGACAGCGGGAGGACGAACATATTGAAGGTGAAGAACAGCAGCACGATCCCCGCGCCCGCGCCGAGCGCGCAGCCGAGCACGATCCGCCAGCCAACCGTCCACTCGCTCTCCTCGGCGGGGAGCGACGCGAGGGTTTCGGTCATTCCTCTACCGCAAAGGTAATCTCGGCATGGTCCTGCAGGCGCTTGACCAGGGCTTCGCCCAGCAATGCGCCCGGCGTGGCAATGCCGCCTCCGGCCTGGCAATCGAGCAAGGCGATCCCGGTCTCGGCGATCATCCGGCTGGTTGAACCATAGCCGGGATCGAAGCGGCCCTTCACGCCATAGCGCAGCTCCTTGCCGTCGGGCCATTCGCCAACGAACAGAACATCGTAGAAGCCATTCTCGCGTTCTTCCGGCGTCGGCCCCTCGCCCGGTTTGGGTGGCTTGGCCCCGAACGGGTTCTTGAGCATTTCGGCAACGGCATGGGCCGCCTTTTCGCCCAGTTCGCCCGGGCTGGTCAGCATCATCTCGTCATACTTGAAGTCGGCGCCATAGGGATGGCCGAGCAGGAAGTTGGTGCGGTGGACGTTCTTGGTATTGATCGTCGCCATGATGAACGGGGCGGCCCACTTGCCCAACCTGTCATCATATTCGGGCAGCAGGCCCATCGGCTGGCTCGGCCCTTCAAAGCCCGGGGTCAGGCCAAACGGGCTTTGAAGGATCGGGATCAGGCTGGGTTTCTTCGCCACGGACTTCATTGTTTCGGTCAGGCTCGCCGCCGTCCCGCCCGAGAAGGTGCCCTGCATCGCCCGGACCCGACCCTTCACGCGCGGGGCTGCGCTGCCGAAGCGAGCCTTGGCTTCCTGCTGCAGCATGAAGACGCCCAGGTCGAAGGGAATCGAATCGAAGCCCGAGGAAAACGCGATCCGCGCCCCGCTGGCCTTGGCCGCCTCATGATAGGCATCAATCATTTCGCGCATCCAGCCGGGCTCGCCGCACAGGTCGGCATAGTCAGTCCCAGCGGCAACGCAGGCCTTGAGCAGCGGCTCGCCATAAAGCTGATACGGGCCAACCGTTGTCACGACCACGCGGGTGCTTTCCGCCAGCGCCTGCATGCTGGCTGGATCATCCGAATTGGCGACCACCAGGGGCGTATCGGCCGGCGCGCCGATCAGGTCGCGCACCTCGGCCAGTTTATCGGCCGAACGCCCTGCCATGGCCCATTTGGGCCCTTTCCCCTGATAATGATGCGCCAGGTATTCGGCGACAAGACGGCCGGTGTAGCCGGTCGCGCCATAAACCACGATATCGAAGGGACGGTCTGCCTTGGCAGTCATGATTGCTCTCCATTGCCCGAATCTGGCGTCGGTATGGCGCGCAAATGGCCACAGTTCGGTGGCGTTGTAAAACGGGTTTAGTCTGCCGCTACGGCAGCGCCGTCAGCAAGGATCAAAGCTTGGGCAGCGTGACCCCCCGCTGGCCCATGTATTTGCCGCTGCGGTCGGCATAGCTGGTCTCACACGGCTGGTCGCCTTGCAGGAACAGGAACTGGCAGGCCCCTTCGTTGGCATAGATCTTGGCGGGCAGCGGCGTGGTGTTCGAAAACTCCAACGTCACGTGGCCTTCCCATTCGGGCTCAAGCGGGGTGACGTTCACGATGATGCCGCAGCGGGCGTAAGTGCTCTTGCCCAGGCAGATCACCAGCACATCGCGCGGAATGCGAAAATATTCCACCGTCCGCGCCAGGGCAAAGCTATTGGGTGGAATAATGCAGCAGTCAGTCTTCACGTCGACGAAGCTGTGGTCCGAAAAGTTCTTGGGATCGACCACCGCCGAATGGACATTGGTGAAGATCTTGAACTCGTCCGCCACCCGCGCGTCATAGCCATAGGACGAAAGGCCATAGCTGATGCAGCCATCGCGCTTCTGGTGCTCAACGAACGGCTCAATCATGCCCGAACGTTGGGCTTCGCCGCGGATCCACTTGTCGGAAAGAATCGCCATGGCAGGGTGATTGCCGATGCGTCACGGCGGGGCAAGGCGGCAGTGCCCATTTTCCCCTCCCGCTTGCAGAAGGGGCGATGAAATCTCACACCCTGTGATAATCCCGGTACCAACGCACAAAGCCTGAGACACCCATCTCGATGCTGGTGGTGGGGGCATAGCCCAGGTCACGCCGGATCGCGGCAATATCGGCATAGGTGGCGGGAACATCGCCCGGCTGCATCGGCTGGAAATCGATCACCGCCTTGCGGCCGCAGGCCTCTTCCAGCAGGCCAACCACCTTCATCAGGTGTTCGGACTGGCTATTGCCGATGTTGTAAAGCCGGTGCGGCTTTACGCTGCCGCCGGCCTTTTCCAGCCCGTCATCGGGCGGTGGATTGTCCAGGCTGGCCAGCACCCCGGCAATGATATCGTCAATGTGGGTGAAATCGCGCCACATCTCGCCCTGGTTGAACACCGGGATTGGTTCGCCGGCCAAAATCTTCTGCGTGAAGATCCACAGCATCATGTCCGGCCGCCCCCAGGGTCCATAGACGGTGAAGAACCGCAGGCCCGTTTGCGGCAGGCGATAGAGGTGGGCATAGCTTTCGCTGATCAGCTCATCCGCGCGCTTGGTGGCGGCATAGAGCGATACGGGGTGATCGCTGCGATCCTCCACGGCAAAGGGCAGCTTGGTATTGCCGCCATAGACCGAGCTGGAACTGGCATAGACCAGGTGGTCCAGCTGCCGGTGCCGCGCGAATTCCAGCAGGTTGACATGCCCCACCAGGTTCGACTGGACATAGGCATGGGGGTTTTCGATCGAATAGCGCACCCCGGCCTGGGCGCCGAGGTGGACCACGCGGTCGATCTGCTCACCCGCGAGCGCGGCATCGAGCGCGGGCATGTCGGCAAAGTCGACCTGGTGGAACGTGAAGCGATCACCCGCCTCCGCCGCCAGCGCAGCAAGCCGGTCCTGTTTCAGGCTGACGGCGTAGTAATCGTTGAGGTTATCGATCCCGACAACGCTGTCCCCCCGGGCGACCAGCGCCCGGGCCAGGTGAAAGCCGATAAAGCCGGCCACGCCGGTGACGAGAACACGCATAAGGCCTTGATAACCGCGTATACCGGGCGATGTCGAGTACAGGGCTAGCTCGCCGCGATTCAGAGGTACAGTAAGCAGGCTAAACCCGCTTTAGCCTTTCTCTTAACCCAGCCGATGGCCCTACGGCTCCGTCGGCAACGGGTAATAGTTTGCCCTGCCGACCAGCACAGCTTCGACCGGCTCCTCATCTTCTTCGTCGCCCAGATGCGGACACCAGATCGCCAGGCTATATTTGTGCGAAGTTGCCCCCTCATGATCGATCACCGCATCGGGATCGAATTGCTTCACGAACGCAAGCGCCTGCCGCACCGGCAGCGCCAAGATATCGACGCCGCCCAAGAGCGCGCGGGAAGGCTCCGTCACCTCAAACGCTTCGAGATGTCCATTTTCGTCGTAATAGGCAAGCGCGCCTTCATCGACATAATGGTCTGAAGCAAAACTTTGGTCATGCTGCCTGAACTTCTCTGGTACTATCCCCATCCGCCGATGAACGGTTTGTTCGTCCATGCCGAATTCTAGATCATTTGCGCCTTTCAGTGGGTGAAGCACGAAGTCCATTTTTACAATCCCCTCGCTCGTGTGTATTCTAACATCTGCTTTATGGCTTCATCGTATTTCGAGCCAAATAATTTCCGAACATCTTCGATGTCCATATTTTGCGCCTCGGAGAATCTGCCCGTTTTAATCAATTTTTCCTGCATTTCGCGGTATGGCTTTGCGCCCGATCTATTCCCGAAAGAAGCTGTTCTTTTATGATCTGAAGCAGTCATTGAAATCGAAGGCCCCTCGGACCGGCGCACGTGGCTGATCGAATCGGCCGGCATGTGGTGCGAATGATGGCCCTTTAGCTTGCGCACAACCTTATGTGCCCCGCCCAATTGTACAACTGCTTCCGCAGCCGGTTGAGCGGTTCCTGCGGCGCGTGACGTGCGGCCAAGCAGGCCGCCAATTTTTCCAGCAGCAGCGCCAATTGGAATGGCCCCTGACACCGCAAGAAAATCGCGAAGCTCGCCGGCACCGCTGGCAATGTTGGTCGCCCCGGCGGCTATGTCGACTGGAGCCAACCCGGCCCGGACTATCTCGATGACTGATCGGTCGGCGATCTTTTGGCGTTCGTCGAGAATCCGCCGATTGTCGACTGGTCAGGCGCTCTCCTGTGCGCAGGTAATGTTCAAAGGCCAGCCGATTAGCCGACTTGCTTTCGGTCAAATGGAACGCGGACATTGCAAAGCTCCGTGCGGAAATCTGGAACATTTCAAGAACATTCCTACATTGCAATTTTTTCATTGGTTTAATGTCCAAAGTGGAGCTGCGATGCCTAGCTTTAAGCGCGATTAACCCGCAGGTGTTATCCGCAGCCCCATGACCAACCCCGCCAAGATCCTGATCGTGTTCGGCACCCGCCCGGAAGCGATCAAGCTGTTCCCCGTGATCCGCGCGCTGGAGGCCGATCCACGCTTCCGCCCGGTGGTCTGCGTTTCGGCACAGCACCGGCAGATGCTGGATCAGGTGCTGGAAATTGCCGGGATTGTCCCCGATCATGACCTGGACCTGATGCAGCCGGGCCAGACGCTGGACAGCCTGACCGCGCTGTTGCTGACCCGGCTGGGCGCGGTGATGGATGCCGAGCAGCCCGAGCGGGTGATAGTCCAGGGCGATACGGCCACGGCGATGGCGGGCGCGTTGGCGGCCTATTACCGCAAGATCCCGGTCGATCATGTCGAGGCGGGGCTGCGCTCGGGCAATATCTATCACCCCTGGCCAGAAGAGGTGAACCGCAAGATCATTGGCAGCATCGCCAGCCTGCACTTCGCGCCGACCGCCGTCGCTGCGGGCAAGCTGCTCGCGGAGCAGGTTCCCGCTGACCGGGTCCACGTAACCGGCAATACCGTGATCGACGCACTCAAATGGGTGCAGGCGCGGATCGTGGCCAAGCCATCGCTGGCGGGAGACCTGGCCGATCTGGAAAGGCTGTTCGCCGGCCGCCGGATCATCGGCGTGACCAGCCATCGGCGCGAGAACTTTGGCGAGGGCATGGCCAACATTGCCCAGGCTATCCGGCAGATCGTCGCGCGGCAGGACGTGGCGGTGATCTTTCCGCTGCACCTGAATCCCAATGTCCGTGCGGTGATGAACCAGGCGCTGGGCGGGCTATCCAATGTCGCGCTGATCGAGCCGCTGGACTATCCGCACTTCGTTCGCCTGCTCTCGATCGCCGAGATCATGCTGACTGACAGCGGCGGGGTGCAGGAAGAGGCGCCGGCGCTCGGCAAGCCGGTGCTGGTGATGCGCGAGACGACCGAGCGGCCCGAGGGCGTGAGCGCCGGAACCGCCAGGCTGGTGGGGACCGATGCTACTCGGATCGTTACGGAATTGTTCAATCTTCTCGACGATAAGGCGGCCTACGAGGCCATGGCGCGGGCCCACAATCCCTTTGGGGACGGGCAGTCCGCGGGCCGTATCGTGGAGCTGATCGGGAATGAAATCGGACACAAAGCCTGACGTTTGCGTCGTCGGGCTGGGCTATATCGGGCTGCCGACCGCCGCGATCGCTGCGCGCGCAGGATGTGTGGTCCACGGCGTCGACGTGGCGCACCAGGTGGTCGAGACGATCAACCGCGGCGCCATCCACATCGAAGAGGTGGACCTCGACGGACTGGTCCAGGGGGTCGTTGCGCGCGGCATGCTCAAGGCCTCGACCGAGGTGGCCCCGGCCGATGTTTTCATCATCGCCGTGCCCACCCCCTTTGATGCCGACCATGCGCCGGATGTGTCGCATGTCCTCGCCGCGGGGGAGGCGGTGGCCAGCGTGCTCAAGCCGGGCGACACGGTGATCCTTGAATCCACCTCGCCCGTCGGCACGACCGAGGCGCTGCGCGACCTGATCGCCGCACGCCGGCCCGACCTGAAGTGCCCGGGCCTGACCAGCGACATCCCCGACCTGTCGATCGCCTATTGCCCCGAACGGGTGCTGCCCGGCCGGATCCTGGAAGAGCTGGCGGGCAACGACCGCTCGATCGGCGGGATCACGCCGCGCTGCGCGCGCAAGGCGCTGAGCTTCTACAAGCTGTTCGTGCGCGGTGACTGCGTGACCACCGACAGCCGCAGCGCCGAGATGACCAAGCTGGTCGAGAACGCCTATCGCGACGTCAACATCGCCTTTGCCAACGAGCTGTCGATCGTGGCTGACCGGATGGGGCTGGACGTGTGGGAGGTGATCCGCCTCGCCAACCGCCACCCGCGGGTCAACATCCTGCAGCCGGGTCCGGGCGTGGGCGGGCACTGTATCGCGGTCGACCCGTGGTTCATCGTCCACGGCGCGCCCGAGCATACCCCGCTGATCCGCACTGCGCGCGGGGTCAACGATGGCAAGATCCACCACGTGATCGCCCGGGCCGAAGCGCTGATCGCCGCGCACCCCGCGGCCCGCGTCGCCTGCCTGGGGCTGGCCTTCAAGGCCAATATCGATGACTACCGCGAAAGCCCGGCGCGGCTGGTGGCGGCCACCCTGGCGCGCAAGTTCGGCAGCCGGATCACGGTGGTTGAACCCTATGCCACTGCGCTGCCGCGCGAGTTTGCCGATACCGCCGCCGAGCTGATCGACCTCGACACCGCGCTTGAACAGGCCGAGATCCTGCTGGTGCTGGTTGACCATGACCAGTTCAAGGCCGTCCCCCTGGCCGAGCGCGCGGGCAAGCTGGTTTACGACACCCGCGGCATCTGGCTGGACCAGCCCGCCGCGCCAGAGCTGCCGGCGCTGCGCAAGGCGGGTTAGTCCCCCGCGCCGCCACCGTCGGCGCTGCCACCATCTGCGCTATCAGCATCGGCCGCGTCATCATGATCGCGGTCTGAACCGGGGTGGGCCGGCCCCGCATCGCCGCCGCCACTGCCGCGCTTGTCGGCGCTGCGCAGGTTGCGGGCCAGCGCCGGGCCGATCGCGATCAGCACCACGGCGAGGGCAATCCAGATGGCATAGGACATGGGTTCAGGCTCCTCTGTTTTCAGACGACTGCTGCCGTTCCACCCGCAGCACGGCGGACAGCGGCAGCGGGGCGTAGCAATGCGGGAACAGCGCGCCGCCGCGGGAGACTTCCCAGCGGATCGCATCACCCAGCGCGGTCAGGTCCACCTCGGCGATGACCAGCCCGGCCTGCCCGGCAAAGTGCTTGTCCAGCGTGCCCTGCAACTGGTCGATCGCAGAGAGGTGGATATAGCCATCGGCCAGATCGACCGGGGCGCCGTGGAACACCCCCTCTCCCTCAAACTGCGCCCATTGATCGGCGGTGAGGATCTTGAAGGCGGTGGCGGGGTGCGGACTATCCATGCCCTGCCCCTATCGCATCACGGCGAAGGCTGCCAGCGCCACCAGCTGCGCCGCCGCGATCAGGTGCAGCCGGCGCACGAAGGGCTGCTTGCGGGTCTTGTGGCGGAAGAGCGCGCGGGCCGCATAGGCGCCCGGCGTGCCGCCCAGCGCGGCGAGCAGCAGCAAGGTGGACTCCGGCGTGCGGCGGGTGGCGGCCGCGGCGCGCGCCTTGTCGATCGCGAAGGCGGCAAAGGTCATCAGGTTGAGCGCCGCCAGGGCAGCAGCAGGCGCGGTGGCAGGAGCAAGCAAGGTCTGCATGCCCCCGCCCTAGCCGCAAAGCCCGGCCAAGTCGCCATTCGCGGCGGATCGCCGTGCCGGTTCCCCCGGGTGGCGTGACGGGGGGGGAATGCCGGCCACCCGGGGTATGGTCCCGGTGCATGACCGGGAAAGCGCGGCGGCGGACCGGCGGTTTGGGGGGGCCGGTCCGCCAGCCAGCACCTACTTGCCCGCCGGGGTCGCGTCAGCAGGAGCAGGGCTGGCTTTCGGGCTCGCAGCGCGGGTGGCGCTGGAATTGGGCAGGTTGACCGGAACGGCCGGCTCGGTCGGGTTCTCGGCCACCCATTCGCTGCTCGGCGCGGTCGGCTCGGCCGAGGCCACCTGCCGCTCGGCCGGCTTGCTGCACCCGGCCAGCGCCAACAGCGCGGCGGTGGCGGCGATCGGGGTCAGGGTGATGCGGATCATCGGACGACTCCTGCGATTGATACAGGTGTTATTGCCTGGTTTGGGCGGCGCGTCTGTGATCGGGATCAAATTTGCCTTGGCAACAAAAGCCCTGGCGGCAGCGTGACGCCAATGTGAACAGAGTGGACAGTGCGTCCACTTTTCCCAACAGGCCGAAAGCCGCAGAATGGTGCGGCTTTCCGGCTGAAACCGGGGTTGGCGCGACCTTGAACAGCAAAAAAGCAGCCCGGTGCGCGCGGATCGACGATGGGAAAGAGCAGCGGCGATTTTAGCAGGCGGCGGCGGTGTAGGAAAATGCTGCTGCGCGGCACCTGTCTCGCCCTTCGCCGTCATTCCCGCGCAGGTGGGAACCCAGGGCGGGCAGAAGCTGGATCCCCGCCTACGCGGGGATGACGGTTGGGGGTGAGTGTCGGTCTATCGGCGGTTGAGCGCAAGCCGCTTTGCGTCTTCGGGTCTTTGCGTGAGCCATACCGGAGACGGCAGCCGTTGCTAGTTGGGCGCCGAGGGTTGCTCACCCGAAGACCCTAAGGTGCGACGAGATTGTGCCGATTTCAGCGCGTACGCTAGGCCGGGAACGGCATCCTATTAACTTCGTGTGAGATTATGCCGGAGAGATCATGGGAGTATATTAAGATACGCACCGCCGCTACTAAGCAGCATTCGAACCTGAAGTCCCCTCAAGCAAGTAACCCATTGCAGCCTCCTCGATGTACCGTCGGAAGAATTTGCAATAACTTGTGATGGTCGTGATGTATGCAACATAAATTACAACGAAATACAGTCCCGTTCCGATTAGGCCACCTGGGCCATGGGAAAGCTGATATTTTGGTAAATATGGTGACACAATCAGATTTGCTATCTCCAACCAAATGCAAATCAAGAAAATATAAGAAAGTGACCTCATGAGTCCGAATATCACAAGATAGTTATACATACTGGATGACGAAACAGAACGGTTATACGCAGTATAGTACTCAATCCACCTGAACCACTGACCACCAGGTTGATAGCCGAATTCAGCAAAATCCTGCTGCATTCTCTCTTTCATTTTGTCGAGCATTCTCGCCGGGAGCCTCGTGTCAACGAAGTTGAACATCCCGAACACAGTCACTGCTGAGTACCAGGGGAGCACTGGCAAATGCACTACAAATAGAAGCGGCACTTTGGGCAGTCTTATGCCAACACGCGGCACCCGGAAGGTGAAGCGGAAATTTGCTTTTATGTTTTGCCGGATCGCAGCTCTAAGCTTCCCTGCCCGTTCTTGAGGCGGGACTGTAGTAGCTTCGACCACCTCGCTAAACTTACCAAGCGTACGTTGAAGGAAACCCTCGATAAAAAAGGACGACTGGTAAGAGATCAAATGTCCAAGAACATATGAACAGACGCCGAGCAATATCAAGTATATGACATCAGTCACCCATGAGTGAGCACCTTTTGCCATTACGTCACTAAAATCGAATATACCTAATGGCTTTCCAATGTAGCGCCATAGAATTAGGACAGTGAAAAGCCCCCCACCCAGATAGACAACTAAATCATAGTTGGCGAAGGGCGCCTTGGAGAAGAACGGAATTTCGACTTCTCGTTTTGCAGCCATGTGATGGATCCGCCGCTATGCTTGGTTGCGAATTGAGAGGGAGTTCCAAGTGCTTGACTAATTGCACCAAAAAGCCCCCGCGAAACCTGTTGGTTTCACGGAGGCTATGGCATTACAGCAATGATAACAAGCGGTTATTCCGCTGCGACAACCCCTTCGGCGCCGAACATGTCGGGCAGGCTGGCGTCGGCCTCGTTCGCCGCTTCGCCCACGCTCTTCGCGTTGCGGCGGCTGTCGAAGTTGGACCAGACGTCCTGCCAGTTGCCGCGGGTCGCGCCCTTGGAATATTCGGTAGCGCGGGTTTCGAAGAAGTTGGCGTGTTCCACCCCGTTGAGCAGCGGGGCGAGCCAGGGCAGCGGGTGGTCTTCCACCATGTAGATCGCCGGCAGGCCGAGCTGGCCCAGACGCCAATCGGCGATGTAGCGGATGTAGCGCTTGATTTCCTTGGGGCTCATCCCCGGCACCGGGCCCTGTTCGAACGCGAGGTCGATAAAGGCATCTTCCAGCCGCACGGTCTTCTGGCAGCAATCGATGATGTCTTCTTTGACCGCCTTGGTCAGGCAGCCGCGTTCCTTGGTGAAGGCGTGGAACAGCTTGACGATGCCTTCGCAGTGGAGGCTTTCATCGCGCACCGACCAGCTGACGATCTGGCCCATGCCCTTCATCTTGTTGAAGCGCGGGAAGTTCATCAGCATGGCGAAGGAGGCGAAGAGCTGAAGCCCTTCGGTGAAGCCGCCGAACATCGCCAGGGTGCGGGCGATATCCTCGTCCGTATCGACCCCGAAGGTGTGCAGGTAATCGTGCTTGGCCTTCATTTCCTCATATTCAAGGAACATGCCGTATTCGGCCTCGGGCATGCCGATCGTGTCAAGCAGGTGCGAATAGGCGGCGATGTGGACCGTCTCCATGTTGGAGAAGGCGGCCAGCATCATCTTCACCTCGGTCGGCTTGAAGACGCGGGCGTACTTTTCGTGGTAGCAATCCTGCACCTCGACATCGGCCTGGGTGAAGAAGCGGAAGATCTGGGTCAGCAGGTTACGCTCTGACTCAGAGATCTTCTGCGCCCAATCGCGGCAGTCTTCGCCCAGCGGCACCTCTTCCGGCATCCAGTGGATCTGCTGCTGCCGCTTCCAGAACTCATAAGCCCAGGGATACTCGAAGGGCTTGTAGGTCTTGCGGGCTTCAAGAAGGGACATCGATTACGACTCCGAATGAGCGAACAGGGGTATAGCACAAAATGCGATGCAGCGCGGGGCCGGCATCACGGCAGCAATTCCAGCGCCTGAGCGCGGGTCAACAGGGTGACCAACAGCAGGCTGGCGCCGCCAAAGGCCAAAAGCATCGTTCCAGCGATCCGCCGGGCATAACGGGCCGGTGCGCCCGCCTGGCGCCGGGTCAGGATGACCAGCCCGGCGATGGTCGCCAGACTGCCAACCCCAGCCAGAGCAAGGCGGCCGCTATCCATGCGTCAGGCCCGGATGGCCAGCTGGGCGATCACTGACACGCGAGGCATTCCTCGTAGTCAGTGGCCGGGGCCAGTTCCATCACCGGCGCATCGGCGGTGTTGTCTGCCTCTACCCCGCCGGCGAAACCAGCGCGCTGCACCGACTTCGAGCGCAGGTAGTAGAGCGACTTGATGCCCTTCTCCCAGGCCTGGAAGTGCAGCATCATCAGGTCCCACTTATCGACATCGGCCGGGATGTAGAGGTTCAGGCTCTGCGCCTGGTCGATATAGGGAGTGCGGTCTGCCGCGAATTCAAGCAGCCAGCGCTGGTCGATTTCGAAGCTGGTCTTGTAAACCGCCTTTTCCTCTGGGCTGAGGAAATCGAGGTGCTGGACCGAACCGCCGCGTTCCAGGATCGAATTCCAGACGTTGGTCGAATCCTTCGACTTCGCCTGAAGCAGCTTTTCCAAATAGGGGTTCTTGACCACGAACGAGCCCGACAGGGTCTTGTGGGTGTAGATATTGGCCGGGATCGGCTCGATGCAGGCGGAAGTGCCGCCGCAGATGATGCTGATCGACGCAGTCGGCGCGATCGCCATCTTGCAGCTGAAGCGCTGCATCACGCCCATGTCGGCCGCATCCGGGCAAGCGCCCCGTTCCTGGGCCAGCAGCAGCGAAGCCTCATCCGCCTTGGCGGCGATGTGCTTGAACA
>JACCDJ011677273.1_pt1 | contig 75439 bp, 67 predicted proteins | sample 7444481 | NCBI WGS metagenome assembly JACCDJ01 (sample SAMN15323435, study PRJNA562643) | freshwater metagenome | isolation source: river surface water | place: USA:Blue River Watershed | collected 2017-08-15
AAGCACACCCATTGGGTGTGCTTTTTCCTTAGATGTGATGCGTCTTAGCCTCTATATGGCGCAGTCATACCTAGTGCGTATCAAAAACGTCATCAGACGAGGCGTGCACGTGAGGAAAGACGAAACGTATTACATATACGGTGAGTTTTTCTGAACGAAGCGCAACGATGTATGAGGATTTTTTGGGACGTACTAGCGGCCACTACAGAAGGCTTCAGAGGTTCCAAAAAGGGTAACGGTAGTTGCGAGTGCAGTCTGGATAGGGGTGGAAAGGGCCATAATTTCGCTGCTACTGCGGTTTGTAAGGCTGGCACGATCAATCCCGTTAAAATGGGCCTTGGGGCCGGCTGGGACCAGCGTACTCGCAAGAAAGGCGGTTAACCGAGGAGCACGTTCTGCTGCATCAAGGCTGGCGAGTGTGATGTAGGTTTCAAGCGTCGCAAGCTCGGGTAGGGTACTTGCAGTGTAGGGGCACGTGGTCGCAGTTTGCTGCACTGTCCAGACGTTTGTTTCATCAATAGTGACGTAGGTAATGGCGGGGTTGTTTATGGTGCACATGAGCTGCATATCTGCTGCTGATGGTCCGTGTCCGTTCATCGGAAGGCCTAAGCCGTCAACCCGACTATCGGGGTGCAGATGCACGATGTGCACATTGCGTGCACCAGCGTTCAAGATACCATCAAGGACGTCGCGGTCGTAGCCAATGTAGTTGGCGCTGGTGCGGTCGGTGATGTTTTGCCACCGCTTTTGCCCGGCACTATTTTCGTAGTAGACATAGGCGGCTTGGGTACCCTCAGCGCGGGCTGCAAGCTTGAGGGTGTTTACGCCGTCAATGCAGCTCGTTGTTTGGGGGATGTTGGGTGTACTTGCGAGAGCTGTTGAAACAACGAGCGAACGGTGATACCCAGCAGCGTCTTTCCCGGTACCAAAAATAAGTTCCGCCAACGGTGCGTCACTGCCGGCAGTTCCGCCGCCGGTACTTCCTCCGCTACTTGATCCGCTACCGCCACCGGCACTTGCACCACCACCGGTACTTGCACCACCACCGGTACCGCCACCTGTGGTACTACCACCTGTTCCTGCTCCGGTACTCCCTCCGCCGGTGGTGCCGGTACCTCCGCCAGGGATAATGGCGCCGCCACTCCCAAAACCACCACCGGTTTGGCTGTTGCAGTTTTGGTCAAATATACTGAAGTAATCGGCGCAAATTGACTCACGTTCAGTGAGATCAAGGCCTTGAATAAATAGCCCCACGATAAACCAAATCGAGATCAGGAATACAAATGCGGCAATGCCATAAATCGCATTGCGTCGGCCTTCTTCGCGAGAACCATCTTCATCTCCATGAAATATGAAGTACTTTGCCGTGTTGTAGATAAAAAAGAGGAAAGCAATTGAGAAGAGGAGCGGGAGAATGACTGCCTCTAAAAAACGACTAAAGGTCACCACAAAGCCCTGGGCAGTAGACTTATCTTGGGCGAAGGCGGCATCTGGTCCAAGGGTAAATGCCACCCCGAGGGCAAACACCCAAATACATACCTTATAGAACAATTTCATACGCTAATCATACCGTACGAGCGCCCTACATACGGCGATAAATAACAGTTTGACAAAAAGCTTATAATGTGCTATTATAATAAATAGGAAAGCTAGTGCAGACGCACTGCTACAAGTGCCAAAGAGCACTGATATTTGAGAGGACGAGCTCATGGAAGACTACAACGGTTACAACCCGCAGTACGACAAAATGTCACAGAAGCCGCGGGAGGAAGCGTTTGTCGACTTCCTCGACAACGTTTCACTGCATTCGAAGGTTTGGACCGCAGCTGCGGTGGCTATCCCTGCCGTCATCGCAATCCTGGTTGGGTTCAACTGCTTGTTGCACTGAAGCCGCATTGAACCTCATATCATCAACCCCCCCCCGCACGCATAGCGCGAGCGGGGGATTTCTTTTTTCAATTTGACTGAAGTCCGACTATCATCTCATACGCTGGTACGATAGTCGGACTTCAGTCTCAGTAGGAGTTGGTGTCATTAGTTACCAACCTTTTAATCGATTGAAAGGTTTTGGTAACAACCTGGGCTACACTAAATACGCTTATTTTTGGTACGTAGCAGAACCCCTTACATTTTTAGATATTATTTGCTATAGTAGCGGGCACAAAACGAGGCTACATAGAAGCCCGTGTGCGCGCGAGCTAAGAATTGCGAGAAGCAATTCTTCCGGTCGCGAAGCGAATCACCGATGTTTACGAGGTGATAGGGTTGGCATGTTTTGTTAAAAGCTTTTGTTTCTTTAGTGCGCGCTTAGCTCAGTTGGCTAGAGCATTCGACTGATACTCGAAAGGTCCTAGGTTCGACCCCTAGAGCGCGCACTAAGGACACAAACCTACAAAAACACCTGGTTTTAGCCAGGTTTTTTTGTAGGTTTGTGAGAAAGCAAACTGCTTTGCTTTCGGTCCTTAGTGCGAGACGGAAACATGTTTTTGCTCCTTCCTGGAGCAAAAACAGTTGAGTCAGGGTCGCATGTACTTAGTAGAATTGGAGCGAAGCGATAAATTATACTTAGTAACCTGTGACCACTAAAAACGCAAAAGCTTTTTAATTTTACGAGAAGGTCCTAGGTTCTCGTCTTACAGACGCTGTTCAGGTTGTATGATATTTTCTACTAAAATATCGACAACCTTCTGAAGATTCTCCCAGAATCTTCAGCCCTAGAGCACACACACGGGCTTTTATTGTGCGCGCGAGCTGAAAAGGGAAACAGGGGACATCCGATGTCCCCTGTAACTAAATTTCACTATAAATACGTTGGTGGATTTTTAGGTTACGCGATAAACGCTTTGACGATTTCAATGGCCCCGTAGGCGATGAGGGTGTGGTGGATAGCGGTCCCAATCATGAGGGGGACCAGGATTTTTTGAAAGTGAACGCCAAGCACACCAAGGGGAATGACGATGAGTTCATTTGGTAGTGGACTAAAGGCAGAGTAGAGGAGAACAAACGGTACAACCCAGTTATGGTGATGGAGCTCTAAGTCCATAATACGCGCGTACATGCGTGGGTAGTGATTCCCGACAAACTCCTTGCTGGCAACCCCAAACAGGTATCCGATTAAGTCGGCAATAGTTGTGCCGATAACTAGGGTAATGAGGATAACGGGGAAGATTAGTCCAGCCGCGGTGAAGACGGGCACAAACGAGGCGGGCGGGATAGGGACGAAGGTGCTCAAGCCGGCAATGACACTAATAGCGAGGACCCCGGCGTACCCAAAGCGAGCGATTATTTCTTGTGCGCCGTTATTACTTGCTACGTAGTCAGCCAGAAAGATGACCACTACCATGGTGGCGGTAAGCACAGCCAGAATCAGGGATAGCTCAAATATTTTACGTCGATTGAACAAATCTGACATTTTACCTAGTGTACCACGAGTGGCTTGAGCGCCTTGACGGCGCGGGGAAATGTGATTGGATACTGAGGAGGAGCACTGATGGAGGTTGCGATGCCTAAAGGAATGCCGCCGAAGCGAACACGTCGCGAACAACGCCGGGCCCGTCCGGTCTTGGTTGTAGGTAGCGAGGGGGTTGAGGGTGTGGTGAAGCGGTTCTTTAAAGATAAGCAGTACGGGTACATTCAACCCAAGAATGGTGCAGAGCGCATCCGCTTCAACTTGATGGATGTGCCGTACAATCGCTTGAAGTGTGTGGAAGAAGAGCGGACGGTTTTCTTTACCGTCGCTGCTAAATCAAATGGTCGGTTGGTCGCGATGATTACGTGAAGTACAAGGGTAGCAGCTGAAAGCTGCTACCCTTTCTTTTTTGGTGTATTTCTACTAGTATGTTCCTATGCAAGACTTTCAGAGCTATTTTAAAGGAAAGAAAGTGACCGTGATGCGTATCGGTCTTTTGGGTCGGGGGATAGGTGATACGGCGTATATGGCAGAGGCGGGGGCGCAAATTACCGTCGTTGATAGTGCTTCTGCTGAGGTGATGCAGCCGGCGGTTGAAGCACTCGCCGGTTTTGAAAATATTACGTTTACATTTGGTCCGTATAATTTTGCCGATTTCAAGGATGCGGATTTTGTGTTGGTTGGAGCGGGAGCGCCACTTGATGAGCCGGTTTTGGTAGCGTGCAAAGAAGCTGGTGTACCGCTGAAGCAGTCAGCCGCCTTATTCGCTGAGTTATCCGGGGTGCCCATTATTGGGATTACCGGAACGCGTGGCAAGAGTACAGTGACGCACATGATTCATCATGTACTGTCGGTGACCACGGGAGAAAACATTCTGCTCGGCGGCAACGTACGTGGGTTTTCAAACCTGCAACTGTTCAATGAGGTAGGAGAAGATGCACTCTGCGTCATGGAGCTCGATAGTTGGCAACTCCAAGGGTTTGGATGGGCAGGTATCAGTCCTCAGATTGCGGTCTTCACAAACTTTATGGATGATCACCTGAATTACTACCAAAAAAATGGTGCGTCCTATGAGGATGCGATGGATCTGTATTTCCTTGATAAGGCACAAATTTTTCTTCACCAAGAGGAGAGCGGTGTCTTGGTGACAACCCCAGCAGTCTTTGCTCGGGCCCGCACGCTCGCGGGGAGCTTAGGACAAGAAGTGGTACTAGCTGATGCATCGGTCTTGCCGGAGGACATGTTGCTTTCAATGCCTGGTGAACACAATCGTTTAAACGCTGCGCTTGCGTATGAGGCACTTAAGGCTGTGGGCCTTACCGAAGAAGAAATTTTTGATGGCCTCGCATCGTTTCCTGGGGTTGAGGGTCGTCTTCAGCTTATTTCCTACGAGAACGGGGTAAAAATTTATAATGACAACAATGCCACAACACCAACAGCCACAGCGACAGGCATTGTGTCGGTCGCAAATGGTCGGAACGTTGTCTTGATTGCCGGCGGTGCAGACAAGGGGCTCGATACTGAGCAGTTAACGACGGCCATTTTTGCACTCTGTAAGCAGGTGATTCTTACGCCCGGGAGCGGCACGGAAAAGCTGGTTGCAACACTCGAGGCACAAGACCTCATTGAGCTGGTGGTACTCGTGGAAGACTTGGCGGCAGCGGTTGAGGAAGCAAAGCTGGCGGCAGAAAGTGGTGACGTAATTCTTTTCAGTCCTGCCTTTGCTTCGTTTGCACAGTACAAAAATGAGTACGAGCGCAATGATGAGTTTATGCGCTTGATGCTACCGCCAGAAGAGGAAGATGATGACCGTAGACCAGAAGATGAATAAAAAACGCGGCGCTTAAGGCGCCGCGTGGTCGTTAGGGAAGTGGAGCTATGTGTGGTCTGGCCACCATGATGACATTGCTACCGCTTTTCCCAGCTCGCTTTGAAGCGAGGTCGGGTGAGGTGTAGGGATTGATGCGCACACGGGTTACGTTACTTTTGGGAATCCCAAAGTAGCACAGTTGTACTGCTATCAGCTCAACCAGATCAAGGGTAGCCTGTACGTTGTCTTGCAGAATGGTTTCTCCCCAGAGTGCAGCCTGGCTTCGTACCAGTGCTTCATCGGGGTGGCCATGGTGCGCAAAGTGCACGGCAGCAATTTGACTGACTGAGAGCGAGTAGATTGCTTCAGGGGCGGCACCCCGGTCGTTGAGTAGTGCAATGCAGTTGCGCAAGATACTCACTCGTTCATGGGGTCGCGTCGCTGACATCAGCTGATTTCGCCCAGTGTGCACAAGGATGACATCACCGGTGTCTTTGGCGTGCAGAATAGTTGCACCGCAATCAGAAGTGGCAAAGGCAACGCTCTGTGTGGGTTTTCTAAGTAGCACGGCATCGGTATCAAAGAACGCCCCCGGTTCATCAGTGTGAATCACACATTGGTATCGTTCATGCGGTTGCTTCGGCGGCCGCATAATTGAAGTTTTGTTACCGTGGTCTATTGGCTGCGTGCCAAACATGATTCCTTGGTCAAATTGCGGACTGTACTCAGGTAAGAGTAGTCGACCATGGAGTGTTGTACTGAAGTAGTGGTTCGTGTGTTCCCAGACTCTCATGAAAAGATCCTCCAGCGCGATTTGCGCCTTTTACCGAGGATGATACTATGCTTTTTATATTGTATGTCAAATCCTGCGCAGCATATCCACTTCATCGGCATTGGCGGCATTGGCATGTCTGGCTTGGCGCGGTTTTGGTTGCACGAAGGAGCGGTGGTGAGCGGTTCAGATAGCAACCAGAGTGAGAACACCGAAAAACTGCGGGCTGAGGGTGCAGCAGTGGTCTACAGCCAGGGGGCGGAAAACATTACTGATGACATTGACTTAGTGGTCTACACCGAAGCGATGGCGCATGATCATCCTGAATTGGTGGCTGCCAAAGAGCGAGGTATCGAAACCATTAATTACTTTGAAGGCTTGGGGCGCGTGGCCAACGAGTACTACCTGATTGCTGTTGCTGGTGCGCACGGGAAGTCGACGACCACAGCCATGCTCATCGATATCCTCGAGCATGCCGGTCTTGACCCGACCGCAATTGTAGGAACGCTGCGTTCAAAAACAGGGAGCAATTTTCGAGCGGGGAAGAGTAAGTATGCGGTGGTAGAGGCGTGCGAGTATAAACGTGATTTCCTTCATCTGCAGCCTGACGTATTGGTGATTACAAATATCGACCACGAGCACGTCGATTATTACCCGACACTGGCTGATGTGCAGCGTGCGTTTAAGACGTTGGCAGAGATAGTGCCAGAAGCCGGTGCAGTAGTTGCAAATGTGACTGATCCGCATGTAGTCCCTGCGCTTGAAGGTGTTGCAGCCACGGTGCTTGATTACCGACCGGAGCTATCACTGACGCTCCCACTAAAACTGCCAGGGCTCCATAATCGTCAGAATGCTGCAGCAGCCAAGGCCGCAGCTCGCTTTCTTGGTATAGCGCCCGATGTTATTGATGAAGCATTAACCAATTTTGCGGGAACCTGGCGACGCTTTGAGTATCGAGGCATATACAACGGTGCAGTTATTTATGATGACTACGCACATAACCCACAAAAGGTGGCTGCGGCGATTGCCGGAGCGAGTGAGTTGTACCCAGATAAAAAAATAACGGTAGTATTTCAGCCGCATACCTACTCACGTACTAAGGTACTCTTCGATGAATTCGTCGCATCACTGCAGACGGCTGACCGGGTGGTGCTCCTGCCTATTTACGCAGCACGTGAAGATTTTGATGGTAGCGTCAGTAGTGTCATGCTAAAAGACGCACTCGATGGAGTTGGTATTCGAGCCGAACACTACGATACGATTGAGCAGGTGCTTCCAGCGCTTGAGGCGTCACTTGATGCACATGATGTTGTGCTCTGTGTCGGGGCAGGGAGCGTCACCAATGTGGCCACACTATTGACAAAAAATTAGTGCACGGTAAAACTAATGCCGGCAATTGAGCTCTTTTAGAGGAGGGGTAGCTGGTGGTTGAAAAAAGAACGGTCCTCATTCTGGCACTTGGCCGTGGGTATCGCTACGCACCGCAGGGGGCGCTCGTCGGTATTTGTGCCGCCGGGCAGCGGCGGGCGAGTCTAGCTCTACAGCGCGCCACGTGTTTTGCGACCGCGTACCCCTTGGCGACCATTTACCTGGTTGCTTCGGCTGGTCGCGAAGGAAGTCGTACGGTGGGGCCGACTATGGCCCAGCTGACGGATAGGTACTGGGGTGATCAGCAAGCACCCTTTCCAACTATCATTAATTCAGGTGACTACCATGTGTGGGGTACCTTCGCTGAGATTGAGTGGCTTGTCTTACAGCTGCAGCGCGTGGCCGTTGATACGGAAACAGTTGTGATTGAGATTGTGGCGGCACCTCGGCAAGATAGGCGTGTTCGACTGATGCTTCGCTGGTTTTTCCCGCAATTGAACGCCACGGTGGTGACGAGCGGTGAGTCGCCTATTGCACGCTACCATGAAGTTCTTGGGTACCTAAAGCTATGTGCGTATAAGTTTGGTATTCGTAGGTGGGCAGATTGGTTTCGTCGGGTGAGTGCACGGCCGATAAAGGAGTAAGTACACAGGTCTTCGGACCTGTTTTTTAATAGGTACCCCCTACGCAGCTCTGAGGAGCACTTCGATTAGGTGCCATGTACTTTCTCCATTTGTATGGTACTGTACGTCGACTATGGAAACGGGACTACTCTCAGTTGTGGCGACACCAATTGGTAACTTGGAAGATATTACGCTGCGCGCACTACGCATACTCAAGGAGGCTGATTACATTCTTTGTGAAGATACGCGGGTCACTGGGAAACTTTTGAAGCACTACGCTATCGAAACCAAAATGAAGCGGTACGATGCGCACGCGAGTGATAAAACCAACGACGATGTGCTGGCAGATTTAGCTGGAGGGAAGCACCTCGCCCTCGTCTCAGATGCCGGCACACCTGGAGTATCTGATCCGGGAGTATTTTTGGTAGCGCGGGCTCGGGCGGCTGGTGTACGGATTGATGCTGTGCCAGGAGCGTCAGCGGTAACGGCGGCATTTTCGATTGCGGGCCTTCCGGGTAACCAGTTTTCATTTTTAGGCTTTGTGCCGCAGAAAAAAGGGCGTCAGTCGTTTTTTAATGATTTGGAACTCTACGAGCACCCGGTTATGTTTTTTGAATCAACGCACCGCATTTTAAAAACTCTGGAGACCCTCCACGAGATCTACCCAGGTGCCGTCGTTCTCCTTGGGCGTGAGCTCACCAAAATGCATGAAGAAATGCTCCAGGGTACACCGGCGGAGCTATTGGCAGGTATCAGTGCGACACCAGTCAAGCAAAAAGGAGAATTTGTGGTGATTGTGAGTTTGTAGTTTTGGGGGTGGGGACGGGTAGGGTATACTGTGAATATAGGAGGCAATGTTTTATGCGTTTGCCGTCTTGAACACCAATTTTAATCAAGTAGTCATCCAGTGTTGGCGTTTGCGTTCTGGTTCTAGCGATTCTCCCTGGGTAGGTCGAATCGAGAACTAAATTCAGAATAGTCGCTACGCTCGTTTCTTCATTTATCCATATGTCTCGCGAATCTGTTATTTTTCTGCTTGGATTTTTAATCATATTGATGCCGCATTTAGGCGTGCCGTCAGATTGGAAGATGTATTTTTATCTTGGGGCCGGTGCGGTCTGTATGTTGTGCGGCTATTCGCTGCGCCGGAGCGCCTATGTACGCAGTATTGAGCAGCGAAACGGAGAGCGGCATACTGATTCATTCGCTGAACATGCTGGTTCGCAAGGAGCTCGTAATGAGTCGCTACCGGTGAACATATGAAGCACGTTGCGTTCGCAGTCATTGGGACAGTTTCGGTAATAGCCTTGTCTTTTCTTGCGACCGATCTTTTAGCGGTGAAGTATGAGTCACCGTCGTATACAGCTGAACAAGCAGCAATCGTGGCGGCCGAGGAACCAGCGGTAGAGGTAGTCCCTGATGCTGGACCAGATACGCGCCCGGTGGTGCAGCACGTGCCGCTTCCGGAGCAGGTCAAGAATATATACATGACCTCGTGCGTTGCAGGTACGCCACAGTTTCGTGAGCGGCTCATTGCGCTCATGGATGAGACTGAAGTCAATTCAGTAATTATTGATATCAAAGACTACTCGGGGACTATTTCGTTTCCACCAAAGAGTGCTGCCTGGATGCCAGCGTGGCAAAACGCTCGCTGTGGTACCGCCGATATGCGTGAATTTGTCGCACGGCTCCATGAAAAGGGTATTTACACCATCGGTCGCGTAACTGTCTTTCAGGACCCATTTTATACCGCCGTCCGTCCTGACTTAGCAGTGAAGCGGGCCGATGGTGTTACGGTCTGGAAAGATAATAAAGGATTATCATTCATTGATGTGGCCGCTAAAGATTACTGGGACCACATTATTGAACTCTCAAAAGAAGTCTACAACCTTGGCTTTGATGAAATTAACTACGACTACGTGCGGTATCCATCCGATGGGCCAATGAGTGATATATCGTTTCCCCATAGTGCGAAGTCGCCGTACGGAAGTGATAAACCAGCTAATCTCGAAGCGTTCTTCCAGTACCTCCATGAACGAATGAGCGACGAATCGGTATTTGCCGAGTATCGCCACGAAAATACCGGTCGCGCATCATCAACACCGTGGCTATCAGCAGACTTGTTCGGTATGACAACCACGAACTACGACGACCTTTCAATTGGTCAGGTGCTTGAGCGGGCGGTACCGTATTTTGATTTCATTGCTCCGATGGTCTATCCATCGCACTACCCAAATAACTACCTTGGCCTTGGTGATCCCAACGATTACCCCTACAAGATTGTGCACCATGCCATGCAATCAGGGGTGCATAGACTTGCGTCACCGACCACGCAAGTGGCTGGATTTAAACACACCAGAATTGGGACAACTACACCCGCGGTGTACCAAAAGCCAGTCTATCCTGCCTCGAAGCTACGCACCTGGATTCAAGACTTTGACTACGGCGGTGATTACGATGCCACCGATGTGCGTAATCAAATTCAAGCAAGTTACGATGCCGGTGTTATGGATTGGATGATCTGGGCGCCGAGTAATACCTACACGCGTGGGGCACTCTTAGGGCCGGAAACACCGTACCGGTCGGCAGACTAGCTGTTGGTTTCTGCGCAAATATCTTTATACACTCGCAGTGTTCTTCTGGGGTTGATTGGTGCGGTATGATGAAGCGGTGAGCACGGATCAGCAAAATATCCGGAATTTTCGCGTTGTATCAGCGCAGTTTGATGTACCCCAAGAATTTACTGCGGGAGTACTTATTCCTGCTGCTCGACGAAAACCGCGTGCATCGTCGCCATTGCGTGACAGGTTGTTTACAGTGGTCCGGATTGCGTTTATTTTCGTACTGTCTTTCTCGGTGAGTATTGGAGGTCTCGTGACGGCGAGTTACCAAGGAGCGAAGCTGGCCGTGCCAGAAACGGGTCCACTGCTGCCTAGCGCAACTACTGATTTGTACACTGACGCGCCGCTCCAGTTCGGTATTCAGGTTGCACTCAGCCAGCCAGACTTTTTTCAGACAACCCGAGAAGCATTTATTGCCAGTGGGAAAAGCTTCATTGAAGCTGATCTAACCAAGATGGAGATTCGCTACTTTGAGGCAGGTACGGAAGTATTTTTTGCGCCAATTGCCTCGAAGGGTAAAGAAGGATCATGGTGGGAGACACCAGCTGGACTGTATGCCATTGGTGTTAAAAAAGAGAACCATTTCTCTTCGTTTGGCGCGGTGTACCAGCCTTGGAGTATGACGTTTCAGGGTAATTTTTTCATTCACGGATGGCCGTATTACCCCGATGGCACACCAGTACCTGAAGGGTTCTCCGGAGGGTGTATTCGTCTCACGAATGAGCATGCCGAAGCGCTCTACGCGCTCGTCGATGTGGAAACTCCAGTCTTGGTACACGAAGCTGACTTTGTGAATGACGATTTCGTGTATGAACCAAAGATTCCTGAACTCGAAACACCACACTACTTGATTGGAGATATCCAAAATTCAACTATTCTTGCGGCCAGTGAATTAGATACACCGGCACCGATTGCGTCAGTCACTAAACTCATGACTGCACTCGTTGCGGTTGAGTACATCAACCTTGATAAAGATGTGCGGATTAATTACGTGCCCGATGTCACGAGCGTAATCCCGCGCCTTGAGGTGGGACGGACAGTGTCCATGTACAGCTTGCTCCAGCTACTCCTGGTGGAGTCGTCAAATGAAGCTGCCGAGTATATTGCCGGAATTGTTGGTCGTGACCGTTTCATTACGTTGATGAATGAAAAAGCGGCAGCGCTCGGGCTCTCTAACACCGTGTTTACCGATCCGTCTGGTCTCGATAACGGTAATGTTTCATCGGTAGGTGATTTACTTCGCCTTTCGCAGTATATCTACAACAACCGAAGTTTTATCTTAGAGCTTTCAGTGAACCAAGATATTACTACGGCGTATACAAAAGACCAATTCGGTACGCTCGAAAACTTTAATTCCATCCCTGGCGTTGAATCGTTTATTGGCGGCAAGGTAGGTGATACTGCGGCGGCCGGACAGACATCGGTGTCGTTCCACAAGCTTGTCGTAAAAGGTGAGGAACGCATCGTGGTCATAATTCTGCTCGGCTCAAAAAATCGAGTCGACGATATCACCGAGTTGATAACGTATTTACGTGAACGCTTCGGCGGAACGGAGTAACTATTTGCTATACTACTGCTATGAGTAGTTTTGATCCTGAACAAATTACGTTTTTTGCCAAGACTGATGCACGTGGCGTGCAGGTGCCCTTTGGTATTAAGGCGAAGGATCGAACCAAACACGTCTACGTGATTGGAAAAACTGGTATGGGTAAGTCGACCCTCCTCGAGAACATGGCAGTGCAAGATATGAAAAATGGCAACGGCCTCGCCTTCATTGATCCGCACGGTGCGACCGCAGAAGTGCTCCTCGAGTACGTACCCGAAGATCGGGTGAAAGATGTGTTGTACTTTGCGCCATTTGATACTGATAATCCGGTTTCTTTCAACGTAATGGAAGACGTTGGTCCTGACAAGCGACACCTCGTTGTGTCGGGATTGATGTCGGTCTTCAAAAAAATCTGGGTGGATGCCTGGAGTGCCCGTATGGAGTACATTCTCTCCAACACACTCCTGGCCCTTTTGGAGTACCCAGACTCAACGCTCCTTGGCGTCAACCGCATGCTCTCTGATAAGCACTATCGACGCAAGGTAATCGACAATATTACTGACCCGGCCGTTAAGTCATTTTGGGTTGACGAGTTCTTGAACTACAACGAGCGCTACATGCAAGAAGCGGGTGACGCGATTAAAAACAAAATTGGCCAGTTTACGAGTAACCCCTTGATTCGCAATATTGTGGGTCAGCCACACTCGAGCTTTGATTTACGCGAGGTGATGGACGGGAAGAAGATTTTGATTGCCAATCTCTCAAAAGGGCTGGTAGGGGAGAGTAACGCAAACCTCTTGGGCTCAATGCTTACTACCCGTTTGTACCTAGCGGCGATGAGCCGTGCTGACCTGTCAGCAGAGCAAATGAAAAGTATGCCGAACTTCTACTTCTACGTAGACGAGTTCCAGAGCTTCGCTAACGCAACCTTCGCTGACATTCTTTCGGAGGCACGTAAGTACAAGCTCAATCTCACCATTGCGCACCAGTACATTGAGCAAATGGAGGAGGAGGTCCGCAATGCGGTGTTCGGAAACGTCGGTACGATTATTGCGTTTCGTGTCGGTCCCTTTGACGCGGAGGTGCTCGAGACCGTGTTCACGCCGAAGTTTTTAGCGGCCGATATTGTAAACCTAGGCTTTGCACAGATTTACTTGAGCTTGATGATTGACGGTATTGGGTCGCAGCCTTTTTCTGCGGTGACATTGCCGCCAATCGTACCGCCACACGTGTCGTACAAGCAGATGGCTATGGCTGAGAGTCGTCGCCAGTTTGCCGGTGTACGGGCTGCGGTAGAGTCAGCGATTAATGCTTGGCATGCTGAAACACACGCCCCAGAACGGCCGCTGCGAGAACCAAGTGCCACCCCGAGTGCAGCAAAAATACGTACAGCGTCAGCCGTGGGAGATGCTCCTGCCAGAACTGCCGCACCGACCCCAGCTGCGCCACGGACGAATCAATCACCGCAGGGTCGTGACCGTGAACCAGAACGTGCAGCAGCATCGGAGTCTCGTTCTCAGAAGCCACCGGTAGAGGCGCGACCTCCTGAAGCAGGTGATAGAGCTGAAAAATCTGACGCACGCGAGCAGGCCCACCGGACAGAGGTGGCTCGTGGACGCCAAGAACAACCAGCACGAGCTGCGGCTACTCGGCCACCGCTTGAAGAGACCGGACGTCCGCCACGCAGTGGGGGTACAGAGTCGCGAGAACGAGTGCCGCATAAGACTGCTACTGATCTGAAGAGCGTCTTACGAAATTTGGCACACCAGGAAAAGAAACCGGCACCACCAGCACGTCCTGATTCAAAACCGTCCCTTGCCGCAGGTGAAACCCCAGTAGTCGATCCTCGGGAAAGTCTCAAGGCCGCGTTGGCGAGTGCTATCGGAAAGCCAATTGAGACGTATACAAAAGAAGCAGCTGAGGTGAAGGTGGCGCCCGTTGCACCTGTTGCTGAAGTTGCACCCCCGCCGGTAGCACCACCAGTACCGCCGCCTATGCCGTCTCACGTGCCGTCGTCGCCAGTACCGATGCATAACCCGTATGCTGAAATGAAGAGTAAGCGTGACCCGCTTGCGCCAAAACAGCTTGAACGAATGATGCGTGTTACCGGTAACGATCGTAACCCTTTCCGACCATAACCATATGCCCACTGTCCGCCTCAGTTGTGTACTCTTCGCGCTCCTATGCCTTCCTTCACTGGCCAAGGCTGCGATAACAATCAACGAGGTGGCTTGGATGGGTGCACCAACTTCAGCTAACCACGAGTGGATTGAGCTGTATAACAGTGGTGAGCGTGAAGTAGTTGATGGTTGGACTTTGAGTGATGGGATGAACCTCACTATCACCCTTTCCGGCACCATAGAACCTCAGAGCTACGCTGTTCTCGAGCGCACCAGCGATGCGTCCGCAGGCAGCGTAGCTTTTTTGGTGTATACCGGTGCACTGGTGAATACAGGTGCAACCCTCACACTCCGCCGTGCCGACGGTTCAATCGTTGACCAAGTGGCGGGTGGAGAGAATTGGTCAAGTATTGGTGGCGATAACGTCACCAAAGAAACCGCTCAGTACACTCCGAGTGGATGGGTGACGGCAATTGCAACGCCTGGAGCAGGTAACACGACTGATACCACGAGTGAAGAAGCAACCGAAGAAGAGGAAACGACAGAAGAAGATACAGAACAAGCTGGCGAGAGCGGAGGAGGAAGCAGTTCAGTTTCAAAATCACGTACGGCAACACCCGAACCTTTGAAGACTGAACCAAGTGCACCTACTATCAGGATAGCTATGGCGGGGCAGGTGTACGTGAATCAACCAGTTACCGCTAAAGCAACTATTGGAAACATAGGAAAAACGGTTGCGCAGTCAATGGCGCGTGAATGGAATTTTGGCGACCTGCATACAGCTACCGGTGAGACCGTTACGCATCGGTTTGCGTACCCCGGAGAATACATTGTGTCGGTTACAGCCACCTATAAAAATTTTGTAGCTACTGACCGGGTGGTAGTAACGGTCCTGCCGTTAACGTTATCTGTTACAAAAAATGCTGCCGGTGACGTGCAGCTTCACAATGATGCAAAGTATGAAGTAGACGTATCGGGGTATACCGTGGCGGGGGAGCGTACAGTGACCATACCACCTGGTACATTTATGCGACCAAATGCAACGCTCACCATACCCCAAAGCCAACTAGGTACAATAGGTAGACCAGTCTTAGTCCATGATAGTGCTCGACAGCTCGTGGCGCACGATGGCGGTAGCAGTGTGGCGCGTTCGACGTCCGACCTTAGTGCACGTGCGGTAGCAGTGCCGTTGCCTACGGTTGCAACGGCAGTACTGCCAGAAGCACCAGCGTTTCGGTTTGGTGCTCTAACCGCGTCAACAACAGTGACGGGTACGTCTACACCAGTTGCGATAGGTGCGCCTGCAGTGCCGGTACCAGCACCCGGTACACTTTCAGCAGCGGCTGGGGCTTCAGCGGCACCAGTCTACCCGTACCTCGGGCTCGTAGCGATTATTGGGATCGCGCTCTTGGCGGTCGTAGCTGGTCGGGCTCCAGTGTCTGTACCGACCTCGGCATACGAGGAAAAGGCTGCTACTGACGATTTTCCCTTCCGGTAGTACGCCACTGTGTAAGTAACGTTAGGACGGTTTTTTTGGTAGTATAGGGCACATGCAAAAAACAGTCTTAGTCACCGGTGGGGCCGGTTTTGTGGGCTCACACCTATGTGAGCGACTTGTAGCACTCGGTCATACCGTAATTTCGCTTGATAATTATTTCACTGGTACTCCTGAAAACCACGTTGAGGGCGTCATCTACCGTACCGGTCACACCAAAGATATCGCAAAACTTATTCCTGAAACTCCGGATGTAGTCTTTCACTTAGGTGAGTATGCGCGCACAGAGAAGAGTTTTGAAGACATTGAACTCGTGTGGGATTTAAACAAGACGGGGACATTTGCCGTACTTGAGTTTTGTCGCCGACATGCAGCCAAGCTCATTTACGCTGGGAGCTCGACGAAGTTTGCTGACGGGGGAGATGGACGAGATCAGAGTCCGTACGCGTGGAGCAAGGCGACGAACACGGAGTTGGTCAAAAATTACGCTACCTGGTTTGGGCTTACCTACGCGATAACCTATTTTTATAACGTCTATGGTCCGCGCGAGATGAGTGGTCCCTATGGTACGCTCATTCGAATTTTCACTGAACTCTATAGGCAAGGGCAGCCGTTAACCGTAACAGCACCAGGCACGCAGACGCGTAATTTTACCCATGTCTTTGACATCGTTAATGGACTCGTCTTGGTGGCCGAGAAAGGGCAGGGGGATGGCTACGGTATAGGAGCCGACCAAGCGTATTCGGTGCTTGAGGTAGCAGCGCTGTTTGGAGGTGAAACCATCATGATGCCGGAGCGAGCCGGTAATCGGTACAGTGGAGGCGTTGATAATGCGCAGGTTAAGGCGCTTGGATGGCAGCAGACGCATACCTTAGTTGACTGGATTACCTCTGTTAAAGCCGAGATTGGCTCAGTCGCAAAAGCCAATCAGCGCATTCTCGTGTTTTCAACAACATTCTATCCGCACGCCGGTCCTGCCGAGCTCGCACTGTGCGATTTGATTCGACAGCTGCCGCACGTGCAGTTTGATGTGGTGACGACGAGGTTTTCAAAAGATGCAATGGGCGATGAGTGCGGTCTCCCAAATGTGACGCTCCATCGGGTTGGTTTTGGCCGTACCAGTGACAAGTACCTCCTGCCGATACGTGGTTCACGAATTGCTGCTCGCCTTAAACTAGAGCACGAGTACATGTTTCAGTGGTCACTCTTTGCAAGTTACGGAGCGCTCGCGGCATTCTTTGCTGGCGGTAGGAAGACACCTCACCTCATCACATTGGCTGACCAGAAGCTTGGTGCTATTCCGTTTTTAACCCGTACCGTCCTTCGGGTACTTCTAGGAAATGCTGACCAGGTGTACGCGATAGATACGTTTGAGGCGAAGAGTGCTGTCTCACTCGCGCGGCGCACGACACTGGTGCGGTCTATTGGGCAGGGTGATGCGCTGGCAAACCAATTGCGCATTGCCTATCAACTTTTTTTACGCCAGCGGCTCAAGTAAACGCATGTCAGTTCCGAAAAAAGTCTTACTGTTTTCGCTCGACTACTACCCTGGTGAGGTGGGTGGGGCGGAGATTGCTATCAAGGAAATCACTGACCGTATTTCTCGTGCGGAGATTGAGTTCCATTTGCTAACGCTCCACTACGACAAAGCTATGCCGAAGGAAGAGCAGATAGGGAACGTGCACGTACATCGAATTGGGTTCGGCTGGAAAAATCCAACCATAGCTGACCGCAAGAAGTTTCCCCTACACCTCAATAAGCACCTCTTTCAGTTTACTGGAGCCTTTAAGGCGCTCCGCCTCCATCGCACGTACCGCTTTGATGGCATTTGGGCGATGATGGCACATTCGTGCGGTGTCCCCGCAGCTATCTTTAAGTGGTTCCATCCTGAAGTGAAGTATTTGCTAACTCTGCAAGAAGGAGATCCGCCAGAGCATATTGAGCGACTGGCAAAACCTGTCTGGCCGCTCTTTACACGAGCGTTTACGACCGCGGATATGGTCCAGGTCATCTCCACGTTTTTGGGGCGGTGGGCTACACGAATGGGTCACCTGCATGAGCCTATCTTGGTACCAAACGCAGTGAACACTAAGCACTTTGCCCAGACAGTTCCGCTACCTGAGGTGGAAGCAATGAAGGTGTCGCTTGGTAAAAAACCAGGTGATGTGTTCTTGGTCACCACGTCACGTATGGTGCATAAAAACGGGCTTGATGATGTGATACGTGCACTTCCGCATTTGCCACCCCAGGTGCATTTTTTAATCTATGGCGGAGGCCCTGATAAAGACACGCTTGAGGCGCTTGCTCGCGAGCTCAATGTTTCAGATCGAACCCATTTTAAAGGACTCATTGGACATGCAGGTATGCCAACGATGCTCCGCGCGTGTGACATCTTTATTCGACCGAGTCGCTCCGAAGGGATGGGTAACTCCTTCGTGGAAGCGATGGCGGCTAAGCTTCCGGTAATCGCAACACAGGAAGGAGGCATCGCTGACTTTTTGTTTGACGCTGTGCGTAACCCTGATACAGCGCCTACAGGGTGGGCAGTTGACACCAATGCTCCCCAGCAAATTGCAGCTGCCGTTACTAAAATTCTCGCTGATAGTAGCGCTACCAGCCGTACGGTAGAAACAGCCTTCGCCATGGTGGTACGTGAGTACGACTGGGAACAGATTGCGCTAAAAATGCGTGAGCAAGTTTTTACCCCACTGCTCAGTAAGGTTCAGTAAGTCCAAACTATCCTTATTTTGACCAAGGGTTCCCCTTGGTCAAGGGAGTGTATGGTATTTGCCCAGACCTCGCCTAGGTAGCGGTACCCGGCTCAGGGCATCGGTGGTATACTCAATATTCAACGTTTATGTACGCAATTGTCCTCGATGGAGAATTAAAAAGTGCGCTCGCGGCAGTGCGGAGCCTTGGTAAAGCAGGTCGGGTGGTTACAGTTGGGAGTCAGCGCCCGACAGCTATGGCTGGATTTTCTCGCTTTACTACGTCGCGCTTTGTGTACCCTGATCCAAAAACCAATCAAGACAGCTTTATTGCACACGTGGTCAAAGCGGCGAGTGCGTTTCCTGAGCCACCAGTCTTGTTTACTTTTTCTGACGCAACCTACCTTACGGTCATTGCACACAGTAAAGAAATTGGGCTCGCGTGTAAGCTCATTTTGCCACCGATGAGTTCGGTTGGTATTGCGTTTGATAAAGCTGAAACGTACGCACTCGCACGCACGCTCAATATTCCAACCATTGCAGAACGTGACCCATTAGCGGTTAAAGAATTTCCGGTAGTGGTGAAGCCAAAGACGAGTGTGTCGTGGGCGACAGGGGAGGGGAAGTTTGGTACCGCCGAGATTGTCACTGACGCTGCCGAGCTCTTGGCTGCCACGGAGCGTGTACGAGCGCAAACTGATCAGCTTCCAATTATTCAGGATTTCATTGAGGGGACAGAGTACGGTGTTGAGTGCCTCACGTTTGAAGGTGAGGTGAGTAAAGTGTTTGTACATAAACGGGTTCGTTCGCTCAGTCCACGTGGCGGCGCAGCGACCGTTAAAACAGCGGTCTTGAATGATCCACTCATGGTGTCGATGGTGCAGCACACCAAGGCGCTCATTGCCGAACTCAAGTGGTCGGGGCCAATTATGGTGGAGTGGAAGTTTGATACAAAAGCAGGGGTCTCTAAATTGATGGAAATTAATGGTCGCTTCTGGGGTTCTCTCCCGTTACCGGAACGAATGGGGATTAGTTTTGTGCTTGGGTATGATGTGCTCGCCCGTGGCTTTGCTGCGCCAAAAGCTAAACCAATCACACCGCTAACGACGCAACATTTTCTCGGTGACGTACGCTGGCTCTGGCGCGTTATGACTGCGCGTGACCCGCTCCGGCCGCTGCTCTACCCATCGCGAATTACTGCTCTTGGTGCATTTCTTAAAACGACCTTCACTGTCCCGGGTGACGTATTTGCCGTCACCGACCCGGCTCCGTTTATAATGGAGTATATTGATGTGGTAAAAAAATATCTATGATGTACCGCGGCATTATTCACGTACACTCAACGCATTCATACGACGGCAAGCTGTCTCTCCCTGAGCTTAAATCGCTCCTGCGTGCGAACGGGCTCTCCTTTGCGTGTATGACGGAGCATACAGATAGGTTGACCAAAGAAGCGGCTGATTCGTTTGTGGCAGAGTGTCGTGCGCTATCGGACGAGACATTTCTTTTTCTTCCTGGCTTTGAGGTGCCGTATAAAAAAGCACACGTGCTCCATATTGGTGCCACTGACTTTCAAACTGCTGTGGCAGAGGATGGGCACGCGCTAGCTGCTTGGCGAGCAGTGACGCCACTGGTCGTGCTGGCCCATCCGGTCCGTAATCAGTATGTGGTTGATGATGCGCTGCTGGCTAGCCTCGATGGTGTCGAGATATGGAATCAGCAGTATGAAGGGAAGTATGCACCGCGCTGCCGGAGTGCCGCACTCCTCTGTACGCTTCGACAAAAAAAGTCACTCATTGCAACGGGTGGTGTTGACTTGCATCGAGCCGATCACCTCGGGAGTCCAGTGACCGAGGTGGTCATTGCGTCGCTTAAACCCGGAGCGCTTTTGGAAGCGCTTGCAGCTGGTGCGTATGTATTTGGACACGAAAAGGTGCAGGTAGCAGGGCTCGGTGACTGGCGGCCGAGTATCGGGGAACGCTTTTTAAGTAAGGTGTCGATTATAGTTATCGCACTAGGTAAAGCTGCTAATGCACTCCTTGCCCGACTTGGTATTCGGCTGCCGAAAAAAATTGTTAGGGCAATTCGCGCACGCGTGTAGCCGCTTCACCCATCGAGAGGCTCTGCATGCCGTAGGTATTTTGGAGTTTCGTGAAGTGATTGAGCAGTTCGGTCAGAAACGCTACGTTCTCTACTTGGTTCTTGCCAAAGTTGTGCGGATGCCACCAGAGGTGAAATACTTCACCACGCTTGGCGGCTACCGTCATGCTTTTTTTAATGCGACGGAGCCGTAGCGGCTCCAGGAAACGTAAGCGCGTACTCCATGGCCGTAAGAAGCGGCTGGCGGGGAGATTGATGAGTCCACTTGCGTGCCTAAGGTTGTTGGTGAGTGGGTACGTGTGGTGGCCGCTGATGTTTACGTAGTGGTCGATGAGGCGGATGAGACGGATGTACGGATTATTTTGCTCCCTGTCAGTCCGTGCTTTATAGAGGAAGTGTGTTTCGGTACCGCGAAAAGCGGTAAAGCCAAATGATGCCAGTGTGTTGAGTGCTGCATCATCCCACTGGTTACGAGGAAAAACGATTGAACGTATCGACGCGCCAAATGGAGCGACAGCTTGAGCAAAAGCTTCACAGTCAGCAGTGAAGGCTGCGGCAGCAGCGTGTACATCACGCTGCGCTTCGCGACAGTAGTAGTGGCTAAACGTGTGGCTCGCGAGCTCTTGGTCTTTAGTCTGGAGAATGGCTCGTACCAGGGGAGCGCCAAAGTAGTGCTTTGGCACGTGTGTTGGTGCAGCACTTCGCCAATGCGCATACGCAGAAAGGCTCTCTGTGTGGTACTGAGGTTCTTCGCTTCGGTCAGGTAAGTGCGTCTGGAGTTCGCCGGCGTTTGCGCTCATAAGCATACCGACGGTAGCCCAGGTGGCATGAATACCGTGGTCAGCAAAGTGTTGGAGTAGGTAGGGGAGCACTTCATGAACACCATTCAGGTTTTCTCCGTACGTTGCCGCGGTCACTTTATCAAACATGCCCCACATGAGCTCAAAATCAAGGGAAATAATGAGGGTGCCTGTCTTTGTGCCGTGCTGCATATGGTCATACTGTACCACGATTTCGAGTATCTTTTTGTATGCCCCCTTGGTTTAATAGTGTACGTATGGAAGCTAAAAAGTCGGTTGTGGTGATTGGTGGCGGTACGGGAACCCATGCAATTTTGCGGGGCTTGAAGCAGTACCAGGCACACATTGACCTCACTGCAATTGTAACCATGGCCGACTCAGGTGGCTCAACCGGACGCCTCCGAGACGAGTTTGGCCAGCTACCGGTGGGTGACGCGCGAATGGCTTTGGCCGCTCTCGCAAGCGACGACGATGAGCACGAGGAACTCGTACGTGAGCTTTTTATGCATCGGTTTGATAAGGGGAGTGGCTTAGAAGGACACAACCTCGGTAACTTACTCCTTGTAGCGTTGACGAGTATCCTTGGCTCAGAAGAGGCGGCTATTCGTGCAGCAGCGCGCGTACTACGGGTACGCGGCTCGGTGATACCGGTCTCAACCGAGTCAGTCCACCTCGTAGCCACCTACGCTGATGGAGTAGTAGTAACCGGTGAGCACGCGATTGATGAACCTTCGCCTGATCGCTATGTTCATTCAATTGTCGGGCTCGCGGTGACGCCGAGCGCTATGATTAATCCCCGAGCCGAAGCAGCAATTCGTAATGCCGATGTGATTGTGCTCGGTCCCGGGGATTTGTATACGAGCATTTTAGCCAACTGTGTTGTCGATGGAGTTCCTGAGGCGCTCCAGCGCACCAAGGCGAGGTTGGTGTACGTTACTAACTTGATGACAAAAGTAGGGCAGACTGCTGGCATGGGAGCACGCGAGCACGTGGCCGAAATTACTCGGTACATTGGTCGTCAGCCTGACGTTGTGCTGGTTAATTCCGGTGAGATTCCTGAGGAGCTCCTTATGCGGTACGCAGCACAAGACGAATACCCTGTTGCCATGAATTGTGAGGGAGAAACTTGTACCGTGCTGATGGGTGATTTTACCGCCAAGGAAGCAGTGCGACTCCAGAGTGGTGATGTCTTAAAGCGAAGCTTGGTACGGCATGATTCGCAGGTGTTGGCGCGGTCGATTATCGATATCGTGGAGTTGAAGCGGTCGACGTACGCGTAGTTGCTATACTACTGGCTATGAAAGGACACGTACTGGTAGCAGCTGGATTATACCCACCGGAAATAGGTGGGCCTGCGACGTATGCTGCGATGGTTGAGCAGGCACTTCCTGAGCATGGGGTCAAGGTGTCGGTAGTGCCGTACCGGAGTGTCCGTGCGGTACCGAAAGCATTTCGGCATGTGGCGTATACCTGGAAGTTGTGGCGAGTGTCAGCTGGGGTGGATGTGGTGTATGCACTTGATCCAGTGAGTGTTGGGCTGCCAGCCTACGTCGTAGCTATGCTCCGTCGACGTCCGCTTATGCTTCGCCTTGGTGGCGACTACGCATGGGAGCAAGGACGGATACGATTTGGTCTTCTCGATACGCTCGATGCGTATACCCGTGCACGGGCGGCCGTAGCGTGGCAGGTGCGCGTGCTCCATGCGGTGCAGGCGTTTGTGGCGACGCGAGCGGCCGCGGTTGTGGTACCGAGTCAGTACCTTGGTTCGATTGTGCGTACCTGGGGTGTGACGCCAGAGCGGTTACATGTGATATACAGTGCGCTGACACCACTTCCAGTGACAAAGACCAAAGCAGAAGCTCGCGCGCAATTTGGTGTGAGGGGATTTGTTATCTGTTCGGTTGCACGTTTGACCCCGTGGAAAGGCGAATATGCACTCATTCAGGTGCTCGCCCAGATGCGTGCCGCGGGACATGAGGTGACACTCCTTATTGCGGGTGACGGTCCATACCGAGCGACACTTGAGGCACAGGTAAAATCATGTGGCGTCAGCGAGTACGTACATTTTCTCGGTGTGCTCGATAAAGAAAGGCTCGGTACCGTGTTTACTGCAGCGGACGTGTACGTCTTGAATTCAGCTTACGAGGGGCTTTCGCACCAGCTCCTTGAGGCAATGCATCACGGTACTCCTGTCATTGCCTCAGCGGTTGGTGGTAATCCGGAGCTAATTCGTAACGAAGTGAATGGTCTATTGGTTCCATATAACGACGAGAAGGCTTTGGTTCGCGCGCTCGCTTCGCTCGCGCGCGACGCTGCGCTCGGTACTCGCTACGCCGAGGCCGCCAAAACCTCCCTCGCAAAATTTACCGAAACTGCTACACTCAGTCAGTTACTTTCATTAATTGCTACCTATGTACGTCGTTAGTCTAGCCCTTGACCCTAAAGTTCATGATCCCGATAGTGTCGTGGCGTTTCGCACGAAGGCGTACGGTGAAATTGTTAGCCACTACAGTGTGGTGGTACCATCGCCAGCGACGGTGACAACGAAGCTTTCAGATAGGGTGACTGTCTACGGCGTCGGCGGGCAGCATAAGTTTGTGAAGCTCGCTAGAATGTACGCACGCGTACGTACCCTCATCGCCGAAAACCGCTGTGATGTGATAACGTCACAAGACATGTACTACCTTGGTCTCGTCGGTGTCTGGTTTGCCCGTCGGTACCACAAAGGTCTCGAGGTGCAGGTCCTCGGTATTGAAAAGCTCACGTGGTTCCGCAAACGTTTGGCACATATTGTCTTAAAGCGGGCGAGTATTATTCGGGCACTGAGTCCGCGGTTACGTGACCGACTGATAACTGAGTTTGGCGTAGCTCCTGAACGTATAAAGATAGTTTCAATTTACGTCGATGTGACCAAGCTCGGGCTTTCAGTGCATGCACTTCCTAAAGAAGATATGCATGGCTACGAGCAAGCACGTTCCACATTTCAGCAGCAGTATGGGCAGCACTTTAATTTCTTAACCGTATCACGCCTCGTGCCGATTAAGCGCATTGAGCTACAGCTCGCGGCCCTGAAGACGGTCGTTGCTACTTCACCGAAAGTCCTCCTCCATATTTTGGGTAACGGCCCGGAAGAGGAGAAGCTTAAGGCACTGGTCGTCAGTCTTGGACTTTCAGAGCATGTCATCTTTCATGGGTACCAAAGTGGCTACCACCTTGGATTGTTTTACCAAGCCTGTGATTGTTTCCTCTTAACCTCAGACTACGAGGGGTGGGGGATGGTCATCGTTGAGGCGGCTACTGCGGGACTTCCAGTTATCATGACTGATGTTGGTTGCGCTGGTGAGCTCATTATTGACGAAACGAGCGGATTAATTGTTCCGCCAGGTGATACCGCTGCAATTACAGCCGCCATGCGCCGGGTGGTTGACGATGGTGCACTTCGTCAGCGGCTTTCAGTCGGCGCACTGCACGCGCTACAGGCGCTACCAGCTTTCCCACAATTGCTTACCGAATACAAGGAAAATTGGGACCTCGCATTAGCAAAACCATTATAGTAGTATTGTAATCTATGAAAATTCTCATCACCGGTGGAGCTGGGTTTCAGGGTAGCCATTTGGCCGAAGCCCTGCTCAAGAAAGGGCATCACGTGACCGTACTCAATACGTACAAGGATGAAAAGATTAAGAACATCGAGTCGTTTAAAGACCAGATACAGGTGGTATTTGGTTCTATTACCGACCCTGTTTTGGTTGAGAAGACGGTGCGCGGGCACGATGTGGTGTTTCACCTCGCTGCCAACGTCAATGTGGATCAGTCGCTCAAAGATCCGAAGAGTTTTGTTGATGTGAATGTGGTTGGTACGTTCAATATTTTGGAAGAGGTACGTAACAATGGTATTCGCTTAATTCATGCCTCCACCTGCGAAGTGTACGGTGATGGTCACGATCTCAAAGCGAACGAACTCCTCGATGAAACCGCAGAGCTCAAGCCAAATAGCCCGTACGCGGCTACGAAGGCAGGAGCAGAGCGTCTCGCGTATTCGTACTACAAATCATTTGCGGTACCGGTTACGATTGTCCGTCCCTTTAATATTTTTGGTGAACGCCAGAAGAGTGGGACGTTTGGTGCCCTCATTCCAATTCTCGTTCGCAAGGCAATGACGGGTGAACCACTTACTGTTTTTGGAGACGGTTCTGCTACGCGTGACTACCTCCACGTGAGCGACCTCGTGCGTGCCTATGAGCTCGTTATGGAAACACCAGGCCTTGATGGGAAGAGTATCAATTTCGGCAGTGGTATTAACACGAGCGTTCTTGATATTGCGACGTACATCGCGAAGCAATTCAATGCAGAGATTAAGCATGGACCAGCGCGACCGGGTGAGGTAACTCGTTTCCCTGCAGACATCAGCTACGCTAAAAGTCTCGGCTTCACCCCTCAGGTTTCTATTTGGGAAGGGATTGACCGGTATATTGCCTGGGCAAAGGCACAGGTGTAGGTATTCTCCGAGCCTGTTGGCGTCGGTGATGCACAAGACAGCGGGGACAGCCCGCTTTTTTGTACGAGGAGGCGGTATAATGAGGCAGTTATGGGACTCCCTAATGCTCGTGATTCATTTGACCCTTCAGCTCGCGCTGAAGTGGCACTTGACCGTATACTCGATGAAACCTCGGCAGCGACTATTTTGCACAATACCAGTACGGTTGCAGTATCGGCAGAGCTTCGAAAGCAGCGTATCCTCGAAGCAGAATCAACTCGAGTGAAATCACGAATTTTATTTATAACGAGTGACCCAGCGGTTTTTTCGTCAGATACCGTTACCGCCCAAAGCTTAATTGATCTTCAGGGTGTATTTGATGAAATACACATCATGGTAATCAGTCAGCGGGGGACGATGCCTGCAGAAACAGTGCGCCTCGCTCCAACAGTATGGGCGTATCCACTCAGTACCAATTTTTTTATTCAAATACCGTTTGCGGCGCGGTCGCTCGCCAAAGAAGAACTGGAGTTTGCTGATGGTTTCAGGCCTGATCTCGTTGTTGCACTCGATCCGTTTGAATCGGGGGTCGCAGCGCTTTTTATTGCCGATTACTTCGAACGACCCTTCCAAGTACACGTGCGAACAGACGAGTGGCTTCAGAAAGAAAAATTCCTCAAAGCAGACCGCTATAACCCGTGGCGCATGCGCTTCATGCACTACGTACTCAAACGTACAGATAGTGTTCGGGTCACTACCGATACGATTAAAAGTGCACTTTTGGCGCAGTATAAAAAAATTAGTGACCTAGAATTGTTGCCGCGATTTTTCAATACGAGCCAATTACTCAACCTCGCGCCTCGCCAGGAGCAGAAGATGTACCCACAATTTGTCTTTACCATCATGTGCGTCAGCGAGCTTGATGCTGAGAGTACACTCTTTCGAGCCCTCGACGCAGTACGTATGTCGCTCCAAACACCGAGCATTGGGTTTGTGGTGATTGGTGACGGGCCACTGAAGCAGCAGTTTCGTGATCGAGCAAAGATTCTTCAAATTGAGAAGCAGGTTATTTTCGCTGGAGGCATCAGCGACTACACCGAGCACCTTCGCTCGGCAAATGTGCTCCTGGTAACTGATACGCATGCGGAGAGTGATGATCTCGTGATTAAGGCGGCTGCGCTTGGGGTGCCGATGATTATGGCACGTACACCACTGCGAGCCGATTTGTTTAAAGATGGTACCGATGCCTTTATATGCGACCCAGAAGATGCGTTTGGCTTTGCGCAGAAGCTCCGTACCTTTATCAATATGAACGCCCTCCGGACACAGTTCTCGAGTAATGAACGTGAGGTTATTCGTACGCGCATTGAAGAAGATCCACAGCTCTATAGTATTGCGTACCGTGACTCAATTGAACGCATGCTCTACGTCGCAGCGGAGGTAGCGAGTGAAGCCGCAAAAGCTGCAAGCAAGCCCGTAGTACCACCAAAGCCTGTCATCATAGACGGTCACGAAATGAAGGTGCCTGAAGAGGCAACAGAAGATAACTAACACTAGGACATCGGATATCCTAGGTTACTAATAAAACCATTCAGGAACAGGTTAGTGGTAATTGTGAAGGGATTTTAGTTTATACATTGACAAAGTATTTTGTCAATGTATAATATAAATGGTACTAGTTTAATATTTTCGGCAAGGCATCACGGAGAAGAGAAATGCATGCTTTCATTGCTCGACTTATCAACGAACCTAAGTCGTCTCTCGGCAGATTCTTTGAATGTTTGTTTCGGTGGGGATGCCCTGAAGCTCGGGGAAACCCTAGAGACGCTGAAATTATCCTGACGCAAGCGGCATCAAATCTTCTTGGCAACCGTCCGAGTATAACTAACCAAGAACTCGCAATTTTTGCAGCTAGATACGTCACGCAACTTGAAATACCCGTTTTTCCTCAGGCTGAAGTTGGTCAACTTTTGGCACAAACAGGGATTGTCCCAGTTGGTACGATGGGATTTGATACCAACGCAAGTTTATTCTCATCTAACTACATGGGTAGTGGGGGAGTGGCAATGCTGCAGAAAGCGTACTGTGATGAACATGCGCTAACTAAGATTCTTGTGGTTGCTCCGTATCCTCACTTCTGGCGGGTTTTGTGGACATACGAGCGACTAGGGCTAACAGTAATTATACCTCCAAATACACCACGCATGCATTTCGAACGCGAGTATGTGCACGCAAGATGGAGTCGATCGGTAACTGCATACTCGTATGAGTTTCTTGCCAGAATGTACTTTTTTTACAAAGGAATTATCTGAGCAACTGCCAGTCAAGTGACACAAGAGTCGTGTCACTTGACTGGCTTTTTCTTTATCTTTCACATGCGTTCAGATTATCCATTGTCGAATCAATTAGCTTTACGAGGTGTTGTTAATTTACATTTATGTTTCTCAATAAATTTTTGTGATGAGTAGAATACAGTCATACCATCTCTACATTTAGAGAAAGCTAATACAGTAACTTTATAGGGTAATTCATGGTATAAAAGGCATCGAGCACGTAACGTGAACATCAATGAAACTCCTCATCTGTACCCAGGCCATGGATAAAAAACACCCGATACTCGGCTTTTTTCATCGTTGGGTGGAGGAGTTTGCGAAGCATTGCGAGGTGGTGCATGTGATTTGTCTCATTGAAGGCGAGCATGTACTTCCAGCAAATGTCCATGTGCACTCTCTCGGCAAAGAGCACGGTAAAAACCGCCTTCGCGAGCTCTGGCGGCTGTATCGTTATAGCTTCACGCTTCGCCGCGAGTATGACAGTGTCTTCGTGCACATGAACCAAATATACGTCATCCTAGGAGCTGCCCTGTGGCGCCTACTTGGGAAGCGAATAGGACTCTGGTACATGCACGGTACGGTGTCCTTCACGCTACGAGTAGCTGAAAAACTTGCGCACGTTATATTTTCGGGCTCCTCAGAAAGTTTTCGTCTTGCATCAGATAAGCTCATTGTGACAGGGCACGGTATCGACACTGATCTTTTTAAACCGGTTACCGTTGCTAAAGATATCGACCTTGTCACGGTAGGACGCATTACCCCTTCAAAAAATATTGAACTGCTCATCAGCGCTTTGGCAGTTATTCGTACAACAACAGACGTCACGCTGACAATAGTGGGGAAGCCGAGTTCAACCGTGGAGCATACCTATCAGCGTGAGCTGGTTACGCTGGCTACGTCTCTTGGCGTTGCTGAGTCCATTGTCTGGCATGGCTCAGAGCCTCAAAATAGCCTCCCGGGACTCCTTTCTCGGTCGCGCGTCTTTGTGCATGCTGCTACCAACGGAAGCCTCGATAAGGCTGTTTTAGAGGCTATGGCAGTGGGGTTGCCAGTCGTTTCAACCGCAGAAGGGCTCGCTTCCTTACCTCTCGGGAATAACTTGGTGACGTCAGTTAATGATTTCAGCGAGGCAGTAAAAAAAGTGATAGAATCAGACGTGTTTTTAGGGCTCGAGAATGCACAGTACGTGGCACAGAATCACAGTATTAACTCGCTAATACCGAATTTACTTTTGAAACTCTGAGCCTTTATTCTTGTCGATTAATGAGGGGTAAAATCTTTGTCTGTCATGATTAATGTGAGATCGACATAGGAATGAAACTTGTAGTTTTTTTCAGTAAGGTATGCAAATACCCTACTTTGGTCTAGTGTGCTCTTGAAATCTACATCTTCAACGAGGATGACTGACGGGCGGTAGGTATCCCAATCGTTTGATTTGAGAACGTGTATGTCTAGTCCTTCAACGTCAATGTCTAAAAGATCGATATTGATGTTTTTAGGCAAGTGGTCGTCAAATAATTTTTTGAGGGTGACGCAAGAAACCTCATTCTCACTCAATAGGTGACTCCAGCTTTTATTCTTTTTTTGCTCAGCCTGTTCTTTATCTAGGGTGCTGATTCCATTGTGTGAAAAGTTGAAGTATGTCCGTTTTTCATTTGCATCAGCAACACCCAGTTCAATATTTATGTCATGTGGACGGTACTTGATGAATAGTTTTTGTGTCTGGGTATTTGGATCTACGTTTATACCTCGCCACCCTCTTTTATGTAAGCGGTATGTGTTCGAAACCTGCAGAGGATGATACGATCCAATATCTACATAAAATCCATTTTTTTTATTTGGAAACAAAGACCGAGTCAAAATAGTATCCTCGCCGCTATTTGAGTACGACTTATGATAGAATCCGTTGAAACTAAGTAGCTTTTTATAGTGCATTGCAAGAAACGAATACCGTTTTGGTATAAGCTGTTTGATTCGCGTTTTTAACATATAGCTAGAGTATATACTATTTATTGAAGACTAAATTGTGTATGCTCGTAACAATTTGTTATGTAGCTATGTTGTAATATGTACGTGTTTATGAAGGCTAAAATTTTTAATGGCATTGCACAATAAATATATATTTCTGTCTATGATGCAGCGACATTAAAGAAACATAGTATACTGGCATGCACTATCTCTATCCAACCTTTTACATTGTGTCATGAGTGATTTTACTTTTTTGTGTAAAGAAATATTTAAAGGAAAAAGTGTTATCCGCGCCTACTACAACGCACAGCTAAAGAAAGACACGCTTGTTGGCTCGGTAATCGATGTCGGTGGTGGCAAAAATGCAGATTATTTGAGTTTTATGCCGCGAGCTGAGGGTGTTCGGCTAGAGACATTTGACCTAAAGGCCGGTGCAGTTATTGATTTTGAAAGCGATACACTGCCAGCCACTACCGGTGCGTATGATACGGTACTTTTCTTGAACGTTATGGAGCATATCTACAACCATAAACACATCTTGTCAGAGGTATATCGCATCACGAAGCCAGGGGGTCAGCTGATTGGTGTTGTGCCATTTCTGATGTGGTACCACCCAGACTACAAAGATTATTTTCGGTACACGCACGAAGCACTAGAGCGTATTTTTTCTGAATGCGGCATCACTGAATACACAATAGTGCCGTTAGCACGCGGGCCATTCACGGCGGCAGCACAAATGCTGATGCAATCGCTGCCTATGGTTACCCGTTTACCAATCTTTTTATGCTTCCATGGGCTTGACAGTATCTTTCTATTACTTCGTCCCAAAAATGGTGCCCGGTATATATTGGGGTACTATTTTATAATTAAGCCTGTCACTCAGCGTGATAGTTAAACCTCTATGTGCGGCATTAATGGCATAACGAAGGCGAACGAAACATTGGTTTCAAAGATGAATCTGGCTACGAAGCATCGTGGCCCTGACGGTTCATCGGTGTATCAGGTCAGTTCATCGACACTTGGTCACAATCGCCTCGCTATTATTGATTTATCGTCGAGGTCCAATCAACCAATGGTGAGTCAAGATGGTCGGTATGTCATCGTCTTCAACGGAGAAATCTATAACTTCAAAGAGCTCCGAGAAGAATTGAAAGCAACCTACCAGTTCAAGACAGAAGGGGATACTGAAGTACTCCTGGCAGCCTATATCACGTGGGGTCAGGCGGCGTTGTCTCGACTTAGGGGGATCTTTGCGTTTGCTGTCTTAGACCAGAACGATAATTCTATTGTGCTGGTTCGTGACCACGCTGGGGTAAAGCCACTGTACTACGCGCTGAGTGACAATGGTCTCGTATTTTCCTCTGAGCTAGAAGGAATGATTGCTGCCGGCTTCACCGCACTTTCTCGCGACATGGTAGCGCTGTATCTTTCAATGCAGTACGTCCCGAGCCCTTACACCATTATCGAGAAGGTTAAAAAATTGCAGCCAGGAGAAGTGCTGACGTATAGAGCGGGCGTTTCATCAGTGGTGCAGTATGACACTTCGACGATTGCTGTATCAGAAGCAGCTAAGGGAAAGACGTACGATGTGCTCACTGATGCAGTTTCGCACCAGTTGATATCTGATCGAGAAGTAGGATTATTTCTCTCTGGAGGCTTAGACTCAAGCATTGTGCTCCACCATGCAGCTGCGGCAATGGCAGATATCAAGACGTTCTCACTTGGTTTTGAACTGGACGACAATTCTGAAGAGAATCAGGCTAAATTTAATTTTGATAGCCTGACTGCCGAAAAAACTGCCGCACATTATGGTGTCCGGCATACACTGTTTACCCTTTCACATGCCGATGTTGCTTCTCGACTCGAAGACGTCCTAGCTTCACTCGATGAGCCGGTGGCTAACCCAACCGCCTTTACCAAATACATGCTGTCAGAATGGGTGCGAGGAGAGGGGATTGTGGTGGCCTTGGGAGGGGACGGGGGTGATGAGGTATTTAAGGGGTATCCGCGCTATCGAGCGGCGCTCGTAGCAGAGTATTTTCAGTCGTTACCTAAGGCGCTGCAAAGTGCGATAGGAGAGCTCTACCCACGCGCCAAGAAATTATCTTCGCCGCTTGGCCCTACCTTTCATGCTCGATTGGTTACAAATTCGACTCGTTTTCCAAGTATAATCAAACACTCCTTCGATACCGTTAGCTTTGCTGAAGGGATGCTTGCTGAAAAGTATCAACTGTATGCTAAAGATCTAAAAGGTGTACGAGGTTTTATTGCTGCTGATAGTCACCTCTGGTTGCCTGATGAGTCACTCCATTCGACTGATAGGGCAACCATGGCACATGGACTTGAGTACCGTGTTCCGTTTTTGGATCAGCTCGTACTGTCGCACGCAGCTTCAATCCCACTGCATAAGAACCTCTCACCGCGACTCGGTAAAAAGGTATTACGGAATGTCTACCGTGACGTGTTGCCCGCGCACCTTTTTGTACGGAAAAAACGCGGTTGGCTTTCTCCGGCAGCCAAGTGGTTTCGAGATAAAAGAATTAATGATCAGTTAAACCAGGTTATGAGTACTGGGTACTCCAGTACGCTGAGTGACATGATTGATTGGGAACAAGCTCGCGGATTACTTGCAGAACACGTGGCAGGCGATACCTACGCTGTGAATCCAATCTGGAACTTGGTGCAGCTTCAAGTCTGGGCTAAAGCCAAAGGCTTGCACTTGTAATTTTGGCTATTGATTGGGTGGTAACTTCCCATGAATTTTATTCGTTATACTGTATACCAATCACACATGAATGCCCCAAACATTAATATTCTGTACGTTGTAAACGCACGCATACCAACGGGACGGGCACATAGTCTCCAGATTACCCAAACCGCTGCAGCGTTAGGATTATGCTGCAACCATGTAACCCTTGTGACGCCGTTTTTTGCTGAGGCACCATCATTTGAAACAGCGACAAATCTTAGTTTAACGCGTCTACCGGCACTAGATCTCCCATTCCTAGTGCGCTGGCGATTTTATTTGCGCTCAGTCACGTATGCTCCCAGTCTGTGTGCGTACCTGATGTTTGTCTTCGTACGAGCCCTTCTTCGAAGGGAGAAAGTCGTGCTCTATGTTCGTGGAGAAGTGATTTTTCTACTTTTTCCATTTTTTTACTTCTTCCCGGTTTTCTTTGAAACACATCAAATTAGGAATCACGACAAATGGTATCGCTTTTTCTTGCGTCGCATAAACGGTGTTGTCGTCATAACTGAGCGACTGAAACTACGTTTGGTACAAGAGTTTGGTATTTCTGCTCATAAAATCTTGGTGGCTCGGGATGCTGTCAACATTGATAGGTTTATGAATGTCCCTAAGGACCTAGCTGTATACGAAAAATTTAATCTCCCGAGAGATAAAAAAATCGTCATGTATACTGGTAGTCTCGGGGTAGAGAAGGGGGTGCATACCTTGGCTGACGCTGCACCGTTGCTTTCGGAAAACGTGCATGTGGTGTTTGTTGGAGGATTGGAGTATCAGGTGCCGGCGTTTAAAGAGCGGTACGGTAGCTTTAAAAATATTTCTATAGTTGGTCAGGTAGATCATCATGAGATTCCACGGTTGCTTGCGTGCGCTGATATTGTGGTCTTGCCTGATTTGGCAAGTGATACCTATAGTAACCTCTATACCTCACCTATGAAGCTGTTTGAATATATGGCAAGCGCGAAATGTATAGTCGCGTCCGATATTCCTTCACTCCGGGAAGTTCTCAACGAACAGAATGCGTACTTTTTTGCTTCCGGAGATATACAGAGCTTATCGAGTAGTATCCATAGCGCTATTGATGCTCAGGATGCGTCTGCAGAAAAGGCAAAGACGGCTGGATTGGCTGCTTTGGAGTACACGTGGGATAGAAGGGCGCAGAGGATTATTTCGTTTGTCGGTAGTCTCATTTAGGAACATATGAAAGTTGGTATTGCACTAAGTCCGTATAGCGAACAGTCTCCATCTGGGTTAGGGGTGTTTATTTTACACCTCTCGCAAGCTTTGATAGAGCAGAAGCCAGACTGGAAGTTTGTCGTATGTGTTAAGGGAAATCCGAACACGGATGTATTTTCAAAATACAAAAACGTCTCTGTGCATTTTCTACCACATACGTTTCTTTGGAAAGATTTAGCCGTAATCAAAAATCGTGACGTGGACGTTTGGTTGTACTTAAATCCAACGTTGCCATTTTTTGCACGACCGAAAAAAAGCATCGTGATTGTGCCAGACTTATCAAGCTACTACGATAGCTTTGAATTGCCATTTGTAGCTAGGTGCAAGCGGATGGGTTTGCAGTATATAGAAAAACTTTCCTTCAAAAGAGCGGCCCACGTCGTTGCGATTTCAGAAGCCACAAAAGTAGATGTACACAAGTTTTTTCCGTTTGTAGCACCTGAAACTGTCTCAGTTGCCATGTGCGGCTTTACTCGTGTATGTGAGATTTATGAATCAGATGCTCATTTGGATGTACCGGAGTCATACTACCTGATGGTGGGTGTCGTGAAGCCACGAAAAAATCAGCGTACGGCAATTCAGGCGTTTATAAAGGCAAGAGACGCGGGGTTGCAGGCAAAGCTTATTATTGTGGGAAAGCGTGCAAATGAGTATGCTCGCGAGATTGAGGAAGTAGCGAAAAATTCCGGCTACAGTGAAGATATTATTTTCAAAGGCTACGTCACAAACGAAGAACTGGTAACCTTATACACGAAGGCGCGAGCGTTCGTGTTTCCGAGTCATATTGAAGGTTTCGGTATGGTGATTGTTGAAGCAATGTCGTGCGGTGTGCCCGTAATTTCTTCTGCAAATAGTGCTCAGGGTGAAGTAGCCAATGGCTATGCACTGACTGTGGATTCGCATGATGTCGATGGCTTCGCTAGCGCAATGCTTACGCTTCAGGACGATAGTGTCCGCGAAGAGTTGATTAAAAAAGGGTACGAGCGGGCGTCTCATTTTTCATGGGAAAAGAGTGCTGCTACCTACGCAGAAGTTATTGTGAAAGTTTCGCAATAACTATTTTTACCCTTTCTGGGTAGGCACGCCTGTACTTCGTGCGTATTTATGTAAAAAGCCCTATAATACCGATATTACATTCAGATTATGTCTAAAGTAGCACTCATCACAGGTATTTCAGGTCAAGACGGTTCATACTTAGCGCCACTTCTACTTGATAATGGGTACGAGGTCCATGCAATTGTGCGCAGCACTGAAACTTCATCAACGGAAAACATAAACGAATGGTTTGCTGGTCGAAAAATCACATTCCATACGGGCAACGTTAGAGATCTGAGTCAAGTAAAGGCGATAATGGAAGTGGTTGGGCCTGATGAAGTGTATAACTTAGCTGCACAGTCACATGTCGGACTTTCATTTAAGCAGCCTGAGGAAACCTGGGATATTAACTACTACGGCTTAGGGAGGGTGGTAAACGAGGCGTTGGCGGTGAATTCACAGGTTCGAATCTACCAAGCCTCAACCAGTGAGATGTTTGGCAACTCGCCAGCACCCCAGAGTGAGGATACGCCATTTGCTCCAGAGAGTCCGTATGCAGAAGCTAAGCTGCGTGCTCATGAAGACTTTATTGTAAATAAGCGAAATACCCAAAATGCTTTTGCTGTGTCCGGTATTTTGTTTAATCATGAATCACCACGTCGAGGGAAACAGTTTGTAACAAGAAAAATTACTCATTCTTTTGCCAAAATTGCTGCTGGTGCACAGACACACATTGAGCTAGGGAACCTTAACGCAGTCCGGGATTGGGGCTTTGCTGGTGACTATGTCCGTGCTATGCACCTTATGTTGCAGCAAGACACACCCGAAGACTTCGTCATTGCTAGCGGAGAGTCGCATACGGTCCGTGAGTTCGTAGAAATAACAGCGCGTTACTTTGGGTTTGAAATTGTCTGGGAAGGGGAGAATGAATCGGAAACAGGGCGAGATGCTAAGACTGGTAATATACTGGTAAAGATTAATCCAGAATTTTACCGTCCGCATGAGTTAAATTTTATGCAAGGCAACCCAGCAAAAGCACGTAGTAAACTTGGTTGGCAACCTGAAGTTTCGTTCGTGCAGCTCGTAGAAATGATGTGCGAGGCAGATATAATGACAGTACAGCAATGAAAAGACTTACCCAGAACACACATAATATTTTTAAGTATTACCCGCTCAATGTAGCGAGTAAAGTTTTTTACACGTGGTTGAGAATTTTAGTGAAAAACCGTTTTCGAGGCACGGTATCAAGCGGGTATGAAAATATCGTTGGTTTTACCTTTGAGTATGGTAATCGCGGTAGCTTCTATGGAATGTTTAAAGAAATATTCCTCGAGCAAAATTATCTTATTGCGCCAACGAATGAAAAGCTGCGCATTATCGATTGTGGCTCGAATATTGGGATGTCGGTAGCATATTTCAAGTTTCTAGCACCCAACTCAGTCGTCACTTCATTTGAACCTAATCCGCACACATTCGAGGTTTTAAAACGTAATCTTGAGCGCAATACATTTTCAGTGGAGCTCTACAATGCAGGTGTAGCAGGTGAAGCTGGTGAGATGACTATATATACAGATAGTGAAGATGTCTCATCCCAAAGTGCTAGTGCCACCAAGCATCTCACTAACAAAGAACGACCTTTAGAGGCCCTACAGGTCAAGATGCTCACTCTGTCGTCGTTTATTAATGAGCAGATTGATGTTGTAAAGCTTGATATAGAAGGTGCAGAAGGAGAGGTGCTCGATGAGTTGGCAGCGAATGGAAAGCTGTCGTTAATTAAGAAGCTATTTATTGAGTACCATTTCGATGGAGAAAATACGATGTACCCATTAGGTCGGATGCTCACAAGGTTAGATGAAGCAGGGTTCAAGTATGTGATTGAGACAGGTATTACATTTCCCTATGTAATAGGTCGGAGTAAGAAAAACTATTCTTCTAAATTAATTGCCTGGAAATAACCGCACGTGTGCATCATGACTTCAGTCGTGCGGTATAGATTTACCAGTAAGCCCTCTAGTAGTTCCCCAAAGTTAAACCGATAGACTCAAATAGTTATACTACAGCCTTAAACGGGCTTACTCTGAGGTCCATTTTTCAATCCTTTCACGATTTCGTTCAAGCATCTCACGAATAGGAGGAAAAATGTTTTTTCGTTCGAGTATTTCATCGAGTGTTCCTTCAATAACTCCAGCACCTTCTGTTACATCTAGGTCAGTAGCTGAAATACCCGGTATGAGCTCTGCCATGTGTACTGAAAATCCTTTAGCAGGATTATCTGGGTAATTAAAGCTTTGATAGCCGAATGGACTGATACTTTTTATTTGACCCTCTGTCAATGATAGTTCTTCCATGAGTTCTCGTTTAGCTGCCTCATGTGTCAGCTCTTTGGTCTTGAAATTTCGCCCGTCAATATGGGGTTCGCGAGCTCCTCCAAACGTTGAAATTTGGTCAGCGTCACCACTTGGTGCACCACCATCCTTCAGGTGGAATAGCAGGGTGCCTTTGTCAGTTTTTACGAGTACTGCACTACCATGAATATTGAAAGCCTCTCTGTTGTCTCTGTATGCGTTTAGTTTTTCCATAAAATAATTGCTATTCTTGAATACGTGTTACTTCACTATTGCGGATCTGAATAATTGTACCAGACGAGTACGTCTGTGCATCAGAAATAATCTTTGATACCAATTTCCCTATTTCTAGGGGGGATTGATGTGTTTCCGCGTCATGAGCAATTTTTTCGCGCATAGCAGTATTGGTTGGTCCAGGACAAATAACGATAGCTTTTTTATTGTTTCCCCAGCGCTTAGCGAGTGACTTCCCTAGGTTATTTAAAGCTGCCTTAGAAGCAGCATACACTGGATACTCGCCATTGCCCCATAGACCGGCGGTCGAAGAGATTAGCAGGACGCCACCTTGATTGGAGATTGTGGACTCGCAAGCTTGTATGATTGCGTGGGCAGATAGCACATTAATAGTAAAGGTTTTGAGGGCACTATTCGCAGAAATGAGTCTGTGCGGTTCAGTCTCGTCGATAAAGCCTGCGCAGTAGATGATCCAGTCAAATGGTTCGTGCGCTGTAGCTGTTACGTGGTTACAAAATAGACGAGCCGATTCTTCGTTCGTGAGATCGGCTGCATATGACGTTGCACTCGCACACGTGGGAGCAAGTATGTTCGTCAAAGATTCAAGCGTATCGCCATTCGTTCCGTGGAGGACTAAATGAATTTCTGGTCTAGCTAGAGATCGAGCGATTGCAGAGCCGATGCCACCTGTTGCGCCTATAATAAGGATTTTCTTGGATTCAGGCTCCATAATTAATCAAACTATACCATATTTTACTGTTGGTGATTATAGCTAATCAAGTTTATAATGGTGCAACTAATTATTTACTATCTGAGTTCTATAGCGTATGTCAAATGTCGCCCTTATTACAGGAATCACTGGACAGGATGGGTCATATCTCGCTGAGCTCTTACTTGAAAAGGGATATGAAGTTCATGGAATAGTGCGGCGTTCAAGCAGTTTTTATATTGGCGCAGATAATGGAAAGGTTGATCATGGGTATTTGGCAGCACACAACAATCTACATTTGCACTATGGTGACTTAAGTGATTCAAGCGGTATTGAGCGTGTCATTAAGGCGGTTAGGCCGACCGAGATTTATAACTTGGGGGCTATGAGTGATGTGCGGGTGAGTTTTGATATACCAGAATACACTGGAGATGTGACTGGACTCGGCACGACACGCATCCTCGAGGCAGTGAGAAATAATAATCTAACGAATACTAAAATTTACCAAGCATCAACCTCAGAGCTCTACGGTAAAGTGATTGAGACTCCTCAAACTGAAACAACTCCGTTTTATCCACGAAGTCCGTATGCGGTAAGTAAGCTGTACGCACATTGGATGTGTAAAAATTACAAAGAATCGTACGGTATGTTCATTTCAAGCGGCATTCTATTTAATCATGAGTCACCTCGTCGTGGTCCAAATTTTGTGACACGAAAAATATCTATTGGTGTGGCAAACATTCTAGCGGGAAGGCAGGAAAAGATTTTCTTAGGGAATGTCGATGCACAGCGAGACTGGGGTTATGCTCCTGAGTACGTAGAGGCAATGTGGCGCATGCTACAACAGGACAAGCCAGATGACTTTGTGCTAGCGACAAATGAGTCTCATTCTGTGAAGGAGTTTTTAGAAGAAGCGTTTTCGTATGTTGGACTAGATTGGAAAAAATATGTTGACATTAAGGAGCAATTATTTCGACCTGCTGAAGTTGATCTCTTGCGCGGTAATCCAGCTAAAGCAAAGGCTGTACTAGGTTGGGAGCCTAAAACAAAGTTTAAGGAATTGGTAAAAATTCTGGTCGACGCTGACATAGCGGCAGTTAAAAAGTCATAATATGAATTTCATGCAATCCATGGATTACGGAAGGGTGGCTACCGCTTGCCATATGTGCGCCTCGCCCAAATTAGGCCTGGTGATAGATCTCGGTATGCACCCACACTCAGATGACTTTCTAGAAAAGGAGAGACTTTCAGAGGTGGAACATATGTTTCCCCTCAGGCTCGTTTCTTGCAGTGACTGCGGGTTGTTGCAGATTGACTACTTTGTTAATCCTGACATTCTCTACCGGACTAACTATGTTTACGAATCCTCAATCACGAAAAGCGGCGTTGCCCACTATAAACAAATGGCAGCTGACATTGCTGCTAAGTTTAGTTTCGCTCAAGATGGGAGTAGCTTAGCAGTAGATATTGGAAGTAACGTTGGGGTGCTCCTAACGGGCTTCAAAGAGCAGGGATTCAATGTGCTGGGAGTTGATCCGGCAGAAAAAGTTGCGAGTAAAGCAAATGCTAATGGTATAAAAACCATTATCGATTATTTCTCTAGAGATGTAGCGAAACAAATAGTGTCTGAGTTTGGTACTGCTAAAGTTGTGACGGGAACAAATGTGTTCGCTCACCTACATGATATCGATTCAGCTACAGAGGGTATCGCTGCACTGCTCGATGAGGACGGGGTACTGGTTATAGAAGCCCCGTACGCACTTGATTTTATTGAAAAAGTTGAATACGACACTACGTACCACCAGCACATTGGGTACCTATCTGTAAAACCTATGCAGGCATATTTTAAACGGTTTGGCTTAGAACTGTTTGATGTGCTCCATCGTGACATACACGGTGGTACCTTGCGTTACTATGTGGGGCATGCTGGCAAACATGTGGTATCAACTGCAGTAACGGATTATTTGGAAAAGGAGCAAACGTTTGGTCTATACACCACAGAGAGACTTTCGCAATTTGCGCGTGAAGTATATGCTCAGCGTGCTCAATTAGTTACCCTGCTTGAAACCTTAAAGCAAGAAGGAAAAACTATTGTTGGTATTTCAGCACCTGCTAAAGGTAATACGCTACTTAACTTTTGTAATATCGATGGCTACTACCTTGACTACATTACTGAAAAGAGTGAGTTTAAGCAGGGTCTCTACACACCAGGTACTCACATCCCAATCTATAGTGATGCAAAGTTTCTGGAAGATCAACCTGATTACGCACTGATTCTCGCTTGGAACTTTGCAGAGGAGATTATGCAAAATTTAGCAGCATTTAAAGCGCAGGGAGGGAAGTTTATTATACCGATTCCTTTTCCCGTTGTTGTATAGCCGTAATATAATTATATGGACAGTAAACTAATCACAATAACCAAAGTCAATCCAGCGTTTACCGATGCGCGAGGTAGTATTACAGATATTCTTGATAAACCAGTAAGCCACATTGGTCTTATTGATTTTGCAGCCGGGGCACTTAGAGCAAAGCATTACCATAAGCAGTCAACACAGTATGACTACATCTTGAGCGGAAAAATTAGATTAGTCGTATGCTTGCCAGACGGCTCAGCTCGTGAAGACCATGTTCTTGAAGCTGGTATGGCTACCGAGATACCTCCAGGAATCGTTCACACCTATATTGCTGAAGAACAAAGTGTCATGATTGATATCACTACACTAAATCGTTTAGCAAACGGTTATGAAGAAGATACTGTGCGTGTTGATGTAATGATTGATTAATTGTGAAGATTTGTTTTGTTGCCGACAATATTAATCCTAAAGCAGGTTTAGGGAGGATGGTCACCAGTATCGCTAATGGGCTTGTTTCTGAGGGTCATGAAGTTGGCTATATTACATCTGGCGATAGCGATTCGCCTACGCATCTTAAAATTGATTTCCGCTTCTCTATAAAGAAGTGCTTCGGGACTGTGATTGATCTTATTAAGGTGCGGTCGTTCACAAGTACGTATGACGTTATCGTGTCATTTGATGTTCAGCCAGCTGCACTCATCGTTTACCTTGCAAACATTGGAAGAAGCCATACTGCAGTAATTCACACACTTGGTACATACTCGTTGTTTCCGGCCCGTAACAAATTTAAGAAGTGGTTGATGCAGTATGTTTTTCATAGTGCTGCGAAAGTATTTGTCATAAATGAATTTGTGAAACGTAAAATTGAAGAGTCGAGTACAGATTTGGCTTTTAGATTCTCAGGTAATCATACGTTTGTTCCTGTTGGTGTTGATACACAGTCATTTGCAAAACGGGTACCAACTTATACCTATGCGCAAAAGTATATTATTAGTGTCGGTGCTATTAAAGAACGTAAAGATCAGTTCACCTCGATTAAGGCTTTTAATGCAATCAAGAACACGTTTCCTGATTTAAAGTATGTCATTGTGGGCTCAACAGTCGATGCCTCAGAGTATGTGAAGGAAATTTATAGCTACATCCGAGCAGAGGGTTTAGAGGATCGAGTGATTCTTGTAGAAGATGTCTCTGACGATGAGCTTCAGAATTTGTATAGCGGTGCGGAGTTTTTTGTGATGGTGCCACAGAATGCTGGCGGGGCCATCGAGGGTTTTGGTATGGTGTATCTTGAAGCAGCACTTTGTGGTGTGCCATCGATTGGCACCTTCGATACCGGTGCCGAAGCGGCAATCGTCGATAGGGTCACTGGGTTACTTGTGGAGCAACATAACGTAGATCAATTAGCTGCAGCAATGGCACTACTACTTAATGATGGAGTTCTTCGTGCTACACTAGCCAAGTCTGCGTTTGATAGAGCAATTACATATGACTGGAAATACGTAATTAAGGCGTATGAAAAGGAATTATCATATTTACTACCCAATAAGTAACAATACCAATATGACATTTAAACAATACCTCCGGCCTATGTATTCTCCTGTAACTAATTGGTATTACAGTACGTTTAAGGCACCGAAACGATACCATCATCTGTTTGATGAGATCACTAAAATAAAAGCAACTCGTATCCTCGAAGTCGGTACATGGAATGGAAATCGTGCGGTACAAATGATAGCAGTAGCGCAAAAAAATAGTTCTAAGCCAGTTACGTATGTTGGGTTTGATCTTTTCGAAAGCCTCACTGATGCGTTGTACCATTTAGAGATTTCAAAACGTCCTCCAAGTAAAGCTGAGGTTCAGAATACTTTAGCGGCAAGTAATGCAGATGTAACGCTCATACAAGGCAATACATTAACGACCCTCCCTGAGTTTGCACACTCTGCCGAAAAATTTGATTTTATTTTTATTGACGGTGGACATGATGTCGCAACGATTCAAAGTGACTGGGATTCAGTTGCCAAACTCATGCATCAGCACACAGTCGTCATCTTCGATGATTACTGGCGAAGTGTTCCTGACAAAGCAGCAAAGCCTGTTGTCGATAAAATTGATCAGTCAAAATATGTAGTGGAGATCCTTCCGGAAGTGGACGTATTTAATAATCCAGATTTTGGCCAGCTGAAAATTAGTTTTGCAAAAGTGACACTCAGGTAGTATTGCTTAATGCCGGCTATTATTTTTTGTAGTATAGATAATACGCAGATACACAAACCGAGATGCGGTATGTTATTCGTGCAAGTACCGCTCCAAGAAGACCAAGTTTTGGTAATAGAACGAACAGACTAACTATTTGTATGCCAGAGGTAAAGGCATTAAATTGGTACAATTTTCGACTTGATAGCTGTGATCGAAGTGCTGTGAGTGGAATACCACCAATACCCGTTAAGATGCCCAAGGCATAGATCTGAGAAAGAAGGGTTGCGCTCTCATAGTTTGGATAGAGAAATTGAAATATATATGGTGCCACAAGTATATAACTACCAACACATGCAACTAGGAGCATAAAATAGATAACCGTCTTGCGGAACATGCCGCTTTTGACTGATGTGTTTGACTGAGCACTGAAACGAGGTAGAAGCATGGTTTCAATTGCAACTGTAAGACTTTTGAACTGATCAGGCAGGGCAGTGGCAAAAGCGTAGGTTGCGAGGTCAACTGCACCGAGGTTCTGGAAGATGAGGATTTTATCAAGCTGATTGGAGATGCCAGAAACGATGTTTTGAATACTACTGTGTTTTCCATAACGAAGGATCGAGGCAGTTGCAAGTGAGTCACTTTTTTCTGCTGTATCTTGTGGAGCAAATAAGTAATGAGCAGTATAGTTTGCGATGATGTTTGCAATGAAGTAGCATGCGAGAAGAATGAGTACAGCGTCAGTCAAAAAGACGCTACCTATCATTACGATTGCAACAAAAACTGTCTTAATAATTTGTGTAAAAGTATTAATACGGAATTGCTGCGTCCCTTGCAGGTAGGGAAAAATCAGCATCGAGTTATTAAATAGAGGCTGAAATATAGCTATCAATGCGAGACCAGTAGCCAATTCGATATTGCCTTGTACAAAATAGTAGAGTGCAGCCGATACAGCCAATCCGGTAATAATAAGTGAGTAGCGAAAATTAATCTGTCGCATTCGGCCGAAAAAACCAGCAATTTCTTTGGCAGCTGCTTGGGTAATTGCTGTCCCGGCACCAGTAAACGAAAAGGCGGTGAGCAGTATACCCACAGTCAAAAGGTATTTATATTGGCCGTACACAACCGCAGGCACATAGTTTGCAAAAATGTACGAGGTGACGAGGATACTTAGAATGCTCACCGCATGGGCCGAGAGTAACCAGGTGCCGTTGGTGGCTGCGTAACGGACATCAATTTTGAGGATACGGCTAAGCGTAGAGGTAAATTTTTCAATCATATGCTGCGTCTGGTTCCTGATGTAACAATAAAACTCTAGCATATGTTACACGGCAGATTAACAAAAAGCATGTACTGGAGTGTACACGCTCTGAGTTAATCTGTAGCAGAAGTATGCTACTTCTTAATAAAATTGAAGGTAATCTGCTCAAATCCTCCAACCCAGTAGCACCAAATACGGCTCGTGAAGTATGGAGATAGGTTGGCCAAGAAAGATACTATCGCATTTACAACTTTAAGAAGCGCAATAGTTGGCCGACTAAATCCTAGGTAAGGTAGGAGATGGAGAAAAGCAAAGTACTGAAAGCGGAGTGATTCAAGTTTAAAATCTACGCCGAAGTAGCCGGTACCAGGGAAATTTTTATCAAAGTAGAGGGGGAAGGTGGTGTCAAAACCGTGGGCGTGCTCTGAGTGACTAAAACCACGGCTGAAGTGAGGCACATTGATAATGAGCTTTCCTTCTGGTTTTAAAATACGGTGCAACTCCTTCATTACAGCAAACGGGCGATCAAGGTGCTCCATGATGTGGTTGGCTTCAATGAGGTCAAATGTACCAGCTTCAAAGGGGTAGGGGAATACATTGAGGTCATGAAGGATGTCTGGGTTGTCGAGTTCATTCCAGTCAATATTAACGTAGCCTTCTTTGCGGTCTTTACCAGCACCCAGATTTAGTTTTTGCATGGGAGTATTTTAATTGATTATGCCTACTCACGCAATCGAGTTGTGTTTTGGTAAATCCGCACCGTACCTATGGTTTCCAAAAGTGGCAGTTGTAGCTCATGCTCAATTCGTTCAAGTGCATAGGTATAGTCAGGAAAATCAGGGCTGAGGAGAACGTAGTCAGTGCGGTAGGTATTGATACTGGTATCGAGTGGTACAGCTCGGTAGGCTTCCCATTTTGCAGCTACGCGATCGATTTCTGAGACGGGGATTTGGATTCCTGCCGTATATGACTCTCCTGTCAGGCGAGCCATATTTTTTTTTCGTACTTCTTTTGATTGGTAGGAATCAATGAAGCGATTTCCCCAAAAGTCTCTCTGCTCAGCGAGGACAGTTGTTGTGGCTAAATTAGGTGTGAATTGCTTTTCAATCACCCAGCGGTTTTCAGTTTCATCGTTAGGTACGGTAAAAAGTGTGGCATAAAAATTGTAGTGTACTTTGTTGTGGGTGTAGACAGGGAGGAGGAAGTCGTAATCGGAGCCAAGTGTAAGCACAACCGAGTCTTTGGCCGTGTGATTGTTGAGCCAATCAAATACTGCTTTTTTATTTTGCATACTCGTCAGTTCGCTTGCAGTATAGGGTGTTTTTGCGACAGCAGAAAATACATCGAGTTGGTTGTAGCTTACAAAGCTCAGTGTGAGCAGCATGCTCACGCCAAGTATAATTCGATGGCGAGCATACAAATGGTTCTTTACATGATGTGCGTGAATGATACTGAGAGCGACAATGGTAAAAAGAATTGTGGTGAAAAGATAGTGGCTTGAAAATTGGAGTGACGTACCGGTAATAATATTTTGCCAATTTAAGACAAAAATACTGAGTGCAAAACTAAGGGTTAATAGCCAGGTGTACTTAGGTAGGAACGCTTTGCTTAGAACGATAGTTGTCGTTATGAGGCAGCCAATGATGATATTGGTGTAGGCACCCGGTATGTGTGAATGTAACAGTCCATACCGAAGCACCGCTTCTTCATAAAACGGATCCGCTGCTGCACGTAGCTGTACGAGGGCGTAGAGGGCACCAAAGGGAATAAACCCAAGTAAAAACCAGCTGGTGTTTACACCAGCTTGCTTTAGCTTTGCGGGAACATGGGTAAGGAGGGTGGCAAGAAAATAGAGAACGAAGAGTGATGTAAAAAAGTAGGGTGATAAAAAGCAGGTTACGCCAGTAATGATTCCGGCGAGTGCATGTTGCTTTCGAGTTACCGTGGTGGTACCGGTAAAGAGCTGGGTCAGACTGAGGAGCCCGATGAAAAGAAATATGCTGTTAAAATGTGGACTAACTGGTCGGCCAAAGGTGCTGAGGAAAAGGCAGAAAAAAATTGCTGTATAGACGAGTGAGATAATCTTGTTGCCTCTAGTTAGAACTAGGAGGAGTGCATACACAAGTACAAAGTTAATGGCTGTGAAGACAAAATCACCGAGCGAGGTTACAAGCGGTACAGATGCGCCAGTTATAATCGCTACTCCAGCCATAAACCACTCTGCCAAGGGAGGCATAATAAATGGTGCGTCTTGGTACTCGTATACGTAGGGGTTACTAATACTAATATGTCCATCAACAACTTCTTTAATGCGTGCTTGGTAGTACACCTCGTCGTCACTCATTGGTGCATACACACCGGCAAATGTGTCTGGCTGCAAGGTAAGTACAGCCCGCACATGGGGAGATACTGCAACTGCACCAAAGGTGAGTGCCATGACAAGAACGAAGCCGTGCGCTTTAATGAGTGGGACAATTTGTTGGTGTACAAACTTGTGCATCATACTTTAGCTACGAAAAGAATTGATGTTCCTGCAATGCGCTTTGGAAGTAACCTGAATTCAAGGTAAAAAAGAATACCGAGAAGGTAGTGTATAGCAATACCGATGCCTCGTGGTGGGGTAATGGTGGTTTGCCGTGACATCTTTAGTTTGCCTAAGAGGCGGGCCGGGAGATAGAGACCATGAAAGAAATATCGATTGGTAGCAACTTCAAGTGAGCTTGCGGCAGCTAGTGTTGCAATACTGGCTCTCGTGTAGCGTCTGAAGTGACCATAGTAAGTATCATAATTTGACCATAGTTCTGGCCGGGCAGGAACAGTTATAAGGAGGTGCGTTACGTTAGGGAAGTGCTGCTTAATAGAATTAAGAAACGCTACATCGTCTGCAATGTGTTCGATAACATCGCAGAGGAGTATGAGGGTGACTTTCTCTCGAAGTTCACGTGGAAGGGCGGTAAAGTCAGTTTCATAAAACGTATACGGTGCGATATCTGGCGTGCTCTCATGTGCTGCTAAATCTACGCCGTAGCACGAAGGGGAAACGCTACGTACTGCTCGCAAAACGACACCTGTTCCGCAGCCAATCTCGAGCATTGTCACATCAGTCAACCCGAGATGCGAAATCTCACCAAGGATAATTTTATTACGAGCAACATTCCAATAGTGCTTTTCTATTGCAACGGGATATACCGCAGATAGCTGTGTTTCTGAAAATTTGGTCATAGCTATATGTGATCCTCGATGTGATATCGAGGTCGGTCCTTTACTTCGCGGTAGACTTTACCAAGATATTCTCCAATAAGTCCAATACTGAATAACTGCAGCCCCCCTAAGAAGTAAATTGACACAATCAGTGATGACCATCCGGTTACTACAGATAAATAGTAGCGAGCATAAATTGCGTATGCGCTTACTCCAAGACTGAGAAGTAGTATACCTAAGCCGAGCAGCATCACTAGACGAAGTGGTTGGATTGAAAAGGAGGTAATGCCGTCTAACGCAAAACTGAGCATTTTGAGAAAAGGATATTTTGATGTACCGGCAGTTCTTTTTTTTCGTTCATAGTAAACCGTACTACTTGGAAAACCCATGTGGGGGAAAATACCCCGAAGAAAAAGATTTTTCTCAGTGTATAGTTTTAAGTTGCCGACAACACGCTTACTGGTTAGGCGATAGTCTGCATGGTTGTAAATAATGGAAACACCCAAGACACGCATGAGTGAATAAAAAAAATGTGCTGATGTTTTCTTAAAAAAAGTATCTACGTCACGCTTACTCCGTACACCATAGACAATATCTGAACCCTTCGTGAATGCATGCAGCATGTGCTCCATGGCGGCTACATCATCTTGGAGATCAGCATCGATGGTTATCATCACATCTGCGTATTGGTACGCCGCTTCGAGTCCGGCGATGAGTGCTGTTTGGTGGCCGGAGTTTTTACTCAAACGAATTCCACGTATTTCTGGGTACCTGGTTTTGGCTTCCTTGATTTGGTTCCAAGTTTGATCGCTACTTCCATCATCAACAAGTACAATTGTGCTATCGGTGCTGATTACATTTTTTGCTATGAGGTTTTTACGTGCTTCAGCTAAAATGTTGCACGAATCACGAAGTACCTCCTCCTCGTTATAGCAGGGGACAACGATGGCAAGTGTTGGCGTTTTGTTATCCATAGACAGTATGCAGAGTATATACGTTCTTTAAGTAAAGATAAAATACCGGTTGATACAGTATGTTCCCAGTGATAAAAAGACCAAAATACCAGCCTGAGCGAGCAGGTAGTTTACTGCAAACGTATTGACGAAAACATAGAGCAGTATTGTATTGAGCGTTAAGTGGCTGAGTGCGGTAATGGTAAAGAGGGTAAACTGCCGCCCCGCTGCCTCTGGCACTTGGGCGACGTCAACAAACACTAGTTTTTTTTGTAGAATGAAATTCAATATAATGGCACAGCTGTAGGAGATGATTGCTGAGGCGAGATACCAGAGCATAAAGATGCTCGTGAGTACATACATAAAAATAAGATGGAAGACAGCAACTGATCCACCGGCCAGGATAAATTTGGTGAGTTGAGCAAATGATGCAGAAGGCTTCATGTAATGGTGGAGGTGTATACCATTGTAACATTTTTGATTTCGCAACAGTTACATGTTGTATCTATGAAAAAAATAGTCATTTCGGGAGGTTTCGATCCATTGCACCCAGGTCATGTTGCCATGATTGAGTCGGCGGCAGAATACGGTGAGGTGCATATAGTGGTTAATAGCGACGACTGGCTTATCCGTAAAAAGGGTTTTTTCTTTCAACCGTGGCGGGATCGTAAAAAATTACTAGAGGCGTACACACCGCACATTCATGCTGTCGATGACACTGACGGGACAGTATGCGAAGCATTGCGACGAATTAAGCCTGACTACTTTGGTAATGGGGGAGACAGAGGGGCTAAAAATACACCCGAACTCACAGTCTGTGAGGAGCTTGGTATTGAACCCGTCTTTGAACTAGGCGGCGGCAAGTATAGTTCGAGCTCTGAAATAAACGCCAAGAAGCGCGTTGATACACGGTGGGGCTGGTATGAGGTCCTTATAGATATGCCAAACCTTAAAGTGAAGATGCTGCACATCGAGGCAGGTAAAAAGCTCTCGCTGCAAAAACACGCTAAGAGAAGTGAGTTTTTCTTCATGCCAAATGGTGAGGTGCGCATGAATTTACCTGGTGTTTGGCACGCTCCGCAAGCACCCGAGGATAGTGACTTAAAAATACTTGAAGTACAGATCGGTGCTTCTGAAGAAGAGGACATTGAGCGTGTTTCTGAGGATGCAGACGAGTACGCGCATCAAGTTTCAAAAAAAATACACTTAAATAAGTAGGGTTACGAATATTTAGTTATCGCAGCTGCAATCTCTTCTTCAGTTAAGAAATGCTGCGAGACGGGCGCTGTGTATATCTTTTTGAGTATATCGGTAGGAATTTTTAGAGACGCATTAAAGGCTTTATACAGCTCAGCGTCTTCTTTGTGTGACCTCGTATTTTCTCGTGTAATTGCAAATTCCTTAATGTGTAAAAATTCACTGACCGCTGATGCTTTTACGGTGTCGTCCATTTCTGTGCGCAGTAGCAATATAGGGTAGGTAGTATTGCTGATGTAATCAAACTTCGATGTTTTATTGAAGGGGTATGCATAGACATTTATTCCTGTTGCACTTTTGAAATCACGCTCAAACCAATAGAGGTGACTATCGAGCCGGTCAGTTTGGAGCACGTCACGAATAAATATTTCTTGTAAACTTTCGACGTCATTATTTTTCCATGCTCGATGCGCGTCAGAGAGATGCCCGGCAGATGCCTTACTAAAAAAGTATGTTGCCATCATCGTCAGCGGGTCGCGGACAATCGTAATTATTATAGCTGGTTGTTTTCGCTTGAAGACGAATGTTTGGATGAAGTTTGACAAGCCTCGGGTATCTTTGAGATAGAATTCTACTTTGAACGCAAATACGCCCGCCTCGAGTAAGTTTTTATGCAGGGCCATAGATCCAACTCTGCCTGGCGCGAAAACTACCACCGGAGTTTTACGAGATAAGTAATAATTTTTACATGTCCAAATGACTTTTGAGATAGACGACAAAACTTTTATCATTAGACCATCCTATCATGGTACGTGTCGTTTCAATCTCATGTTCATACAGTGTACCGTCCGGCAAAAGTGAAACTTTGGCGCATCAATAGTATTGACGAATTAAGTTTTTGTCGTTTTATGCCTGTTTAGGTGATGCGGCGAGGGGAGCGGGCGTGGTACTATTCTCAGCAATATGAAAGATACATTGCTGGCGGTGGTGTTTGGCGGACTATTCCTTATTCCATTTTTGCCGTTATACGTTGAGAACGATTACTTTTTCCCATTTATTACTGGCAAGAACTTTGCCTTCCGCATTATTGTTGAAATTGTCTTTGCGGCCTGGATCCTCCTCGCGCTCAGCGATGTAAAGTACCGACCAAAGTTTTCTTGGATTTTTGCCACGTTTGCTGCCCTCATGGCAGTGATGGCTGTAGCAACGGTAACCGCGGAAGATCCGCACACGAGCTTCTGGAGTAACTACGAGCGTATGGATGGCTACATCACGCTCATTCACGTGTTCCTCTTCACGGTTGTGCTTGGTAGTGTGATGCAGACAGAAAAAATTTGGTGGTGGTTTTTGAATACATCAATAGGTGTCGCGCTCATGGTGGCCCTCTACGGCCTTGGGCAGCAGGCAGATATCTTTGAAGGTGCTCGAGGTCGTGTTGACTCAAAGCTCGGTAACGCGGCATATATGGCTATTTATATGCTCTTCCACATATTCTTCGCATACCTCTTGATGCTCCGTACGAAAGTTACGTGGGAGCGTGTGGCCTATGGTGTGGCGGCCTTTATTTTGGCCTACACCTTACTTCAGACTGGTACCCGTGGTACGTTCCTCGGTCTCGTTGGTGGTTCGGTCGTGACAGTGGGCTACATCGCGCTCTTCGCACGGCGCTTCCCGCACCTGCGCCGCTACGCGATTGCTGGCGTGGTAGCTCTCGGCGTTTTGATTGTGGCCTTTATTGGGGTACGCGAGAGTTCAATTATTCCAGCAGAAAGTCCGGTAGCTCGTATTGCTAATATTAATATCGAGCAAGACCTCCAGACACGTGGAAAGATTTGGAGCATGGCGATGGCTGGTGTGGAGGAGCGACCAATCCTCGGTTGGGGGTTGGGGAACTTCAACTACGTGTTTAACGAGCAGTACCGGGCTGATATCTGGAACCAGGAGCAGTGGTTTGATCGAGTGCATAACATCTTCCTCGATTGGCTGATTGCTGGCGGCGTGATCGGCTTCTTGGCGTACTTCTCTATTATGGCCGCGGTGGTGTACTACCTCTTCGTGGCGCCGGTAATTCTCAAGCGTGAAAACATTTTCTCGGTACCAGAACAAGCCGTGTTGCTCGGTCTCTTGGCAGCGTACTTGATTCATAACGTGGTGGTGTTTGATAACATCATCAGTTACATCTTCTACGCAGTGCTCTTGGCTATTGTGCACAGTCGCATTGCAACACCAATGAAGCGAGTACAGTCGTTTACTATATCTGAAAAAATGGTGGGTCAGTTCGCTGCTCCGATTGTAATTATTATTACTGGTTTTACCGTTTACTTCCTTAACGTGCCGAGCATGCAGGCAGCCGGCGACATCATTGATGCGATGACCAATAACACCGCTCGCGGTCGCTTGGAGGAGTTCCATAGTGCACTTGGTCGCGGTTCATTTGCTGATCAAGAGATTGTTGAGCAGCTCGCACAGCAAGCAATGCAGGTAGTGCGGACACCGCAAGTACCTGAAAATGAGCGACAACTCATTGTCCAGCGGGCTGAGCTTGAACTACTCCGTATGGCAGATGAAAAGCCAGGTGATGCTCGTATTCACAATTTCTTAGCTTCGTTCTACCGTACAATTGGAGCCATACCACAGGCGCGCGAACAAGCCGCCTTGGCGCTGTCGTTCTCTCCAAATAAGCCGGCGCTTCACGTTGAGCAAGCGATTGTTGAATTGCAGGCAAATGACTTAGGTAAAGCGCGTGAGTACTTAGCGAAAGCATTTGCGCTTGAAGAGCGAAATAGCACCGCTCGTATCTTTTACGCAGCAGTACTGTTCCGTTTGAATGAAATTGATGCGGCAAAGGCTCTTATCACTGATCAGTATGTGCAAGAGTTTGCACTCAATGATTACGCAGTCAGTTCAGTTGAGTTCGTAAAGGACTATGCCTACTTGGCAGAGCTCTATGAAATCCGCGTTGTTGCAGCACCTGAAGATGCGCAAAACCGCGCGAGCTTAGCGTTCCTTTACTATGAGCTCGATCGACCTGATGAAGCAGTAAAGGTGCTGCAGGTAGCTGGTAGTGAAATCCCATCGTTCAAGGAAACAGCGACCTGCTACGCAGATAATATTTCTACTGGCAAAGATCCATCAACGCCGTGTGTTGCTACGACTACACCGAATGCTAATTAGTGAACACCTACCACTGGCTCCTTTGACTACCTTTAAAACCGGTGGTGCTGCTTCGCACGTAGCTGAAGTTACGACCGAGGCTGAGTTAGCCGAAGCAGTGGCCTTTGCACGTGCGCGTAATCTTCCCGTAACCGTTTTAGGTGGTGGTTCAAACGTACTTGTGCCAGACGAAGGAATTACCGGACTCGTCATAGTGATGAAGATTACCGGGGTGATTCCGCACCTTGAGGGTGACAGTGTGTACCTGACGGCAGGAGCAGGGGAGGTTTTCGATGATGTAGTAGCGTACGCGGTACAGGAGGGGTTCTGGGGCTTGGAAAATCTTTCGCATATTCCCGGCAGTGTTGGTGCTACGCCAGTACAGAATGTGGGTGCGTATGGCGTCGAGGTGGGGTCGCTCGTCTCGCTCGTTCGTGTATTTGATACCTGTACCGAATCGTTCACCTCACTCGCACAAACTGACTGCGCGTTTACGTACCGAGATTCAGTCTTTAAGCAGGTGGAAGGTGGTCGGTACATTATTACCGCAGTTACGTTTTGTCTCACGCTACTCCCGACGCCACAGGTAACGTACAAAGATTTAGCTGAACGCTTTCATGATCAGTCACCAACACTTGCAGCAATTCGAGACGCGGTAATTGCAATCAGATCGAAGAAGTTTCCAGACTGGCACACGGTTGGTACAGCGGGTTCATTTTTTAAGAACCCCGTGATCACGCGTGAACACTACGAGACCCTCTGCAACAAGTACCCAGACCTACCTTCGTATGCAGTCGATGCGACCCGGGTCAAGGTCCCGCTGGGCTGGATCCTTGATAAGGTCCTCAATCTCAAAGGGCAGGGGACTGATACTGTGGGCTGCTATGAAGGACAGGCGCTTGTGGTGTACACCAAGGGTGACGCAACTACTGCAGACATCCTTACGTTTACCGATGGTATTGCGACACAGGTCTATGAAGCGACAGGGATTACGATTGAACGTGAAGTAACTCTTTTAAAATAAAATTCAAAATATAAAAAAGTTGATATTGAAAATAAAATAGTACATATCAAAAATTAAAAATTACATATTGAAAAATTATTTACATAAAGAAGAATACATAAAAAATATTTTTAAAATTAATTTTAAAAATATTTTTTTTATTATCCACACCACTGTGCATAACATTTGCTTGTAACAAATGCATGCGCACGTGATAATAAACATACGAAGACATTCTCTCTCGATTAGTTCTTTCACTGAGAAGTCTTAGCGGTCGATCCATTACTCGGAATCACCTTTAAGCAAAAACTTATGGTTGCAAAAAAGAAAACAGTAAAGAAGGCTGCCCCAAAGAAGGTAGCTAAGAAAGCTGTTAAGAAGACTGTAAAGAAGGTGGCGAAGAAAGTAGTCAAGAAAGCTGCTAAGAAAGTAGTTAAGAAGACTGCAAAGAAGGCCACAAAAAAAGCAGCACCACGCAAGAAGAAATAAATCGTATCAAGATTCGAAAGATTCAAGATACGCGACACTTGCGTGTACGTCTCATCGATTAAGCTATAGCCATTGTGCTATGGCTTTTTCGTTTGAGTATCTACTTGACGAGAGTGCCGATTTTTACCCCGAGCCCTTGTGGTCCTGTGAGAGAGGGCTTTTTGTGCTATTATTGCCCGGTTATGTCATTTCTCGATAAATTTTTCGGTCCTTCCTACGCAAAGGAATTAAAAGCGATTCAGCCACTTATTAATGAAATTAACGGTCTGGAAGAGCGGTATACCGGTATGTCTGATGCCGAGCTTATTGCAGCTGTGGTTGCAGAGAAGGATCGGCACCGAACCAACGGGGTACCACTCGACGATATTCTTCCGCAGGTAGCGGCACTCACGCGCGAAGCGGCGAAGCGCACACTTGGGTTGCGTCATTATGACGTGCAGCTTGTTGGCGGCATTTTGCTCCATCGTGGCCGCATTACAGAAATGCGAACTGGTGAAGGTAAGACACTCGTGGCAACTCTCCCTGCGGCACTCAATGCACTCAGTGGACGTGGAGTGCATGTCGTAACGGTCAATGACTACTTGGCGCGTCGCGATGCTGTCTGGATGGGGCAGGTGTACGCAGCACTCGGACTGTCGGTGGCGGTTATTAATCACAACACCTCGTACCTTTACGATGCGGGCCACAAGGAAGTAGATGAGGAACGTGATGAACATGGATCTTTTAAAGTGTTTTACGAATTTCTCCGTCCATGTACTCGACAAGAAGCGTACGCCGCCGACATTACCTATGGTACCAACAGTGAGTTTGGGTTTGATTTCTTGCGAGACAATATCGAGTTTGAAGAAAAAAAATTACGGCAGCGTGATCACTACTTTGCGATTGTTGACGAAATTGACTCTATTTTAATTGACGAGGCACGGACGCCACTTATTATTTCTGCACCTGCCGCGCAAGGAGAAAATCTCTACGAGACGTTTGCATCGATTGCGCGACAACTCCATGAAGGTGAGCACTACGAACTCGATGAAAAGCTCAAGGCAGCAACACTCACTGATGCAGGTGTTGAGGCCGCTGAGAAGATGCTCGGTATTGAAAATATTTATACCGATCGTGGCATTAAGTATGTGCACCATCTCGAGACCGCAGTGCGGGCGAAGGGGCTCTACACAAAAGACAAGGAGTACGTAGTTCGTGACGGTGAGGTTGTAATCGTTGATGAGTTTACCGGCCGTCTCCAACCAGGTCGTCGCTGGAGTGATGGACTGCACCAAGCAGTTGAGGCAAAGGAGGGGGTAGCCATTCAAAAGGAATCTAAAACGTACGCACAGATTACCTACCAGAACTACTTTAAGATGTACGAGAAGTTGGCTGGTATGACGGGTACAGCACTCACATCGCAAGAAGAGTTTTACTCGGTGTATGGCCTCGACGTAATTCCGGTGCCAACAAATAGGCCAGTACAGCGAAAAGATAATCATGACCTTATTTTCCAAACGACTAAAGGAAAGTACACGGCAGTGATTCGCAAAGTAAAGGAGGTGCAAGCAACCGGACAACCAGTTCTTATCGGTACCGCGTCAATTGAAACCAACGAGGTACTTTCAGCGGCGTTAACTGCAGCCGGCGTGCCCCATGAAATGTTGAATGCGAAGAATCACGAGCGAGAAGGAGAGATTATCGCTAACGCAGGACGCAAGGGTAAAGTAACGCTCGCGACGAACATGGCAGGTCGTGGCGTCGACATTAAGCTCGGTGGCGTTGACGCAACGCCAGAGGTGGCAGAAGAAGTTCGCCAACTCGGTGGTCTCTTCGTGTTGGGTACCGAGCGACATGAAGCGCGCCGAATCGATAATCAGCTCCGTGGTCGTTCAGGTCGTCAGGGTGACCCAGGTGAGACCCTCTTTATGGTGTCGATGGAAGATCAGCTCATGCGAGTGTTTGGTGGTGAGCGAATTAAGTCGCTCATGGGAAGCTTCGGTATTCCTGAGGATGAGCCAATTCAAAACGGCATGATTAGTCGACAGCTTGAGAGTGCGCAGTCACGAATTGAAGGCTTCCACTTTGATGCGCGTAAGCAAGTGCTCGCATACGACAATGTGCAAAATCAGCAGCGTAAGGCTGTCTATGAGCGACGCGTGAAGCTGCTCAAGGGAGACAAAGGAGAGATAGCTGCGGTGCTTGGTGAAATTACTGCGCTCGCGCCTGAGCTGGCACCAGTCATTACTGCTAAGGAGGCTGAGTTCGGTACCGATGTATGGACAGATATGGTACAAAAGCTTACGCTCCAGATGATTGATATTCTTTGGGTAGAGCACCTTGAGGTAATGCAGTACACACGTTCGAGTGTTAACCTCCGCGCGTACGGACAGAAAGATCCGCTTCTTGAGTATCGTAAGGAAGGGTCACGCCTATTTAAGGAAATGCAGCAAGCGGTCTTGGAACGTATGGCTGATATTTTGCCGCAGCTGCAACCACAAGCGCTTGAGCGTGAAGAAGAGGCTCTTCGAAAGGAGCGCATTGCGGCTCAAGAGGTTCGTGATGGTGCGAAAGCGGGCGTGCAGAAGCAAGAGCCGCGTACCAGCGATGTAGCAGCAGGACGAAACGATGTGGTGACAATTGTGAAAGGGGGAGAGACGCAGACGTTGAAATACAAGAAGGCTGAGCCGCTACTGGCAGAGGGGTGGACGCTCGTGAAGTAGCGAAATAGGGAAGTGTAAAAAACAGCAACAGGGGACATCCGATGTCCCCTGTTGCTGTTTTGAGCATGGAAGTATGTTAGTTGAATGGTTGAATGGTTGAATGGTTGCGTAGGTAAAAGGTAAAACCGTTTCGTGGGGCTAGGTATAGCTACTTCATTGACATTTACTTAAAAATAACGTACCGTAACCAAATGGTAACTCTACTTACTCGAATTTTATTGGGAGCCCTCGCGCTACTCTTGGTTGCTGAGGTTGTACCGGGTGTCAGTATTGATGGTCTGTACCCAGCGCTCATTGCTGCAGTTATCTTGGGAATCTTCAATGCTGTCGTGAAGCCGGTTTTGGTTATTCTGACCCTCCCGATTACAATCCTCACGCTGGGCCTCTTTATTTTTGTGATTAATGCACTGCTGTTTATGTTTGCTGCTTCATTTATTGATGGTTTTGCGGTCAGTGGCTTTCTCGCTGCACTCGTAGGTTCACTCCTAGTGTCGGTTGTAACCACAATTGGAAACAAGTTTATCGCGTAAGGTTAGTATTATGTTTGTTGATGAATTAGAAATTTACGCGAAAGCGGGTGACGGAGGCGACGGCGTTGTTCGCTGGCGACATGAAAAGTTCCGACCGATGGCTGGTCCAGCGGGAGGTGACGGCGGTAACGGCGGCGATGTGTACGTCCGGGCAGTTCGTGATCTCAATAAGCTCGCCAAGTACACCGGTGATAAAAATTTTATTGCAGACAATGGTGGCACTGGACGTTCACTGAGTCAATTTGGAAAGAATAGTGAAGATTTGTATATCGATATTCCGGTTGGTTCACGGGTGACTGATATTGACCGTGAACGTTCGTTTGAAATGACAAAGGAAGGAGAGACGGTACTTATCTTAAAAGGTGGTCAAGGAGGCTACGGCAACGAGCACTTTAAGAGTGCAACTAATCGTTCACCAGAAGAATCAACTAAGGGAAAGCTCGGAGAAGAAGGGACCTTCAAGATTGAAGTTTTATTGATGGCCGATGTGGGGTTGGTAGGGTTGCCAAATGCTGGTAAATCGACCCTGTTGAATACCTACACCAATGCGCACTCTGCGATTGGCGCCTATCCCTTTACGACGTTGGAACCGCACTTGGGGGTAATTCAGGGCTACGTGCTCGCCGATATTCCAGGCTTGATTGAAGGTGCTGCTGACGGCAAGGGGCTCGGTCATAAATTCCTCCGCCATATTGAGCGAACCGCTATGGTGCTGCACTTAGTGTCACTTGAGAACGAGGACCCAATGGCTGCCTATGAAGAAATTCGCCACGAACTTTCAAAGTATAGCCAAGATATTGCCTCTAAAACTGAGTGGATTGTCTTAACAAAGACTGACACCCGTTCCACTGAAGAAGTGGCTGCCTTCAAAGCGCAATTTGAAAAGCTAGGCAAGCCAGTCTTTGCTATTTCAGCACCACTTGAAGACGGCACCAAAGAACTGGGTGATGCGCTTGTGAAGCATCTCCGAAGCCGGTAGTATAGTGCCCATGAGCGAATATACGACGACGGTGGGTCTTGAAATCCACGCTGAACTCAAAACCAACAGCAAGATGTTCTGTGGGTGCAAAAATGACCCACACAGCGCAACACCGAACACACACGTGTGTCCAGTGTGTATGGCCCATCCCGGCACACTCCCGACGGTGAATGAACGGGCGGTTGAGCTGGTCCTTATGGTAGGTAAGGCGATTGGTGGAACACTAGCTGATTTCAGTGAGTTTGATCGAAAGAATTACTTCTACCCCGATATTCCAAAGGCCTACCAGATTAGTCAGTACCAGTATCCACTCGTGAAAGGTGGCGAACTTGGTGGGGTCAAGATTACCCGTATTCATTTGGAGGAAGACACGGCGCGAAGTCAGCACGAAGGCGAAAAGAGTTTCGTTGACTTTAATCGTGCCGGTGTTCCTTTGATGGAGCTCGTAACCGAGCCGGTTATTCATACTGCGGAACAAGCTGGCGCATTTGCTCGTGAGCTGCAACTTCTCCTGCGTACCCTCGGTGCATCTGATGCAAATATGGAGCGCGGCGAGATGCGTGTTGAAGTCAACTTGTCAGTGAGTAAAACTGATACCTTCGGCACGAAGGTTGAAGTTAAAAACATCAACTCGTTCAAGGCGGCAGAAGCAGCGATTGTTTTTGAAACAAAGCGGCACATTGAGACACTCGAGGCAGGAGGTACTATCATTCAGGAAACACGCGGCTGGGATGAAAATAAAGGCAAGACGTTCAGCCAGCGCATCAAGGAAACCGCTGACGATTACCGCTATTTCCCCGATCCAGATATTCCTAAGCTCCTGCGGAGTGATCGACCTGATTGGAGTGACGCAGCTCTCGAGGCGGCACTGCCTGAAACACCGGAGAAAAAACGTATTCGCTATGCAGCCCTGGGACTTCCGTCTGATCAGATTGAAATCATCATCAGTGATGTTGCGCGCGAAGCTTTTTTTGCGGCAGCAGTGGGAGATGATTCTTACGAAAAACTCACCAAGACGTTAGCTAACTACTTTATCACTGACGTACTGGCGCACCTTGAATCAGGTGAGCGAGTGCTCGATAGGGCGCATGCGCTAGCGTTTCGTGCACTCGGGGCACTTGTCTTAGAGGGGCATATTAACTCACGAGTAGCCAAAGATCTCATGGTTGAAGTAGTCTTTGATGGCGCTGACGCCAAAGCACTCGCAGAAGCTCGCGGACTCGTGCAGCGCTCTAACGCTGACGAACTCATTCCTATTATTGACGAAATTCTCGCTGCGAACCCTACGGTTGTCGCTGAGCTAAAGGCGGGTAAAGACGCAGTACTCCAGTTCTTAGTTGGGCAGGGAATGAAGGCAACGAAAGGTTCTGCTAACCCAGGAATGTTGGCGGAGATTATCAAGCAGCGAATCGGTTAGAAACCTTGATAAAAGTTATTGTCATACTACGATAGTAGGACTTTCATACATATAACCACACCAGCCACAGAAGTGCCTGGTGTGGTTTTGGTTAGGGCGGTATACTGGGGCTACGTAATATGGGTCAGGAGACACGTAGTTTTGTTCGTGTAGGAGGTGGAACTGCTTCAGCAAAATATGCTGAGCATTTTTACCGTCGTATTCCAATCACGAAAGCTTCCTATGAGACTGATGCTGGAGATTTGCTCCCGAAGCCAAAAAAAATTGGCCGAGTTGCGGTGGGTCTAGCCGAGGCTGAGAAGGTCCGCATTGCGTCAAGTGATGGAGGCACTGCACGCTATGAAGCAACTCCGCTCCCGGTGATTCAGTTTCGAGGCAAACTCTCAATTGGTGAAGTGCCAGATGTGCCAGTTGAAGCGGTGGCCGAAAACGCAGTGGTTCCCGAAGCTTCCGTGGCCGAAGCGGCAAAGCCAGCTGCCACAAAAGAAGCGGACGCAGAAGTTGCTGCTTTAACCGACGATGCAGTTGCTCCAGGTAAAGATGCGCACGGTGTGTACCACATACCGGTCGTTCACAAGAAAGGACGAAAGACACTCAATGCCTACACGAAGCACGAAAAGGAAACCTTAGTTCCTTTGAGTAATCCTGACGGCATTATTGGTATGCAGCGAGAGCGCATAACAGACCGAAACCCGCGTGGGACAACTATTAAAGTAGATGCACGAATGGTCGATAGTCGTTCGCTAGTTTCTCCGTGGGTGATTGTCGTATCGGGCCTCACTGCCTCCATTATTGCGGTCGGCCTGGTGAGTGTAACTAATTCAGTTGCAGTAACGGCTGATGCGAGTGGCGAGACGTACAGTCTCACGCCACTGGTAGAGCTGGTCAACTTGATAAAAATGCAGCTCACTGCCTTGCTTGTCCACAGTTTTTAAGCTTACGCAGCGCTTTTAAGTGCACTTCAGCTACAATAGAGCTACGGTATGCTTGAGTCACTCGATATAAACGGGCGGTTGTATGTAGCGAGTGATCGAGCGGCTTTGGTCGTGGGGTACCACGTGTCCTATGTCGAGCGGCTGGCTCGAGGTAAATGGATTGATGCATCCTTTGTGCAGGGTCAATGTTTTGTAGATATTGCTTCACTCCAGGCGTTTATAGCGGCTTCAGAGCATGATGCCACGATGCAGCTTCGTAACGTAGCACTTCGTGAACGAGCTGAGACAGCCTGGCGTGAGTACGAAGAACGAACAGGGCAACTTCGAGAGCCCGCACAGGCCTGGTTTGTTGTTGGTCAGGTAGGGATTGTGACAATGTGCGGATGTATTCTTGCGATTGTTTCGTTTGCAGCTTTTCAGGCTGAGGTGACGTGGGCAGATATTGGTGACGGGTTATCACAAACTGCGTCTGTGTTACGTGAGCGCGTAGTTACCCCAGCAGCGGTGATTGAGTGGTTTGAAGTATCTGACTAGCACTTCTATGTTTTATTTTTCTTCGCGTAATCAGCTGACGGTCCACTGGCGTTGGCTCGTGGTGGTGGGGGTGGTGTACGCTCTCCTGGCTGGTTCTGGGGTGCAGGCAAATTCAGAGCTACCGATTGCTACGACAATTCCGCTGGCAGGCACTCCTGGATCTCCAGGTATGGTGGTTCGCTACAATGACGAGCGTGCTACGTATACGTTAACTGAAGCAGCGTTTGATACAGCCGTCTATGGGGTAGTAGGTGAGCGTCCAGCAATTGTTTTTGTGACAGCCAGCAATACAACACCGATTGTAACGCAGGGAGTCAGTGGCGTACTGGTGGATGCGGGTCAGAATGGTGCCATTGTTCGTGGTGATTTACTCACAACGAGCCCAGTGGCTGGAGTAGCCATGCGGGCTGATCTTGAGACAATGGCGGTATTTGCGGTTGCGCTAGAGGATTTAGCAGCTGGACAGGGGATTATTCAAGCAGAGGTGGGGGTAGAAGCAGCGATGGCAGCACAACAGTCTCGTCAGGCAGCAGTTGCTGAAGCACGTGAGGCAAAAGAAGCGACCTCATTGCCGCGCATTTTAGTGGCCGTGATTATCACACTCGGTGCACTCGGTTTCTTGCTCTACAGTTTCCGCTCAATACTGAGCTCAAGCGTACTCTCAATTGGACGCAATCCGCGCGCGCGAAAGTCGGTTGTCTGGATTGCAGCTGGCAGCTTAATCATGGTGCTGCTATTGGTAATTGTTGTTATCTTTGTCGCCATCGGCGTCCTCGTGCTCCCTATATAAATAATATGAAATATTAAATAGAGAAAATAAAAAAGTATATATTTAATATTTTATTTCTAATTTTTAATTTCTTTAGGGCTGTGCGTAGAAAAGCTTGTAGCTCCTTGCTTCCTACGTTACGATTAGACGAGTTACACTATGAACATCCCTCTCTCAATTGAACTTCTTGCTGGAATTTTAGGTGGCCTTATTGTATCGATGTTGGTCATGCTTTTTCTCCAGGTCCGAAGCAGCTTAATGGTAAACCGGATTGCGGCGCCAGCCTACGAATTTGTGCAGCACCAGGCGGAAGAAGAGGCTGAGGGAATTATAGCCGAGGCAAAGCGCAAGGCAGATGCCATTATCGCCAGTGCTGAAACTGAACATACACAGATTCTAGCTGCCTATACCCAGCACGCCGCAGAGCTGCAGAGTGCCTACCAGGAAAATCTCAAGCAGCACGCTGAAATGCTGACACAGAAAATGAACGGCGCTATTGCGGTCCATTTAGAAAAGCTTGAAAGTATTGGTGATCAGTCACTTGATGCCCTTGAGGCTGGACGAGAAAAACTCAATACCCGCTTTATGGGGGTACTCGATTCGTTTACCGCAACAGAGAAGCAGGTTGATGCAGCTGCCCAGGCCTCACTCAGTACAATGAGTCGCGTGATTGAGAATGCCTCGAGTACACTCACAAACGCACTAGCTACACAAGACATGATGGTGAAGACGAAGCTCGATGAGCACACAAAAGCAGCCTTGGTTGCACTCGATGGAGAAATCTTGGCGTACAAAAAAGCGCGGTTGCACCTCCTTGATACGCATATCAACAACATCGTCGAGTCAGTCACAAAGAAAGTGCTTCAGAAGCAACTCACCATTACTGACCATGCTGAATTGGCGCGCGATGCACTCGCGGTCGCTAAGCGCGAAAACATTTTGTAATACGCTATGGATTCACTTAAGGCAGCTTTACTCAGTAATACTTTTTCGGTTGAAGCGGCTAAGCGCCGGATTGGTCTTTTGCAGCGAGTTTTGGAATCACTTTTTTATACAAAAGCTGAAGGTGATGCAACGCCTGAGGAGCGATACAGCGCTGCGTTGGCCGTTGAAGCGACGCCAGAAGACCATACCGCTGTTGCGCTGTGGGGTACTGCGTGGCTTACGGCATTTTCAGAGCAGACATTCCATACCAACATAGCGGAGCTGCATACTTGGCTTGAGGGGCTCCCGCGAGTGACGGTGTACGTACCCGCAGTCCTCGATGCAGATGGAGAGGAGACCATGGGGGAGTGGTGCCGCAAAGAGTTATCACCAAACCATATGCTCGATTTTGAGATAGATGCCATGACGCTTGGTGGCTGTGCGGTCATTTCCGGCGGGAAGTTGTACGATTATTCCTTCACGCCAAGGTTGCGAAAAATGCCAGAGGTAATCCGTGAGGTACTCGATAGCTATGCAACCTAGTACTCGGATACAGGAGGTTGGTATCGTTGTTAAAGCAAAGCGGTACCTGCTCACGATTGAGGGGCTCCCTTCGGCGCGCGTAAATGATTTGCTTATCGATCAAAAGGGTCGGCGGGCTATTGTGCGTGCGCTTGGGGACGCCCATGTGTTTGCCTTGGCGCTCTCTGACGCAGCTCAGCCCGGTGATCGCTACCAGTACCTGGCCGACGATAACCATTATTCGGTTGGTAATCACCTCTTTGGACGAATTATTGATGTCTTGGGGCAACCCATCGATAATAAAGGTTCCTTTCCACCTGCCAATGTGCGCTTTGCACTTGAGGGTGATGCTCCGGGGATTGAGGTGCGGCAGCCAATTCATGAGCAGCTCATTACGGGCGTGACCATGGTTGATACGCTGATTCCAATTGCGAAAGGGCAGCGTCAGCTGGTTTTTGGACCAATGCGGAGTGGTAAGAGTACCTTTTTAACTGAAGTAGTTCAGGCACAAGCCAGTCTTGGGACGGTTTGTATTTATACCGTTATTGGAAAGCCTATTAATGGCCTGCGCAAAATTACTGACACCATTATTGGGAAGGCCCGCCCGGGGAGTAAAAACATAGTTATTTCGGCACTCTCCGATGAGCCAGCCTCCATGATTTCGCTCGCACCATCGATTGCTTTTTTGCTCGCGGAGCACTTTGCTCGCCTCGGTGAGCATGTCCTCGTCGTCCTCGATGACCTTGATGCGCACGCAAAGTACCTGCGCGAGATCGCTCTCCTTGAGGGCCGTTTACCAAGTACAGAGTCATATCCTGGTGATATTTTCTACCAGCATGCCCACTTGATGGAGCGCTCGGGTCACTTTAGTGAAGAGCTTGGCGGCGGTTCAATCACCGCACTGCCGGTTATTCAAACCGACGTCCGTAATTTCTCAGACTTGATTCCAACCAACGTCATGGCGTGTACCGACGGACACTTGTCATTTGTCCCTGGACTCCGCGCTGAGGGTATTTACCCGTCCATCAGTATTGAGCAGTCGGTAACTCGTGTCGGGCGGCAATCCCAGCGTACGCTCCAGAAGCAGGTGACTAGACACACGCAGATGCTCTTAGGTTCATACCGAACACAGCTCGAGTACGCAAAGTTTAGTGCTGACTTAAGTGAGCAGACGAAAGAGGTCCTTCGTCGTGGAGGGATTATTGAGGCGTTGCTGCAGCAGCCCGTCTTTGAGGGGCGTACCCCAGCGGCACAGGTGCTTCTCATGGCGCTAGTGTTTTCTGAATTCTTTTCTGGCTACACCGTTGATTTTGTGACCAAGCTTCGACCGAAGTTGGTAAAAATGGTGACCGAGCACCCTGAGCTCGAACCCTTGCGGCAAATGGTGTACAACGACGCCATTGACTGGCAGACCTTCCTGACAACCGTAAAAGCACACCATAACATCATGCAAACGTATGTCAGCAGTACGTGATCTTCAGGAGGAGCTAGAGCAGACTGAAACGGCGCAATTTGTGACGACTATGTTGCGTGATATTAGTGCGACCCGCCTTCAGTCTATTCGTGCTATTTTTGAGGCCAATCGTGCGTACTACACTGAGCTTCACCAGCTCATGGCAATGGTACAGGCCTACGCAGCAACGGCAGGAATACAACTTGACGATACCGAGTTTGGGCGCGGTCGGGTGTTTGTTGCCATTACGTCGAACAAGCGTTTTTATGGACAGCTCAATCAGTTGGTTATAAAAGAGTTTGTGCGTAACCTGCAAGTGTACCCGCGGGCGCAGGGGATTGTGATTGGTCAAACGGGTCAGCAAATTCTTGAACGGCTGCGCGTGGCGCGTAAGGTGACCACCTTTTCATTCGCTGCTGATACTCCCACCCATGACGAAATGACGAGTGTGATTACTGCGCTCCACCCGTATAATGAAGTAATGATTTGCCATCCAACATTTATCAATTCGTTTCGCCAAGAACCAGTGGTAACCGATATTACGCATGAGCCAAAGCAGACAGCAGGTCAGGTGATTCCGGTTGAGTATATTTGCGAACCAGACATCAAGGCGTTGCTTGAGTTTTTCCGTACCCAGATTCGCTTTGTTCTTTTTGATCGCGTTATGCTTGAAACGCGCGTGGCGCTTACCGGTGCTCGCCTCATGAAAATGCAGCGCGCCCGTGAGCGGGCGAAGGAGCTGGTAAAAAGCCAGCGCCAGGAAATCCATAAAGTGATGAGTACGGCTGAGAGTATGCGACTCTTGGAAACATTTACCGGCTTTCGCTCAGATAGAACCATATGAGTAAGAAAGCTACGAATCAGCCGATTGTTGTTGCACCGGTAGTGCCGGTGGATATTGCAGTCTCTGTTGAGGCAACGCCGGTGCCGACAGAAGCGGTTGCAGTTGAGCCGCGCCCAGTCGCTCACGATGCCAACATGATGGTGGGTCGAGTTCGTGGCGTACTCGGACAGATTGTGCGCATTAATTGTGATGGCCCGTATCGACCAGCCCTGCGAGAACTTCTTACGGCTGTTTCAGATACGCAGATACGCATGGAGGCGTACGCCTACGAAAACCCAGAGACCTTGTACTGCTTGCTCCTTTCTGAGGTAGATAAAATTGAGCGTGACCTAGAAATTATTTCAACCGGAAGTGAGATTACCGTACCGGTAGGGCAGGCGGTCCTCGGGCGGGTAATTGACCTCTATGGAGATGTCATTGATGGCGGTCCGGCACTGCCGGCCATGACGCGGCAAACTGTGTACCAGCACCACACCATGTCCAAGGGTGCGAGCGTGGTCCGTCCTACTGAAGTACTCGAAACAGGCATTAAGATCATTGACTTCTTCTCACCACTCCTGAGGGGAGGAAAAATGGCGCTGGTTGGAGGTGCGGGTGTAGGTAAGACCACACTCCAGGAAGAGATTCTCCGTAATGTGGTATACGAAGGTACCGGTGTTTCGGTGTTTGCTGGTATTGGTGAACGTATTCGTGAAGGTCATGCACTTTGGAAATCACTGAAGGACCATAACGTGCTCGATCGCACTGCGTTGATTTTTGGTCACATCAACAAAAACGCGGCGGTGCGCGCACTAACAGCAGCTTCGGCCGCAACGCTCGTAGAGCACTTCCGTGACCACGAGAAGCAAGACGTACTATTTTTCGTGGATAACGTATTTCGCTTCTTGCAAGCCGGCAGTGAGCTTTCAACCTTGCTCTCTGAGCTTCCGTCCGAGTACGGCTATCAGCCAACGCTGCAGTCCGATATTGCTCAGTTTGAAAACCGTTTGTATTCAACGACCGATGCATTCGTGACGTCGGTGCAGACAGTGTACGTACCGGCCGATGAGTTTGGAAACCCGGCGGTAGCGGTAACAATGCCGCATATGGATGCGGTGGTTGTTCTCTCGCGCGAGCTTACGTACGAAGGGCGCTATCCAGCGGTTGATCCGTTCTACTCAACATCATCGGCGCTAAATCCAACCGCGGTGGGGGAGGAGCACTACAACGCAGCCACAGAGGCGATTGAAGTACTAAACCAGTATAAGCAGCTGGCACGTATTGTATCGATTGTGGGAGAGGAAGAGCTCTCGGAAGAAAACCGACTTCGCTACTCACGCGCCCAAAAGCTCCTCAACTACATGACACAGAGCTTTATCTCAACCGAGACTGAGACAGGTCGCCCAGGCGTGAAGGTTCCGCGCGCGACAGTCGTTCGTGACGTGGCGGCTATATTGGCTGGTGCGGTTGACACGGTACCAGCTGAGCAGTTTTTCTATATTGATGACCTCGTTACCTCTGGGTTATGGCGAGTGTAATAGTCTATGTCTGATACGTTTACGGTACAAATATTGAGTCCTCAAAGCGTCGTCTGGGAAGGGCAAGTAATTGCGCTAGAATCGGAGAATGTCGAGGGTGAGTTTTCTATACTACCCGATCATGCACGTTTTATGACCATTATCGGTAAGGTACCCATTTTGGCAGTGCTGCCAAACGAAAAGGTTGAGACATTTTCATTTCCTCAGGCAGTTCTATTCTTTGCTGATAATGTCGCCAAAATCTACACACAGCCCGAACTGGTTTCTACTGAAAACTGAGGTTGTACCCCGGTGATAAGCCACATTTTGACCAAATCGCTATGCTACGATTAAGCTAACTGGGTGAAGCCCAGCATCATTTTCGTATGCAGATTATTCGTGCAAAAACTACTACCTCTCTACTCAGGCATGGGTATACTAGAGGCTATTTAGTGAAGCTCAGTATCGCTATTTTAATGATGCTCGTGTTTATGTTTGCACCACTTGCTGCTACAGAGGCGGCCGGTGACGATGTGTCACCGTGGTGGTCACGGATGAGTGCACAGTTTGAAAAAGTTTGGTCTATTGCGTACACGACGGCAGGGAAGATTTTTTCTGGCGAAGCACTGCAAGTGGCGCAGCTTGGTAGCTCCAACAATGAATTGGTTTCGCCTACCGATACTGTAGCGCAAAGGGGTAGTTCATACGTGCCAACCGCCACGAGTGAGCAGGGGACACTCGTTATCAATGCTCCATTATTTATTGATACCAATCTCCGTATCAGTGGTTTGGCGACGCTCTCGACGACGACTATTTTAGGATTACTGACCATTGATGCACTTGAGACGAATACACTTACTACAGTTGGCGCAGCAACGTTTGGCTCCTACAGCACGCTCGGTAGCGCTACCGTGGCGGGATCGCTGGTCGTTGGAGGTGGCATCACCACCAATGGTGCAGATATTGACCTGGAAGGTGGAAGTATTTTTGCGAGCAATATAGTCAATACCGTTACCGCTGGCGATAACATCAGTATTACCGGCACTCAAAATAATCCAGTTATCTCAGTTGACCTCGAAGATCTTGAGGTGGTGACGAGTCTTAATGGTGAGACTGGAGAACTTGATTTGGAGGAAGGTGAAGATATTGAAATTGACGGACTGACGATTGAAAACGTTTCAACACTTGATTCTGTACGCGGTCGAGGCGGATGTTCCGGTTGTATTCTTGATGGGGACGTTAGTAACATTCTTACTATCCTCAGTGGCACCATTGATGACACTATCATTGGCGCAAGTACACCAGCAGCAGCATTCTTTACTAATGTGGCAGTCGGTGCAACGAGTACACCAGCGAGCTTGACTGTTTTTGGTACGCTCACGACTGTCGGTACTGCCACGTCTACGTTTGGTGGTGGTGTAAACATTACCGATGGCTGCTACGCGGTTGATGGCGTGTGTATTGCGGGCGCAGCACCTGCTTCGTACGTCGGCCTAACCGACACTCCAAATACGCTGATTGCTGGTGCGCTGCAGTTTGCGAATGCGACGAGTTCAGCGTTGACGCAGTCAGCCGGTCTCGTGTACCGCAATGATCGTCTCGGTATCGGTACTTCAACCCCAACCGATACCTTGACGGTAGTTGGGGACAGTACCTTTACCGGCGGCTTCACTGTGATTAACAGCACGAGCTCACTGTTTGTTGGCGGTATTAATGTAACGAGCGGCTGTGTGGCAGTAAATGGTACGTGTCTTACGGGAGCAAATACACTTGATGAGCTCAATGACGTGAGCCTTAGCTCAACTACGCTTGGAGATTATTTACAGTACGATGGCTCAGTGTGGCGAAACGTGTCTGCGGCAGCACTGGGCCTCGGTGACGGTACCTACCTGGGACTTTCTGATTCGCCAAATAGTTTTGTCGCTGGGGCGATTCAGTACGTAAACGCTTCAAACACCGCGCTGACGCAAGCGGCTGACTTTGTATTTACCGGTACTCGTCTCGGCATCGGTACCTCAAGCCCGGTAGCTACCTTATCAGTGGTGGGCAATAGTGCATTTGTTGGCGGTATTAATGTAACGAGCGGCTGTGTGGCAGTAAATGGTACGTGCCTTGGTGGGGCAGATCAACTCGGAGACTTGACTGATGTCACTCTGGCCACCACAACAGCGGGCGACTTACTCCAGTATGACGGTGTTGCTTGGGTGAATGTGGCTTCAGCCGCACTCGGGTATGGTGACGGTACGTACCTTGGACTTGATGACACACCGGACTCCTTTATTGCAGGAGCCCTGCAGTTTGCGAATGCGACGAGTTCAGCGATAACGCAAACAGCGAGTCTAACCTACCTCAATAACAGCTTGCGACTCGGTACTAGCTCAGTTGCGACGCGACTCTCAATTGATGGTGACGCAAGTTTGGTGGGGCAGGGGACACTGCGCCTTTATAGCAACGGATCAAATTACGTAGGGTTTCGAGCATCAAGTACATTAGCTTCTGACACTGTCTGGACCTTGCCAACAGAAGACGGGTCGAGCGACCATGTCCTCGTGACTGACGGGGCTGGTAATTTACGGTTTGCGCCAGTCAGCGCCATTGGTGGCGGGTCTGAGACCTACCTCGGACTTGATGATACTCCCAACAGCTTCACGGCTGGAGCGATTCAGTATGTGCACGGGTCAAGTACCTACCTAACCCAGAGCAGCAATTTTGTGTTTACTGGTACTAACCTAGGTATCGGCGTCACGGCTCCAACAGAGATGCTCGAGGTTAATGGCTCAGTCAATTTTAACGGTCCAGGCGGAACAGCCGGTCTGTATTACAACCAATCTAGTGCCTTGCTCGGTCTCGGCACCGAATCACCGAGTGATAGACTGACAATTCTCGGTGGCTCAATTACGCAGCAGGGCGGTAACAGTACAACCGATTATGGACCTTCATCGGTTGGCGGTATATCGCTCAGTGACACCGTGTACGCGCTCGATGTGGTTGGTAACTACGCCTACCTGGTGAGTGAGTCGACTGGTAATGACTTCCACGTGGTGGACGTAACAAACCCAGCTGCGCCAGCCCAGGTAGCAGCTATTAATCTTACTGGCAGTTCTGAGGCAGTAGTGGTTCGCGGACGGTATGCGTTTGTGGGGACTGATACAATTGGTAATAATTTTCATGTCATAGATATCAGTAATCCACTCAGCCCAGTGCAGGTGGCTGTTGCAGCAATGCCGAGTGCAGTCAATGGTATTGCAATAGCAGGACGGTACGCTTACGTAGTGAGTGATTCACCGGGCGATGATATGTCCATCGTGGATATATCAGACCCATTGAACCCAGTGATTGTCGGCGGCGTAAATCTTCCTACGAACGCCAACGGTGTGGCAGTGCGGGGTGACTACGCCTACGTAACCACCAACGGCACCGGCAACGATTTCCATGTAATCAATATTAGTAATCCAACTGCTCCAACTACTACCGATTCTGTTGCGCTAACTGATGGGGCTCATAAGGTGGTGGTGAGTGGTGCGTACGCCTACGTAACCACCAACGGCACCGGCAACGATTTCCATGTAATTAACGTACGTAATCCGGCAGACATCAGTGTAGCTTCTTCAGTAGCGCTTGATGCCGCCGGGCGAGGTATTGCGCTGGCTGGACGGTACGCCTACATTGCATCCTTAACAACCGGTGATGATATCGAGGTAGTTGATGTCGCTAACCCGCTTGCAGCGGTACGTATTGGCGGCAGCAACCTCGGCGCAGGTAGTGCATACGGCATCCGCATTATCGGGCGGTATGCCTATATGACGACTGAAGTCGGTGGTAATGACTTCCACGTCTTTGACATCTCAGGCGCAACTCTGCAGTCAGCCATTGTGTACTCAATCTCAGGCAGTCAGCTCTCTATCAGTGATGACGCCACGGTTGCCGGGCGGCTTAGGGCTGGTGTTGGACTGAGTGTTGGTGCTGAAGGAATTGTTACTGACGGCGCACTGCTCGTGTACGGAAGTAGTAGCTCGTACATTGAGGGTTCATTGGGTATTGGCACCACCTCTACCTCGAGTAAGCTTACGGTTGATGGCAGTATAAAAGCTGCGAATCTCTTAGGTGGTGCTACTAACCTGACAACGGATGCCAATGGAGTCATCATTCGCGATCCTTCAGATGCACGACTCAAGGAAAATGTGACCGAGGTTGAAAATGCACTCGAGCTCCTCACTGAGCTTCGTGGTGTACGGTACGAGTGGATAGACAAGGATCGGTTCGGGGCGCAAGTCGAGATAGGCTTTATTGCGCAAGAGGTCGACCTGGTCTTACCGGAAGTCGTGAGTAAAGGAGGTGACTACTGGTCGCTCAATAAGAGCAATATGATTGCGCTCGTCGTCGAGGCAGTAAAAGACTTGTGGGATATTGTGCGAGGGCAGGGTGAGCGCATAACTGAGCTTGAGGCTCGTGTGCAGGAACTCGAAGCCGCCCTCGGTACAGCACCTACACCGGTAGAGCAAAATGAACCGGAACCTGATCAGCCTACCGATGAATCGCCTGGTGAGTCAGTAGAGCCAGTCGCACCTCTAAACGGTATTTCGCAAGAGGCTGAAGATGAAATAGGTACCGATGCAGTAGTAGAGGATCAGACAGAAGATACCCCCAATGACGAGGTGGTGGTACCAAGCGAAGCGAGTACTGAAACAGGGCCCACAGACGAACCAGCAGTGGATACAGAGACTGAAACCGAAGCAAGTAGCTAAAAGTAACAAAAGCACCCTTCCTGAGGGTGCTTTTGTTATCCACATTGGATTACCCAAAACGTCAAACTTTATACCGTCGGGGCTATATACTATAGGTATTACATTTTAGTTGTGTAATATATTAATTTAATTATATTGTATGAGTACGAATCTTTTTACAAAGACTAATCCAGTAGTGGCTGCGTTGGTAGCTGCTACTGCTGCACTGGCAGTGACTTTACTTTCATTTGTAACACTCGAACCAACTGTAAGTATCGCCGCTGAGGATGTGTTTACCGTTGAGCAAGAAATTACTGCTGAAATTCGCTTTGAAACCACAGCAGCAGACGTGGTTATGGCCCCAGATATTGCTGGTATTACGGGCGGTATCTCAAGTGGTACCACAACCGTAGCTGTCTCAACCAACGACGTTGACGGCTACAACATGACGATTCACTTTGCTGACACAATTGCGATGCAGTATGAATCAGGTCCTGATTATATTCCTAACTACAACGACGGTGGTGGCGCTGACTACAACTTTAGTGTGATTACCGGTTCATCAAGCTTCGCGCTCGCTGCCTCATCAACCAGTATCGTGACTGAGCTCCGCAACAACGGATCAGCCTGTAACATTGGTGGCGGTAACAGTAACGCTAGTCGCTGCTGGACTATGGAGTCAAACGCAACCACTCCGTACACACTCGTAAACCGCGCAACCCCTACTCCGGCAGAAGGTGAGACAACTATCATTGCCTTCCGAGTTGGTGTTGGTGCAAACCCAGACCCAGATTTGCCTGCCGGTTTCTACAACGCAACTGCTACCTTGACAGCATTGGTCAACTAGTAGTGCAGTGTTGTTGATTAGAGATTTCAGGGCCGTATGCTAAAATAGTCTGGCAACGAAATTGTAATTGATTGACTATTTTACAGGCAAAGGAATCTCTATGAACACAGCTACACACATCACAACTAAAATTATTTCTCTCCTCGGAGTAATAGCACTAGCACTCACGGCAATGCCTGTGGGTGTTTTTGCGCAGGGCGAAGCAAGTCTCGGTGTTACCGAGGTGTCGGACTTCATCCTTGAGGATGTCGTTGAGGCAACCAGTACATCGACTGATAGTGTGCCTCAGGCAGCAAATACCTTCTACGATAACTATCCGCGAGAAGGCCTACCTAACCCGGAAGAGGTGTTCAACGATTTCGTGGTCGGGCCAGGCAAGTTTGACCTGGAGCTCGCACCAGGCCAGTCAAAGACTGTTGAGCTCATTGTATCTAACCGCATGGGGCAGCGAGAACTCTTTGAGTTCACTATGGAAGACGCAGAGGGGTCAGTTGATGGTTCTACCGCAGTCAGTCTCCTTGGTGAGCGTGTAGGTCCGTACAGTATCAAGGACTTCATCAGTGTGCCCTACGATAAGTTTTACCTGGAGCATGGGCAGCGTGTCCGCATTCCGGTTACTGTCTCTATTCCTGCCGATGCAGAGCCAGGCGGCTTCTATGGAAGTATACTGACGCAGATAACCAGTGATCCAAACCTACTCGATGAGCAGGGTGGTGCTAAGCCAGGTTCAACTATCATTAGTCGCATCGGAACACTCTTTTTTGTGACTTCTCCAGGTGATATTGAGCGAGAAGGTTCGCTTAAAGATTTTGCTACGCTCGGCGACCAGAAGTTTTTCCTCAGCGGCCCGATCGATTTTGGGGTAACCTTTGAAAGTACTGGTTCAGTGCACCTTGCACCGTACGGACGTATCACTATCAGCAACATCATTGGTGAAGAGGTGGGTGTGGTTGACTTGCAGCCTTGGTTCATTTTGCCGAAGTCACTGCGCACCAAGGAGGTTTCCTGGGATCGCGAGCTCTTGATCGGTCGGTACGTTGCGACTATTCAGTTGAACCGCAGTTACGACGACATTGTCGATGAAATGACAATCGTATTTTGGGTTTTCCCTTGGAAAATCATGCTCGGAGTCTTTGCATCGCTCTTCGTCTTCTTCCTCTTGATTCGATTTATCTTTACTCGCTTCGAGTTTAAACGAAAAGACTAAGTATGGTGCGTCAAGTGTTTGTCACATTTGGTGCTTCGGTACTTTTCTTTCCCCTTGTCTTTTTCTCCCTGCAGCTCTCTTTGGCACAGGTGATGGAGAGCACCAACTATATGATTCAAAGTGACTCTATCAACGTAGGGGGTGGCTTCAGTTCGTCGACTAACTACCAGACAGAGTCTACTGTTGGTGAAATTGCCACTGGGAATTCTGAGAGTACAAATTTTGAAATCCGCGCTGGGTATCAGCAAATGCAGCAAGTCTACATATCGCTGACTGGTTCTGCGGCAGTGGTGCTTGGACCAACGATTCCGGGTGTTTCTGGCGGTACCGCCACGGGCTCAACCACCGTCACCGTTACTACTGATAGCCTGTCTGGGTATGAACTCACGATTGTAGCTGAATCAAGTCCAGCGATGCAGTCAGGTGCGAATACGATTGCCGACTATGCACCTGCCGGGGCAGCTGCCGATTTTACCTTTACGACCGGTGCGGCTGATGCGCATTTAGGGTTTTCTCCTGAAGGCATGCATGTCGCTGCTCGGTATCTTGATAGTGGTGGCGTGTGTGGGTCTGGATCAGACACTAACGACCGCTGTTGGGATGGGCTCTCGACCACCCCGGTCATCATTGCTACGTCGCCCGCAGCCAATCATCCAAGTGGTACGCCCACCAAGATTGAGTTTCAGGTAGGGGTAGGGGGTTCCGTCGTGCAGCCGCCTGGAGTGTATATCGCCACCACAACAATAACTGCCTTACCACTATGATTCGTGCAATTGTCGTAGCGCTGTGTTTGTTTTGTGGAGTGGCGGCACTGATACCCGTACCATCTCTAGCGCAGTCAACAGATGATTTTACTGTGCAGCAGCTCTACGGAGATGACGCAGTTGCACCTTCGATACCTGCACCGGTAACTGCGACGCCAATCGCAACAACGCAAATTGACATAAGTTGGGGTGCTTCGACAGATAACAACGTGTTGGCGGGCTACCGCCTCTTTCGTGATGCCGTGCAGATTGCGACAACGACCTTCCTTACCTATAGCGATATAGGACTCACCCCAAGTACAACCTACACCTACTACGTAGAAGCATTTGATTTGTTCGGAAACATCTCGACGTCTTCAGTTAGTGTGAGCACTACCACCTTTGCGGTGCCACCCCCGCCTGAAGATACCGACGCAGTGCCCCAGTCGACAGTCATGCCGCCACGACTCCGTACACTTGATGTTGACCCGGGAACCGGGAGTGCGCGCTTTACCTTTGGGACACTCCAGCCAGTTACCTACATACTGCGCTAC